>Ga0102816_1000833_pt1 | contig 11154 bp, 6 predicted proteins | sample ColrivemetaGS545_FD_84509 | JGI IMG/M metagenome (GOLD analysis project Ga0102816, IMG submission 84509) | Estuarine microbial communities from the Columbia River estuary - Flood tide non-ETM metaG S.545 | ecosystem: Environmental > Aquatic > Marine > Intertidal zone > Estuary | place: USA...
GTCATAGGCTCCAATTGGAATAAAGGCATATTTAGGAGCGCCTAACCTAATTCTTGTTTCTTTAAAGTCACCTGAGTAACCAGTATCCCCGGCGTAATAGATTGAATAATCGCTATGCTTTATATACCAGCCACCCCAAAGACTTTTATTTCTATCAAATAACGATCTTTTGGACCAGTGTTGGACAGGAGTGAAAGTAAATTCAAAATCTTTACCCTTAAATGATTTCCACCACTCAAATTCATAAACATTATTAATTTTATTTTTTTTAAGCAATTTTAGATCACCAGACGGGACAAGGAAAATTGCATTGGGGTGTAGAGCAGAAATTTCTTTCAACGATCTAGTGTCAAGGTGATCATAATGATTATGGCTTACTGTAACAAAATCAATATTAGGAATATCTGTTATTTGTAATGCAGGAGGTATTAACCGTTTGGGGCCAAAGTTTTTAAGAGGTGATGCCCTCTCAGAGAAAATAGGATCAGTTAAAATAGTTACGCCAGATTTTTTAATCAAAAAAGTGGAATGCCCTACCCAAATCACATAGTTATCATCATTTAATAAATCTATGGTTTCCCACTGATCTGATAATTTAATTTTAGTAATTTCAGGCTCTATATCCGAGCCCATCCATTCAAGCATCTGACCTAATGATTTTTCTAAAGCCTTGCCGTTGGTATTTTTAAAATCTGCAGAAAGGTTGAATGAAGTAAATATTATAAAAGAGCTAATTAAAATCTTAAGCATAAGGTTTATATGTAAATTACTTTTTAATAGCTTTTTTTGCTAGGTTTTTAATAAATGCATTTAATAAAAATATTTTCACTCTTTGGGTTCTAGCAAATAAGTATTTATAGATTTTCATATATATATTTTAACCCAAAAAAAAGGGCTGCAAAAGCAGCCCTTTTAAATTCAAAGTTCGATTAGAACTTAACTGTCACATTAACGTACCATGACTGTGAACCCCAAGTTCTGTATGCAGGGTCAAAATCATTAGCAAATGTTTCAGGGAAGAATGTTGGATCTTCATCAAGAAGATTATCAACACCAACTCTTACAGTTGCATTGTAATCACTTAGGTACATACCAAATTGTGCATCTAAGTATCCAATTGCGTCTATATCACGAACATCTTCTTCAACTAATAAACCAGTAGCAGCAACTAATGTTGGGCCTTCGTTAGCAACACCTTTACCTTCTCCGAAGTATTGGTATGTTACTGAACCAAACATGTCGTTCTGGCTCCACTGTAAAGAAACATTAGTTTTGAAATCAACATAGTTATCTCTGTCTGAACCTGAGATGTAACCAGCCATTTCTTCAACGTCTCCATTAGCTTTAGTAGTTGTAACGTTATCTAACCATCTTGCATCAGTAGTTAAAGCAAAGTCACCATAACTAGTAGACCAGTCATAAGTAGCTCCAGCTTCAAGACCTGAAGTTTCAAGCGTTCCAACGTTATTTGTAGTATCTCTTAAATCTGCTACTGTACCTGAACCAGTACGGTCTACAAGATTACAGTAAGATGCTTCAGCACCTGTGTAACAACCATTAAGAATTAACTGAGCACCGATACTTGAAATCTGATTTGTGATTTCAATGTCATACCAGTCAGCAAATACTGTTAAACCTTCAACAGCTGCTGGAGTATAAACAACACCAATATTAGTACTTTCTGATTCTTCAGGTTGAGTATTTGCATTACCACCAACTGTTATACGAATCTGTGTATTTGGTTGCTCAAATCCATTAGGAACACCTGCAGCAGCACAAACACCAGTTTGTGTACCATCAGCATTACCTGTGAAGTTATCAGCAGACACATCACAAGGATCAGATAGATCTGGGTAGCTGTCGCTATTTCCACTATATAAAGCACCAATTGATGGAGCTCTGAAACCTTCTGAGAATGATGCTCTAACTTTTAATTCTGAAGTAGGTGTATATAACACTCCAACTTTAGTATTAGTAGTAGAACCAAATGTTGAGTAATCAGAGAATCTTGAAGCAACGTTAACTTGAACCATGTCAGTAACGTCAACAACAACTTCACCATATACTTCGTCTACTTCAATATCACCACTTACTGGCTGTGAAGCATTACCTGAAGACAATCCTTTAGATATGAAAGCATCTGGGAAATTAAATCCTGATTCTTCTCTGTGCTCATAACCAAAAGCTACCATAGCTCCATAAGCCTCACCTGAGAAATCAACACCATAGTTAACCATGTCATTTCCACCTAAGTCTTTAGCTTGGAAAGAAATAGCATTAACCATTTCAGGAGTAATTGAACCTGAACCAGACCATAGGTTATTACCTATGTAAGCACTGTCAGGACCTTGACCACCAAAAATGTTTAGACAAGTAACACCGTTTCCATCAGGACCACAGTCTGAAGATAATGATCTTCTAATTGCACCAGTGTCTAATAGACCTCCAGTTGTTTCAGAAGCATTATTAGTTGCTGATGAATAGTAAGCTGTATAGTCATAACCACCAACTTTACCTTCTAATGAAAGACCAAATCTATATGTTTCAATATCTTGGCTAAATTGTCTGTTTCCAGCTTCAAGCATTCTTCTTCCGAACCAACCTACTGCGTAGTTTCCTTCGCCTAGAGTTGCATCATCACAAGTTCTGCCGTCGTTAGTTGTTCCACCTAGACCACAAAGCTCAATTCCGAATGGGTTGTAAGGCTGATTAGCACCGATACCTTCATCTCCACCGAAATCACCAAAACCATAAAATAATGGAGTTGGAGCTAGTAATTGGTCTGATTGTCTTTTCTGATAAGTAACGTTCATATTGAATGTTGTTTCATCATCAAGCTTGTATGAACCCTTCATGAATGCATTCCATCTTTCGTTTGGAGTTTCAATGTAGTTGTAAGGGTTGTAGTTAAATCTATCATCAGGACTAGTCCAGCATCTGAAATCAGTAGCTGCATTTGTTCCTGGAGTTCCTTCAGTAACTGTAAAGTTTGAACAGTCACCAACAACACCACCATAAGCAAATCTACCTTGAGGTGTACCTGAAGAACCGCCACCAGCAGGAGCTGCAGCAGTCTGGCCTCTGTCGCCATTACCAAGCTGACTTAAGTCAACGTGTGATAATCCAGCGATAAATGAACCTTTATCTGAAGAAGCACCCATAGTTAAAGACATAGTCTCTGCTTGGCCGCCACCATCAAAATATTCACCAGTCTGGTATGAAGCCTCTACGCCTTCAAACTCATCCTTAAGAATAATGTTTATAACACCTGCTATAGCATCTGAGCCATAAACAGCTGAAGCACCATCTCTTAGAATCTCAACTCTTTCAACCAAAGCTGAAGGGATAGAGTTCAAATCAACAGAAGCATTAGCTCCGCCACCTGAATTAACCCATCTTCTTCCGTCAACAAGAACTAAGTTTCTTGATGATCCTATATTTCTAAGATCCAACCTAACAGCTCCTGAGCCACCGTTATTGTAGTTTCTGCTTAAACCAGAACCCTGTCCTGGAAGTTCAAGCAAGATCTCACCAATTGAAGCTTTACCTGTAATAGCAATATCTTCTTGTGTTATTTCTGTAATAGGAGCAAAAGAATAAAGATCTGAACCTTTAATTTTTGAACCAGTTACTACAACCTCTTCAACATCTGCATCGTCTTGAGCAAATGAGAAAGGAGCTAACATAAGAGATGATACTAAAGCTAAGCTAAATAAATAACTATTCTTATTCATATTTTTCCCCAATAGTTTATAAAAATTACAGCACACAAACACAAAACGTCTCAGTATTACTGCTACTAAGGCTTAATTGTTAGAGAAAAATGAACTTTTGTCAAAACAAATGAAGTATTAAATGCACATTTATGCCCAATAATGGCAAAAAAAGCTTTAAAACACTCAATTTATACTTTTTGGATTAAATATTAAGCATTTGAACCTTTTGGATATGTGTTTTTTATCACTTTATTTATAGCTTTAGTTAATATTAATTTCACAAGCGAATCTATTTTCTTTCTTTATATATATAATGCATAAACATTAAATAACTTTAGGTAATATTTAAATGGGGCTTTTAAAAAATAAAAAAATCTTAATCACAGGATTGGCTAATAAATATTCAATCGCATCAGGTATAGCAGAAGCGATGAGAAGAGAGGGAGCTGAACTTGCTTTCACTTATCAAAATGAACGGCTAATGAAAAATCTTAAACCAATAGCAGAATCACTTGGCTCTAATATTCTTATTGAGTGCGATGTCTCATGCGATGAATCGCTAAAAAAAGCATTTGATAACCTTTTAGGGTACTGGCCCAAATTTGATGGATTAATCCATTCGATAGGATTTGCGCCAGGAGATCAATTAAAAGGTAGTTTTGTAGATGTTACAACAAGAGAAGGATTTCAGATTGCTCATGATGTAAGTTCATATAGCTTTACTGCATTAGCAAAACAAGCAAAGCCTATGCTGAATGAAGGCTCCGCCCTTCTTACTCTGTCATACCTTGGATCTGTTCAAACATTACCTAACTACAATGTTATGGGTTTAGCCAAAGCAAGCTTGGAGGCAAATACTAGGTATCTTGCTGCCTCCATGGGCAGAGATAATGTCAGAGTTAATGCAATTTCTGCAGGCCCCATAAAGACCTTGGCTGCTTCAGGTGTAAAGAATTTTAGGAAGATGCTTTCACAGCACTCAGACAGAGCTCCACTTGGAAGAACTGTAACAATTGAAGAGGTAGGAAATGTGGCTGCTTTTCTTTGCTCAGATTATGCAAGTGGCGTAACTGGAGAAATAACATATGTAGATGCCGGATTTAATACTGCTGCAATGCCGTTATGGGAAAGTGAAGATTGATATCTAATTTTTATGAACGAAAAATACTCCCTAGGTTATGCAATTGTTGTTGTGGTCTTGGGCCAATAGAGAAACAAAGAGAAAAAATAGTTCCGAATGCCAAAGGTGTTGTCCTTGAAATTGGAATAGGTACTGGGCTCAACCTACCCTTTTACAATAAAAACAATGTTTCAAAAATCATAGGCCTAGATCCATCTGAAAGCTTAACTGAATTTGCAAAGGTTGCTGCAAAAAAAGTTGATATAGATTTAGAGCTAATCCATACAGGCGCTGAAGATATAAATCTAGAAAATGATTCAGTTGATACTGTTTTAATTACCTATACTTTATGCACCATCCCAGATATTGAAAAGTCTATTTCTGAAATAAAAAGGGTTTTAAAAAATGATGGTAATCTTATTTTTTGCGAACATGGAAAAAGTCCTGATAAACATATAGCTAATATACAGAGTTTTATTAATCCATTATGGGGCATTATTTTTGGTGGTTGCAATATTAATAGAGACATCCCAAAAATTATCCAGGACGCACATTTTGAATTAGATTCAATAGAGCAAATGTATCTACCAAATACTCCAAAATTTGTTGGCTACAATTATTGGGGCTCGGCTAAAAAGTGAACACACCTGTTGTAATTGGCATCAGCTCTATTCAACAAAAAGGTTCTTATGACGATCTTGATGAAGCCTTGATTCTTATGGAGAAAGCGACTCAAAAAGCCATATCAGATTCAACCAATCCAAATATTGTAAATTACATAGACCAGATACAGATACCAAAAGGGTTTTGGAAGTACAGAGATCCTGGCAAATGGATTGCAAAAAGAAATGGTATGAAGTCTGCAAAAACTACTGTAACTAAAATTGGTGTGCTGCAGCAAAATCTTATTAACACTGCATGTAAAGATATAGTTGATGGCAAAATTAATGCATCCTTAATAATAGGAGGCGAAGCTAGATATAAAAAAATTCAAGCCTTAAAAGAAAATAAGGTTTTTGTTGAGACTGAACTAAATACTAATCCAGACTATTATGTAAAAGCAGATCATGATCTCCAGACTCAGGATGAAAGAGATGAGCTTGGCTTAATGGCAGTTGGTTATTACGCTATATTAGAGACCGCTTACAGAGCACAAAAAAAACTATCAATTCAGGAGCATAAAGAAAAAATTTCCGAGCTTTATGAAATCTTTTCAAAAATAGCAAAAGAAAATCCAGATGGCTGGTTGGATAAAAGTTTGGTTGCAAGTGAAATTATTAAAGTTTCTAAATCAAATCCATTGCAAGCACTTCCATATAATAGGTTTCATTGCACCACCTGGAATGTAAATCAAGCATCAGCAATGATTATATGTAGTGAAAATCTTGCAAATAATTTGGACATACCATTAAGTAAGAGAGTTTACCCTGTCGCATCATCTGAATCGAACCATATGATCGCACCCATACAGAGACCGCATTTAAGCAAATCTTATGGGTTGGACTTAGCGGTTAAATTTATAAAAGATGTATGTAGGAATAATAATATTGAACCAAATCTATATGAGTTATATAGCTGCTTTCCAATTGCAGTTCAAATGTTTAGTGATTCTTTAGGCCTAAATGAAAATCAAAGTAAAACAGTGACTGGGGGTATGTCTTTTGCAGGTGGTCCGTTAAATAATTATATGATCCACTCAACTGTAAAAATGCTGAGTAAAATAAGAAGTGATCATTCAAATATTGGTCTAGTTACAGGTGTTTCTGGAATGATGACAAAGCAAGCATTAGCATTATGGTCAAAAAAACCATTAATAGATTTTATTACTAAAGATGTCACCAAAGAAGCTAAGTTGAAAGAAGCACCCGTTCAAATGTCAGAAGAGCTTGAGGGGATGGCTACGATAATTGGATACACAATCTTTAAAGATAATAATGGCGAGTTAAAAGCTGTTATTTACAGCGAGGATTCCAAAAAGAAAAGAAAAGTACTAATATCTTATGATAAAGAAATATTGAAAAGCATGGGAGAAGAGGAATGGGTAGGAAAGAATATAAAATTCAAGGGAAAGCATTTAGTCTTGTAGCTACATGTTTATTGGCGTTTAATGTATCAGCGTCTATAGATAAAAGTATTGCTAACCATAAAGAGCATTTTTCTAAAATAGCTCTACAAATATGGGATAACGCAGAATTAGGCTATCAAGAAATAGGCAGTTCTAAACTTCTTTCTGATGCGCTAGAAAAAGAGGGTTTTAAAATCAACAAATCTGTTGCTGGTATCCCTACTGCCTTTATTGCAGAATTTGGTTCTAAAGGTCCAGTGATTGCTATCTTAGGGGAATTTGATGCTTTGCCTGGTTTGGCTCAAAGTACCTCACCATTTAAAGAAGTTATAAATAATAGTACTGGAGCAGGACATGCATGTGGACATCATTTATTTGGCGCGGCATCGGCATGGGCTGCGGTTACAATCAAAGAGTGGCTGGTAGAAAATAATATAGAAGGAAGAATTAGGTTTTATGGAACTCCTGCTGAGGAAGGTGGTTCAGGTAAAGTTTATATAGCACGTGATGGATTATTTAAAGATGTTGATATTGTTCTTCATTGGCATCCCGACCAAGTAAATTCTGCAAATTCAAAAACATCAAATTCTAATAAATCAGGTAAATTTACTTTTAAGGGGATTTCAGCGCATGCTGCAGGCTCACCTGAACTTGGTAGATCAGCCCTAGATGGTGTTGAGGCTATGAATATGATGGTTAATATGATGAGAGAACATGTGCCACAAGAATCAAGACTGCATTATGTTATTACTAAGGGCGGACTAGCTCCAAATGTTGTACCTGATTTAGCAGAAGTTTATTACTATGTTAGACACCCCAATATGCAGATGGTTGATGAGCTTTTTCAAAGAGTTGTAAAGGCAGCAAATGGAGCAGCTCAAGGAACAGAAACCTCAATGACTTATGAAGTTATGCATGGTAATTATTCCTTATTGCCGAATGATGTAATACAAAAAAAAATGCACGCAAACTTACAAATGTATGGAGGCATTAGTTACACGGAGGCTGAAAATAATTATGCTAAAACTATTTATAAAACGTTTATAAAACCATCCAATGAAATTGGTTCACAAGAAAATGTTCAGCCATATAAGACTTCTCATAGTTATGGCTCAACAGATGTAGGTGATGTAAGTTGGCTCGTTCCCACTGCAGGAGTAAGAACAGCTACATGGGTTCCTGGTACTGCAGCACATTCATGGCAAGCTGTATCAGCTGGCGGAACATCCATTGGTATTAAAGGAGCTGAGCTTGCTGCTAAAACAATAGCCTCAACAGCCATAGATATTTACAAAGATGAATCATTAATAGTAGCTGCAAAAGCTGAGCTACAAAAAAGAGTTGGTAAAGATTTTGAATACAAGGCTCTACTAGGTGACCGGCTACCACCATTGGATTATAGAATAAATTAATTACTGAATGGAAACAGCGGCATTTGGCCTTCGTAAATCAGCATAACCATAACGAACTCCATCAACAATATGAATGCTCTGGGTACTCCCCATAGTTTTATTGGATTCTGGTTTATGCCCCATTCCATCAAGAATACTGATGACATCTGAGCTAATTGTATTTTCATAGTCAAGACCAGTGTATGGCCAATCCTTGTGAACTCTTGGAAGCATTGTAGCCTCGCCTATATTTAAATTAAAATCTACAACACCAGAAATAACTCTCAATATTGCAGCTGGTATATATGACCCACCAGGAGAACCTGTTATCAATGTTAGCTGGCCTTCTTTATTAAAAACCATTGATGGTGCCATTGTGCTCATAGGTCTTTTTCCGGGTTCAAATTTATTGCCTGGGCTTGCTACTCTGCCTTGAATTGATGAATCTCCATAACGATATGCAAAGTTATTCATTTGGTTGTTCATAAGTATTCCTGTTCCTGGAATAGTTACACCTGATCCAAATGAGTATCCAAGAGTGTATGTATTTGATACAGCATTACCATCTCTATCAACTATTGAATAATGAGTTGTATCTCTACTTTCATTTACTACTCTTAATGGTTTTACTTTGGAAGATGGTGTTGCTTTTGTCATATTCAGACCTTTTGCAAGTTCTTTCATTCTATTTTTTGAAAGCAAAGTCTTTATGGGAACATTATATTTGGATGGATCTCCTACTTGATGGGATCTATTGTTATGGCCTCTTCTTAGAGACTCTCCTAATAAATGATATGTTTTTGCTGAATTGCTTCCAAATTTAGATAAATCAAAAAAACTCAGCATATTTAAAGATGTCAAAAGAACTACGCCTCCTCCAGAGGGTGGGCCAGCTGTAAAAACTAGATTTTCTCTATATGAACCAACTATTGGTGAGGTCGTAACTGATTTGTAGGTCTTTAAATCTTCTAGAGTAAAAAATCCATTATTAGCCTTCATAGCATCTATAAATTTTTGAGCAATAACTCCTTTATAAAAACCACTTTTTCCACTTTTAGAAATTTCTTTAAAGGTAGATGCCAAGTCTGGTCTTTTCATCAACGAACCAACTGGTAAAGGTTGGTCATTAATAAAATAGATTTTTTTTGATTCTGCATCTTCTCTTAGTTGATCACTGCTTTCAATTGCTTTATGCAAATCATAAGTAACGGAAATGCCCTCTTCTGCTTGTTTAATTACAGGTTCAAGAATTTTGTTAAGTGGCAGCTTTCCAAATGCTGAATGTGCGTCTAATAATCCAGCCACACTCCCTGGGATAGCTGAGGCCTTATATCCTTTTTTTACAAGATCAAAATTTGTTCTTTTGTAATCTCTTGGAAGTTTTTTATTAAAAATATCTTTTATGTTGGAATTTAGAGGTGACGAGCTTCTGTAATCAATAAAAAAGACTTCATTTCTTTCTTTTATATACACAAGCATAAAACCACCACCTCCAAGATTACCTGCTCTCGGGAGTGTTGTGGCTAATGAAAAACCTACAGCTACTGCAGCATCTACAGCATTTCCTCCCATATTTAATATATCTCTCCCTATGTCTGATGAAAGGTTATTTTGGGATACAACCATGCCTTTAGAAGAAACTACTGGATGGAATGGGGAAACATAATCAATATAGCTTTGCTGTGCATTAATTTGAGTAATAAAAATAAATACTAAAACAATTTTTTTCATATTAAAAAACTAATGGTGCTAAATAGTAAGAGAAAAGAGTAACAACTAAGATGCCAATAATATTTATAAAAAACCCAGCTTTCATCATAGTTGCTATTGTGAATTTCCCTGATCCATAAACAATTGCATTAGGCGGCGTTGCAACAGGAAGCATAAATGCGCAACTAGCTGCTAAACAAACAGGTATTGTTAATGAGACTGGTATTACCCCAATAGCAATAGCTAAAGATCCGATTACAGGAAGAAAGGTGCTTGTCGTGGCTACATTACTTGTCATTTCAGTTAAAAAAATTATTAGAGTTGCAACGGCAAAAATTAGGATGATAGGGTTAACTTCTTTTAATACTGTAAGTCCTTGCCCAATCCATATACCAAGACCTGTTCCTGAAACTTGAGCAGCTAGAGACAGACCACCACCAAATAACAGCAATAAACCCCATGGAAGTTTTGATGTCTCGTCCCAAACCATAAGATCTTTTTTGCCATCTGCAGAGGGAATTATAAAAAGAATTATGGCTATGATTATTGCAATACCAGCATCTTCCAAGCCTATTCCAAATTTAGTTCTAATGACTCTGCTTGTCATCCATGCAATAACAGCAAGACCGAAGACCAGAGCAATTTTGAGTTCGTCTTTTTTAATAGGGCCGAGGTCTAGTAACATTTGATCTAACCGTAATTTTGTTTCATTGGAAGAAATAAAATTAGTAGGAAATACAAATTTAGCAAGAATAAACCAAGCCGCTATAAGCATAGACAATGAAACTGGAACACCAATTTTCATCCAACTCAAAAAATCAATTTCAACACCATATGTCTCACTCATGAATGTTACAAATACAATATTAGGAGCTGTTCCAATGATTGTTGACATACCACCAATGGTTGCGGCGTAAGCAATCCCAAGCATCAAAGCAGTATCAAAGTTCTTTCTTTGTAAATCATTAATATCTGGGGTTGTAGATGAGATGACAGCACAAACAGCTAACCCAATTGGAAGAAGCATTAATGTTGTAGAGGTATTCATTACAAACATACTTAGTGAAGCTGCAACAATCATAAAACCTCCGATTAATTTCTCTCCAGATGATCCAACTGCAGTAATCATTTTTAATGCTATTCTTTTATGCA
>Ga0102816_1000834_pt1 | contig 11147 bp, 9 predicted proteins | sample ColrivemetaGS545_FD_84509 | JGI IMG/M metagenome (GOLD analysis project Ga0102816, IMG submission 84509) | Estuarine microbial communities from the Columbia River estuary - Flood tide non-ETM metaG S.545 | ecosystem: Environmental > Aquatic > Marine > Intertidal zone > Estuary | place: USA...
AAATTAGAATTATTATTATCCTCAATATTATTATAGATATTTTTATTTAAGATATTATTAGTAAATGTGGGGATTGTATTACTATGGCCAACCACTAAAATAGTTTTACCTTTATTTTTGGAAATAAATTTATTGTAATTAATCTTAGAAGGTTTATAAATTACAAGTTTAGTTCCGTCTTCAGAAAAAGGTTTTATAGTTTCTAAAGTTCTGTTATAGTTAGTAGAATAAATAATATCAAAATCTATATTTTTAAAAAACTCTTTCCATTTAAGTGATCTTTTTATCCCTAAAGAGTTTAAATGAGGATTAGTATTATTCTTATTTGTCCTGTCTTTTTCAGCATGTCTAATAAGATATATATTTGTACACTCTGAGTTCTTATTAGTTTGTCCTTGAACTGAAAAACAAATTAAAAGACAAAAAAAGATTATAATATTTTTCATATTAAACTTTAAAATTTGATGGTAGCTCAAATAATTCAAGATCAAAACTTTTTAAAGAAGCTAATAGATGATCGAATATATCTGCAACAATATTTTCATAGTTTTTCCATTCTTTATCACTAACAAAAGCATAAATCTCCAGTGGAACACCTTGAGATGTTGGAGTTAATTGACGACACATTATAGTCATTTCATTATTAATCAATTCATTTGCAACTAAATATTCTTCAATATACTTTCTAAACAACCCAATATTTGTGAGATTTCTACCGTTTATTTTATCATCAAATTCGATATTTAATTTTGAATTATGGTTACTGATTTCTTTTTCGATTGAAGCAACATAGCTAGATAAAAGTGCAATATTTGTTAATTTTGAAACTTCATCTTTATTCATAAATCTGATTGAAGATCCTTTAATCAGTAAAGCTCTTTTAATTCTTCTACCATTAGAATCACTCATTCCTCTCCAATTTTTAAATGAATCAGAAATTAATTTGTAAGTGGGAATTGTTGTTATGGTTTTATCAAAGTTTTGAATTTTCACAGAGTTTAAATTAATCTCTATCACATCGCCGTCAGCACCAAACTTTTCCATCGTTATCCAATCCCCTATTCTAATTAAATCATTTGAGCTTAACTGAACGCTTGCAACGAATCCTAATATAGTGTCTTTAAAAATTAATAAAATAACTGCTGAAAGCGCACCCATTGCTGTAAGAAAAGTTCCTACGTCAGTTCCTGTAAGAATTGAAAATATTACTATGATAGCCGTAAACCAAACTAGTATCATAGCTACTTGAATAAAACTCTCAATTGGTTTACCCTTCAAAGAGTCTACCGTTTTAAAAAAATCTTTAGTAGCATTCAAAAAATTTCTAATGATCCAAACTAATAGAATAATAAAATAGATTTCTAAAACTAAAACAGCGTAGACAAGTAAAGCTTGAAAATCTTCAAGCCAAAATGGAGAAATCCAATATAGAAAAAACAGAGGAATTAGTCTAGATAAATAAATTTGAATTTTGTTTCTGATTAAAAAATCATCAAAATTAGTTTTAGATTTTTTTGAAATTTGTTCAAGAAAATTAATTATAATTTTCTTTGATAAAAAGTTAATGATAAAAACAGAGATAAAAATTAATACTGAAACTAAAATTAAATTTAAAATTTCTGCATAAAACTCTGGCAATTGTAGATCAATTAAAAGATCATAAAACAAGTTATTTAGTTTCATTGAGTTGTGTGTTTTTAATTACTTTGTTAAAACAGTTCGTCCTGAGATTGAGCTTTTTTTAAACCTAAATGATCATAAGCTAATTTAGTAACCTCTCTTCCTCTTGGTGTTCTAAGGATAAAACCCTGCTGAATCAAAAAAGGTTCATAAACCTCTTCAATAGTTTCAGCACTTTCAGAAACTGCAGTTGATAATGTATTAATACCTACGGGACCTCCCTTAAACTTATCGATAAGGGTTCTTAAAATTTTATTATCCATTTCATCAAGACCGTTCTTATCAACATTTAATGATTTCAAAGCAAATCTCGTTATTTCCATATCGATAATTCCATTTCCTTTAATCTGAGCAAAATCTCTTACCCTTCTTAAAAGTGAATTAGATATCCTAGGTGTCCCTCTGCTTCTTCCAGCTATTTCAATAGCAGCAGAACTATGTATTTCAATATTTAATATCTCTGAGCTTCTTTCTACAATAGTTGAGAGTAGTTCAGTTTTATAATACTCAAGTCTACTATTGATTCCAAATCTAGCTCTCATTGGGGCGGTTAAGAGACCTGATCTTGTTGTCGCTCCAATTAGTGTAAATGGATTTAAATTTATCTGAACTGTTCTAGCATTAGGTCCAGTCTCTATCATTATATCAATTTTGTAATCCTCCATTGCAGAATATAAATACTCTTCAACTATTGGACTTAACCTGTGAATTTCATCAATAAACAAAACATCTCTAGGCTCTAAATTTGTTAGTAAACCTGCAAGATCTCCTGGTTTATCTAAGACAGGTCCAGATGTGACTTTTAAATTTACACCAAATTCATTAGCGACAATATGTGCAAGTGTTGTTTTTCCTAGACCTGGAGGTCCATGAAATAAAGTATGATCTAAGGCATCTGAACGTTGATTACATGCCTCAACAAAAACTTTAAGATTATCAAGAATTTGATCTTGTCCAGCAAAATCATCAAAAGATAGTGGCCTTAGGGCCTTGTCTATCTCCAATTCTTCACTATTAAAATCATTAACAGTAGGATCTAAATTTTCATTCATTTATCCAAATATAAGTAAAAGAAAAACGATATTTAAAACAATAAACTAGTGTTCAGTTTCTTTTTCGTCTTTACCAAGTGGAGTAGTTTGAAGAACAAAATCTTCTTTTTGACCAGGCTTACTGTAATCGTATGCCCATCTGTGCACGTGTGGTATTTCTCCAGGCCAGTTACCATGAATATGTTCAACAGGCGCAGTCCATTCCATAGTGTTTGATCTCCAAGGATTTTGTTCAGCTTTTTTTCCAAAGAACATACTTGATATAAAGTTATATAAAAAGACTAATTGAGCAGCACCTGCTAGCAAAGCAAAAACTGTAATTACGACATTTATATTAGCTAAATCATCAAAATAAGGAAAAGCAGTATTAGTATAATATCTTCTAGGCAAACCTGCCATTCCAATGAAATGCATTGGGAAAAACACACCATATGCAGCTATAGCAGTAATCCAAAAATGTATAAATCCTAAATTTTTATTCATCATTCTTCCAAACAATTTAGGAAACCAATGGTATACACCGGCAAATAGTCCATAAAGAGCTGAAATACCCATAACTAAATGAAAATGTGCTACAACAAAGTAAGTATCATGAATATTAATATCAAGTGTACTGTCACCAAGAATAATTCCTGTAAGACCACCAGTAATAAAAGTTGATACAAGGCCAATAGAAAACAACATCCCTGGATTAAATTGTAAATTACCTTTCCAAAGAGTAGTAATATAATTAAATGCTTTTACAGCTGATGGAATAGCAATTAAAAGGGTAGTAAATGTAAATACTGAACCAAGAAAAGGATTCATTCCAGATATAAACATATGATGTCCCCAAACAACAGTAGATAAAAATGCAATAGCTAAAATAGATGCTACCATAGCTCTATAACCAAAAATTGGTTTTCTTGAATTAGTAGCTATAATTTCGGATGTAATACCTAATGCTGGTAATAATACGATATATACTTCTGGGTGACCTAAAAACCAAAAAAGATGTTCAAATAATACTGGAGAACCACCTTGATAATGAAGAACTTCGCCTTGAACAAAAATATCGGAAAGAAAAAATGAAGTTCCAAAACTTCTATCCATTATCAACAATAATGCAGCTGAAAGCAAAACAGGGAAAGAAATAACTCCAATTATAGCAGTCACAAAAAATGCCCATATTGTTAAAGGAAGTCGGAACATAGACATTCCTTTTGTTCTTAAATTTATAACTGTAACAATGTAATTAAGTGATCCAAGTAATGATGAAGCAACAAAAATAGCCATTGAAATCAACCAAAGTGTCATCCCCATACCCGAACCGGGTTGAGCTTGAGGCAATGCACTTAAAGGAGGATAAATTGTCCATCCTGCAGCAGCTGGTCCTGCTTCTACAAATAAAGATGCAAGCATGATCATACTGGAAAGAAAAAACAACCAGAAAGAAATCATATTTAAAAGACCAGAAGCCATATCTCTGGCACCAATCTGCAATGGAATTAATAAATTACTAAAAGTCCCACTTAAGCCAGCAGTTAGTACAAAAAACACCATTATAGTACCGTGGATAGTTACTAAGGCTAAATAAATATTAGGATCCATTACACCCTCAGGTGCCCAATCTCCTAAAAAAATATCAAAAACTGCAAAAGATTGTTCAGGCCAAGCTAGTTGAAGTCTAAATAATAGAGACATAGCCACACCAATAAAACCCATAAACAATACTCCTAAAATCAAATATTGTTTAGCAATCATTTTATGATCCTGACTAAAAATATATTTAGTAATAAACGTTTCTTTGTGATGATGGTGATCATCATGATTTGAATGCGGAATACTTGAAACTTCTGACATATTATATTATTGAATTACTTCTGAAAATATTTGCTGCTTAGCAACCCATTTTTCATAATCTTTTTCAGATTCAACTACTATTTTCATTTGCATATTATAGTGAGATGTTCCACATATTTTAGCACATAACAATAAGTAGTCAAATTGATATGGCTCCAGCGATTCTTCTCCTTTTGCAGTAAGCAATTTACTCTTTTCGAATCTAATTTTATTAATTCTATTTACCTTATCTACAACATCTGAATTCATTCTCATCTCATCTGTAGTTTTAGTTGGAGTAAAAGAAAATTCAGTAATCATTCCTGGAACACAATTCATTTGAGCTCTAAAATGTGGCATGTAAGCAGAATGCAAGACATCTTGAGATCTTAGTTTAAATATTACCTTTCTGTTAACTGGAAGATGGAATTCTTGAGTTACAACAAAGTCATCCATTCCGTTAGGATCAGATGAATCAATACCAATAGGGTTTTTACCATCAAAATCATTTAAGAATCTAACATTGGCATCTCCAAGAACGTTATCTTCTCCACCATATCTTGCTTTCCAGTTCCATTGCTGTGCATATAATTCCACAACTAAAGCATCCTCATCTTCTTCAAAGTTCATGATTTTTCCCCATGTAATCATTCCGTAAATAATTAAAAGAAAAAAGATAATAGCAGGGATAATTGTCCAAACAAATTCAAGTTTATTATCATGAGTGAAAAAATAAGCTTTTCGATTATTTATTCCTCTATATTGATATGCAAAAATATGTAACACAGCCTGAGTTAAAGTTTGTGCAAATAGAATAACAGCAAAAGATATCCAAAGTAATGTGTCGTAAGCTGGTCCGTGTGCAGATGCCGACTCAGGCAGAAGTACTTTTGAATATGTCCAAAAAGAATAAATAGTTACTGCATAAATAAAGACCAAAAAAGCAAACATTAATTTGCCGTTTAAATCGTTATCTTTTTCAGTAGCAATCTGAGAATCATCCTTTTTTTGTCCTAATTGAGACAGTTCAAATATCTTAGTGATTTGCCACAAGGCAATTCCTGTTAAGATTAAAATTGTTATTATAAGTAATACTGTCATTTAAAATATTTAGTAAACAAATTTTTCACTTTCTTTAATTAATGGGTCTCCTGACGGCTCTAAAGGAGCTTTTGATAGACTGTTAAATACCACATAAATAAATAATCCAGCAAAGAAAGAAATGCCTGAAAGTTCAGGAATTCCAATAAACCACTGATCACCAACTGTGGCTGGCATAATCATGTTAAAAACGTCAATGTAATGTCCAATTAAAATTATTATTCCTGTCATTACTATAAACCAATTAACTCTTTTATAATCACTATTCATTAACAATAGTAAAGGAAAAATAAAATTTAATGCAATCATACCGAAAAAAGGAAGATTATAATCTTCAATTCTTGTAATAAAGTAAGTAACTTCTTCAGGAATATTTGCATACCAGATTAGCATAAATTGAGAAAACCATAAGTAAGTCCAAAATACACTAACACCAAACATGAATTTTCCTAAATCATGAATATGATTGTGATTTACCTTTTGTAAATAACCTTTTGATTTTAAATAAATCGTAATCAATGCAATAGTAGTAATCCCAGAAACAAACATACTTGCAAATACGTACCATCCGAATAATGTACTAAACCAATGAGGATCAACTGACATTATCCAATCCCATGACATCATAGATTCTGTAACTATAAAAAATGCTAAGAATCCAGCAGACCACTTGAAGTTTTTTGTATGGTTAGAAATATTTGAGGAATTATCTTGAGCTAAAGAATATTTTCTAGAAATATATCTATAAAAATTCCACCCTGCAATATAAAAAATAGCTCTAGCAATTAAAAAGGGTGAATTTAAATACCCTACTTTTCCTTGAATTATCTTATCATGAGCAACAACTTCAGGATCCATCCAAACAAAAAGGTGATTCAAGTGTAGTGAAGATAGAATCAATATTACCAATATGATTAATGTACCTGGAAGCAAATAAGCTGTGATTCCTTCCATCACTCTAAATAACAACGGAGACCAACCTGCTTGTGAAGCTCTTTGAATTGCATAAAAAGCCAAAGTACCTAATGATAAAAACATAAAAAATAATGCAGCTACATATAAAGCAGACCATGGACGATTTTGTAAATAATGCAGTAGGTGTTCATCATGAGATGATGAATGAGTATCCTCTTCATTATGATTATTGGCAGATACATGTGAATCATCAATTGCATGCGAATCCTCTAAGCTAAGTGTTTCATCTTCATGATGACCATCAGAATGTGAATCTGCAACCATTTCTTTAGCTTCTTCAATAGTTTTTGGTACAGAATAAAAACTAAAACCTAAGCCAAGGACACCTAATACCATCAAGGTGAGTGAGAAGATTTTTATATTTTTAGAAACGTGATACATTAATTTATTTTATTAATTTTTCTCTTAAACTTATTACATACTGTGAAATTTGCCATCTTTCTTTGGCATTTACTTGACTAGCATGAGAACCCATTAAATTTTTACCATACATTAAAACATGATAAATACTTCCTTCAGTTATATCTCTGTCGGCGTAACTTGGAATACCTAAAAACTTTTCATTTGTCATTAATATTCCTTGACCATCTCCCTTTGAACCGTGACAAACTGCACAATAAATATTGTATAACTCCTTGCCCTTTGATATATTTTCATCACTTGTTTCTAAAGGGGATAACAAATTGTTTTTTGCTAATTCATAACCTTCGTTAGTATCTAAATATTCATAAGGAACCCAACCTCTTGGGATGGTTCCTTCAACAGGTATTTGAGCTTCAATTCCATTAGCAAAAGCATCTGACTCTTCATATGTACTGTAACCTACAGATTCATACATGTTGGGAAAGAACTGGTAGTTAGGTTTTGATTTATCAAAACAAGACGCGGTTAAAACACTAAACAATATCATCACGCTAAAAAAAGTATATTTTTTCATTAGTTAGATTCTTTATTATCGATTATTTTAACTTCGAGTACATCTGTTTTTTTAACAGCTGCTTCTAATGCTTTTCCATCACCATGAAATTTGATTTCTATTAAAAACTTATCATCTGTCGTGGAGGGCATTGGATTTTCTGCTTCTTTGAAAGGCCATAATTTACTTCTTAAATAAAAAGTTATAACCATTAAATGGGCAGCAAAAAATACTGTAAGTTCAAACATAATTGGCACAAAAGAAGGCAAATTTTCAATAAATGAAAAACTTGGTTTTCCTCCAATATTTTGAGGCCAATCGACTATCATAATATAGTTCATCATGAAGATTGCAAAACAAAATCCAATACATCAATAAATAAAAGATAAAATAGATAATATAGTTGGTTTTAAACCTAAAGATTAATAAAGAACATGAACAGGAAAAGGAGTATAAACTTCGTCAATTGAAAAGTTTGATGATCTCAAATCTTTGACAGCATCCATTAACTTATCATCATCATCGTATACGGCATGTAAAATTTTATCAGCCATTATTTTTTATCTCTATTTTTTTTATAATTATCACCCGAAGTTTTTAATATTGTTTTTACTTCAGCTTGAGCAATCACAGGAAAGGTTCTTGAGTATAATAAAAATAATACAAAAAAGAATCCAATGGTTCCTACGAATATTCCTACATCTACAAACGTTGGAGAAAACATTGTCCAAGAAGAAGGTAGATAATCTCTATGTAACGAAGTGACAATAATAACAAATCTTTCAAACCACATGCCAATATTTACAACAATTGAAATAAAAAACGAGAAAAGTATACTAGTTCTTAATTTCTTTATCCACATTAGCTGAGGAGAAAAGACATTACATGTCATCATCGCCCAATAAGCCCACCAATACGGACCTGTTGCTCTATTTAAAAAAGCATATTGTTCATATTCAACACCAGAGTACCAAGCAATAAAGAGTTCAGTTATATATGCTGTACCTACAATAGATCCAGTAATCATTATTACAATATTCATTAATTCGATATGCTGTACGGTTATATAATTTTCTAGATTAGAAACCTTTCTCATGATAATTAGCAATGTATTAACCATCGCAAATCCAGAGAATATTGCCCCTGCAACAAAATAAGGAGGAAAAATAGTTGTATGCCAACCAGGGATAACAGATGTAGCGAAATCAAAAGATACAATTGTATGAACTGATAATACTAATGGAGTAGCTAAACCAGCTAATACTAAAGAAACCTCTTCAAATCTTTGCCAATCTTTAGCTCTACCTGTCCATCCAAAACTAACTAAACTGTATATTTTTTTCTGAAAGGGTTTTACAGCTCTATCTCTTATCATAGCAAAATCAGGTAATAGACCCGTCCACCAAAACACTAGAGAAACTGATAAATATGTGGATATTGCAAAAACGTCCCACAATAAAGGAGAGTTAAAGTTTACCCACAACGATCCATATGCGTTAGGAATTGGTAATACCCAATATGCTAACCAAGGACGACCCATGTGTATTATAGGGAATAAACCAGCTTGAATTACAGAAAATATTGTCATGGCTTCAGCTGATCTATTAATCGCCATTCTCCATTTTTGTCTAAACAGTAATAAAACTGCAGATATTAATGTACCTGCATGTCCAATACCAATCCACCAAACAAAGTTTGTAATATCCCAAGCCCAACCGACAGTTTTATTTAATCCCCATACACCAATTCCTGTTGAAATAGTGTAAATCATACAGCCAACTCCCCATAAAAAAGCAACTAATGCAATAGAAAAAACTATCCACCATTGTTTGTTGGCTTTACCTTCAATAGCAGCGGCAATATCATTTGAAACATCATGATATGACTTATTACCAGTTACTAAAGGTTTTCTAATTGGTGCTTCGTAATGAGATGACATATATATTTATCTTTTTACGTATTTCTTATTTTAACTTGGTACATAACATTTGGTTTTGTACCTACACTTTCTAAAAGATGATACATTCTATCATCCTCTTTTAACTCTAACACTTTACTATCCTCGTCATTAACATCTCCAAACACAATTGCTCCAGTTTCACAAGCAGAAGAACAAGCGGTCTGAAATTCACCATCCTTAATTTCTCTTCCTTCAAGCTTAGCATCTAATATTGTTTTTTGTGTTTTTTGAATACACATAGAACATTTTTCCATAACTCCTCTTGATCTAACAACAACATCTGGGTTTAAAACCATTTTACCCAAATCATCGTTCATGTTAAAATCAAACTCATTATTATTATTATATAAGAACCAGTTAAATCTTCTTACTTTATATGGACAGTTGTTAGCACAATATCTAGTACCAACACATCTGTTATAAGCCATGTGATTTTGACCTTGTCTACCATGTGATGTTGCAGCTACTGGACAAACTGTTTCACACGGAGCATGATTACAATGTTGACACATAACTGGCTGAAAAGCAACCTGAGGATTTTCGGATGGATTTTCCATTTCACCAAAAACAGATAATGAATCACTTAAACCGTTAATATTATCTTTAGTAGTATTGTCACCAGAGAATGTTTCAGCTGAAGAATAGTATCTGTCTATTCTTAACCAATGCATGTCTCTAGATTTTCTAACTTCTCTTTTACCAACAACAGGAACATTATTCTCAGCATGACATGAAATAACACAAGCTCCACATCCAGTACATCCATTTAAGTCAATTGATAAATTAAAATGATGTCCAATTGATCTGTCAAATTCATCCCAAATATCAACATCAGGAGATGTCACAAGTGTCTCAACATGATTTAAAGAAACGCTAGGAACATAATTCCACTCAGAAGATTTTTTTGTATTAAATATTTCAAGAGTTGTTTCTTTGATAATATCTCCACGACCCATTAAAGTATTGTGAAGTTGAACACAGGCAAATTCATGTGTTTCGTTTATTGATTCTATAGAAACATTTTGAACATTTATAAAATTATTATAAAAATCATATGAATTTACACCGGTTTGCAATTCGTTTTTAACTCCATCTGTTCTACCATAACCAAAAGATAAACCAACAGAACCTTTAGCTTGACCAGGTTGGATAATAACGGGAACTTTTAATGATTTACCATCAATTGAAATTTTAGCATGATTGCTATTCAAAGCTCCGTTAGAATCGTTAATATTTTTTAATCCTAAACTTTTTGCATCAGATTTAGATACTGTTACATAATTATCCCAAGAAACTCTTGTTAAAGGATCCGGCATTTCTTGAAGCCAAGGATTATTAGCTTGCGTTCCGTTACCCATTGAGATTTTTGAATATAAAGTCAGTTCAAAAGTATCAGAATCTGTAGAATTTAAATTTTTAAAAAACTTTTTGACATCAGGGTAAGTATAGGGTGAACTTAGTTTTTTTGAACTTATGTCACTGTAAAAAACCCCATCATGTAAAGCTTGGTTCCAGGAAGCACCTTTAAGAATAGTTGTATTCCAATTATTTTTTAATTCATCATAAAATGAATTTGAGGAACCTAGCCAGTTTAGTAAAACATCTTGAAACTGCGAAGTGTCAAAAAGAGGTTTTATAGTAG
>Ga0102816_1000836_pt1 | contig 11124 bp, 12 predicted proteins | sample ColrivemetaGS545_FD_84509 | JGI IMG/M metagenome (GOLD analysis project Ga0102816, IMG submission 84509) | Estuarine microbial communities from the Columbia River estuary - Flood tide non-ETM metaG S.545 | ecosystem: Environmental > Aquatic > Marine > Intertidal zone > Estuary | place: USA...
AAAAAGTATGATGAACTTCGTATGCATTAAGTGGGGTGATAAGTACCCCGCGAAATATGTGAACAATTTATATAATATGGTGAGAAAGAATTTTGCTCGGAACCCAACTTCCTACACATTCACTTGCTTTACAGATGACGCCGAGGATGTTGAGTGTGATACTGCGCCCATTCCAGACGATGGTATTCTACACCCAAAATATTGGTTTGGGAAAGAAACTTTCTGCTTTGACCGAGCAAAGTTCTTAGTATTTAATTCACACAACTGGCTTGGTTATACTGGGAACTGGTGTTACTTTGACCTTGATGTGGTAATACAAGAGGATATAACAGAGGTAATTAACTTATCCGAAAAACCAAGAATAATTAACTGTCGGTGGCAACCTCCTCAACAAAAACACGATAGATTGTTTATAGAAATTAGAGGAACTTTCTATAATTCGAGCATGATGTTATGGCCTAATATTTCTTGTGAGCATATCTACAAAGATGTTATGCAGAATTCTGAATCTGTTTTCAAAACGTTTTTTAAAGGAAGTGATAATTACCATTACTGGAGACAGAGGGATTTCTGGAATGATATTCCAGGTGGATGGATCTATTCGTGGAATCGTGGTAAACATCATCCCAACGATGTCGAACGTTTTAAGTTTCGCAAAGATGCCAAGATCTGTTTGTTCAATACTGACAACGTTCCACATCCATCAGCAAAAGAACAGATCGAATTATCTGAATGCCAACATGAAGACATTATTAGATTGTGGAATTGCTGATGAGAGTTAATTATGTCTGTTGTAAATGGGGGACAAAGTATTCCACTGAGTTTGTCAATCGTCTTTATCGAATGGCAAAGAAACACACCACCGAAGAATTCGAGTTTCACTTCTATTGCTATACAGATAATAGCGAAGGATTCGAAGACGAGATTAAAGTCATCGATTTTCCAGACATCGCTGATATTCATCCCAAATATTGGTTCGGAAGTGAAGACTACAAATATGGTATGGCACGATGTTGGGACAGACCAAAAACCTTTATCTTCAATACGCATAATTTTGCAGAAGACAAACCGACTGGTAGATTTGTATTTTTCGATCTTGACGTTATCATCCAAAATGATTTAACGCCAATTATTACCTACGATCTAGACAACCCTACCAAGTTTCGATCGCGGTGGCAAGATACTCGCCCAATGAAGTCACGCAACTTTAAACTATCGCATGGTGCATATACGAATGGTAGTTGTATGGTTTGGTCAGATGATCAGACAGAATGTATCTGGCAAGATGTTTTAGAACACCAAGAACGTATTTGGTTTACATTTACAGATGGCACAGACAACTATCATAGTTGGCGATGGGGAGAATTTAGCGATACTCCTCTGTGGAAACATTTTCCAAACACCTTTGCTTATTCATATAATCGTGGTCGTGACTGGGATTCTAGGGATCTTGAAGTTGGTATATATAGAAAAGACTGTATTGTTTGCGTCTTTAATGTGGATCTACTTCCATTTACAGACAACAGCAGAGGAAAAGTAAAACAGGAATCGCTTGTCGATCCTGATCTATTAGAGCATTGGAATGTTTGATGATTAGTATTTACACAGTGAAGTGGGGAACAAAATATAGTTCTGATCATGTCAATAAAATACTTGAGCAATGCAAAAAGCACATCACTACTGAGTTTAAATTTTATTGCCTGACAGAAGAAACAAAGGATATTGATCAAGAAGTTATTGTTATTCCTCTCCCAGATGATAACTACTCTGAAAAATGGTGGAACAAATTATATTTGTTTGAAAAGCAGGTTGTCCAGCAACAAGGAGAAAAACTATTTCTTGATTTGGATATTGTAATCCAAAAAAGTATTGATTGCGTTGTTGATCATGATCCAAAAGATAGTCTGACATTTGTTCGCACTCACTGGCACAACCTAATGAAAATGAAAGAAGATACGAAAGATACTCCTCGTATGTATACTGATTTGAATTCAAGCGTATTAAGATGGAATGATAATCTAGATGTTGATAAAATAACCAAGTTCGTTAGAGATTATGCCGACCAAATGTTTTTTTATTATCGTGGTCTGGATAATCTATTTGGGCATCAAAGAGAACGCCTTTTAAATATTGATTTTTTTCCAGATGGTTGGGTATACAGTTACAACTATGGATACATGTGGCCAAATGATACTAAAGAACGAGTTATCAGAACGGATCCACTAATTTGCTTATATGATTCTATGGAAAGACCACAAGATGTTAAATTATAATTACTTGAATAATTACCGAAACTGGGGCAACGGGTTAGATAAGATTGCCCACGAAATGCCACATAAGCACGAAGACTTTCGTAAATCGTTAAATCCGAATACGATGGATGCTGCGATATGGTTGGTCGAAGAACTACTGAAAGTAGAAGACATCCCAACAGAATTGAATATCACAATTTTGAATTCTTGGTTAGGATTTCCACTTGTTCCATTACTGTGTGAAAATTTAAATGTCAAGAAGATTAATTTGATTGATATTGATAAAGATGCGTTAGAACTATCAAAAGTATTCAATCGGTTTTATAGCGATAGTGGAATAGAACTAGACCACATCAACTGGGATGTTCCCTTCGCATATCATGATATAAATGCACTAGAAACTGATATAGTAATTTCTATCGGGTGCGAGTCAATGTATCCGTTGAAGAAAATGACGACCGCAAACAAGGATTGTATATTTGCCTGTCAGTCGTCAAATGTTTTTAGAGAGATGTATGGTATCAATTGTGTTCCATCTATTGAAGAGCATATTGAGAATGTTGGAGTTACTGATGTTTTTTATCAGGGTTCAATTAAACAATCATACTATAGTTGGGATGGTAAGGTTGAGTTTGATCGCTTCATGGTAATAGGAACTAAGTAAATGATGTTCGGTAAAAATACAGATATTGTCAAATTGACTGCTAACTGGATCCCAGAAAATTCTCTGGGGGCAGAGATCGGAGTTTGGCGAGGAAGATCTTCACAAGTTTTGTTAACAAAGGCAAAACATCTCCACATGATTGATCCGTGGGATATTTCTGTTTATGAAAATACTACCGATTGGTTGAACTTGGGTTACGAAGGAATTCTACAAAGATACTCTGAGATCGTCGGATCTAATAATCCAGCAGACTTCCAAGCATTTTACGACAAACTATACAACCTTATTTGTAAAGAATTCGCAGAACTGCCTGTAACTATTCATCGCATGAAGTCAAGTGACTGGTTCGCAGCATATACAGGAGAGAAATTAGATTGGATCTACATTGATGGCGACCACAGTTATGAGGGTGTGATGGCAGATTTAATCGCTAGTCTTGATGTTGTTAAAGAAAATGGTATAATTTTCTTGGATGATTTTTCAAAACAAAATCATATGCATCCTGGAGTCAGAGCAGCAGTTATAGATTTTTGCCAAGAACGAAAATTAAACTACGCCAGATTATATGACAATCAATGCATAATAGAATTGGGAGCAAATTGATATGGGTAGAGCAAGAGTAGTTGCACCACCACCACAAGATTATACACCCGAACCATTAGTATCACTACCAGAAGAAGTTGTTGTGGAAGAGTGGATAGATGGTAGTATGGAAGAAGAAATTGTTGCGGTGGAAATAATTGAACCTTCTCAAGAAGAACTTGAGAGAGAAAAACATGCGCAAGAGATTTATGAAGAATTACAGAGACAAAAAAACATTGCCGAAGAAGAAGCACAGGCAGCAGTAGAAATACTTGCTAAAGCAAAAGAGATTTTAGAAAATCCTCCTGTTAAAATCGAAACTGTAGTAGAAACAGTTACAGAAACCGTTCATGTTACAGATCCAAAATTGGTTAAAGAATTACAAACTCTCAAAGAGGCAAATGAAAGACTTACTCGAGAAAAAGAAGCAGCAGAAAAAGTAAGAGATGAAATAATTGTTGCTGCCAGAAGCAAGGTAACTGAACAACGCATCAATCAACATGTCACTCAACTTGATATGAAACAAAAAACTCCTTCTTTGATGAGTAAATTAAAAGGATTTTTAAAATCGCGTAGAATTAAATCTGCAACTACTGTCGGAATTCAAAACTATGAAACTGCAATTCTCGAGCGAGCAAGAATTGCAGTTCCTAAGATGCTAGATGATATGGAAAATATGCACGAGCAGTTGACTATTTTAGAAGATCTGCTTGTCAAGTATAATGAAGTTAAAAGCACTCAATCAAAGTGAGATGCATCTTCGCCTGTAATATCTTCGATCATAGAACGCCAGATTTCCAGATGCGGAACAACATATCCAAGAGTTAATCTCTTAGACGTATTAGCACAGCAGTGATATAAAATTTTATCGGGAGTGTCGAGATGACCACCGAAATACCCAACCTTACATGACCACCCTTTCGGATCCATCAATGTCACAACTTCTTTAGTAATTGGGTCAAGGTATCTGAAGAACCCAGCATCTTCTTCGCTGTTATATGTCAGTAGAATATTATATCCTGCAGCATTCCAGTTGTTGTGCCATCCCATAAACCCGTTTTCAGGATAGTATGTGAACACTGCATTATTTTTTGCACCAAGATAATGCATCAATTCTGTATTGGTTTTTTGTTGCTTGTGACTATAGTTAAGAGGGAACCATGGTTGACCATGTGCCTGATTTTGGTCAGTGCACCATGCAACTTCAGGGAATCCAACGTGGGATTTTCCCTTACTGATAACATGTTTCATATATTGTTCGTCGGTTGACGTAATATGATTAAGTCCACCCTGACGTTGTCTCTGCATATCAGAAGGTCCAAGAATTAGATCCTGATCTGTTTGTTCGAAAAACCATTCAGTATATGGATCTAGAATATCTGTAAGATCTTTAGATATAGAACTGGTAAATTGTATCATTAATTATTGTCTTTCAAATGGTGAGTTCCAGTCATACGGAATTTTGCTTATGTCTTTAATAATTCGAAATGCAGTGAGATCATCAGGATAGAATCCTCGAGAAACATATTTTAGTAATCTTTTGTATGCAGTAAGTGGTGAATAATTCTTTCCAAGTTTAATAGTTTTGTTTTTTAAATCTTCCCAAAATGAATCAGTAAAATATAATGTGTTACCATCAAACGCAACACGACAAATACTAAAATCAAATCCTTCTAATGTTTCAACAGGATCTCGGTATAGATGATCAGTTACCTGTAGTAATTTTCCTTCGAAATAAAAATCTTGTGAAATACGATGTCTTTTACCAATCTCACAAAACTTACTAAGATCTGCAATCAATTGTTTCGGGTCATTTGAATAAAAATCATAATCATTTATATCATTTCCAGAAAGATGGCAGGTTATTGCTCCACCACACAACCAATATTTATATGAACGTTTTCCAATATTTTTATTTAACGTAGAAAACAGATCATAGAATATATCAAATTGATTTTTATCTGGTATGCTTACAATCATTACTCTACAAGACTAGCAGGAATTGTGTAATGATAGATAACTCTCGGAGTTCCCTGTAGTTCTTCCTCTTTGTATCCAACTACAAAGTTCCACCGAGCATCTGGGTCTGGGAATCTACCTACTTTGACACCAAAATCAAACAAGTTTAACAACCTCCACATTGTAAAGGTGTCCCATTCTAGTGCAAGAACGGGATAATGTTTTCGATCCCAGTCAGGAGCATTTTGTGCCCAGTATTCGTCGTACCATGCACGCATCATCTTAAGAGTTTGGGGGTTGTTGCGGTATACGAAAATGCCGCAATGTTCAGTCATCTCTTCATTCTCGGACAACTTAGTTATCGCTGCATTGTATGGGCGATTCGCTGTAAAAATTACGTCGATGTCTTCCGGAATCTGATCAAAGATCTTCTGAATATCTTCATGCTCGACTTCAGTATCACAGTCCATATAAACTGTTAGATCGTAGGGAGTTTGATCGAGTGCCCACAACTTAGCACGTTTGTCGCGAGGAACATTCTCGGTTACTACGTTGTCGAAGATCTCGTAGTCATCTGGTTGCACCCATTCTTCGTGTGTAAAGAATGTGATGTGTGCATCGGGATAATAATCCTTTAGAGAAATCGCCGAGTTTCTTGCTGCTCTATAATAACCTTTACGGCGAGTGGCAACATAAAGAAATCCATTATTCGGCATTCGTTTCTTCCTGCATCAACAGCATAACTGTATAGGCAGTAACTTCCATAAAAGTCTTAGACTTACGAATCTTGGATTTTAGATCGCGATTTTTAGAGTTCTTAACAACATCAATCTCAAAGGCATCCAACTTGGCAGCAAACAGTTGTTCCTGTTGCATGCGAGTCTTGTCAACCTTCTGACGTTCAAGATTCTGTTTAATCTGGTTGTTGCGTTCTTCCAGACGACGATTTGTATTAGCATCGATTTGTTCGATACTATATCCTCGTAGGATTTCTTCGTAGTCGCGATTGCTGCCATCGTTCATGATAGATGCAGTAACACGCTTATTGGTATCTGGATAGAAAAACTCGGCAATGATATGCTGCTTTTCTTTATTTGCCCAATAAGGATTTTCGATCTTGCGTGAGACTACAGGTGAGGTGGTATTAATCAATTCAATTCTCCATTAGAAATAATATTCATAGTGCTAGTATATATAAAACTCGCACATAAGTCAATAGATTTATACAGTTCTTACCCACAAATATACGGTCGAGATAGTATCTTTTGTCGCCTGAACAGTCGCACCAGAATAGTTACCTGAGAACGTCTGGGAGTAAGTTCCACTATAGTTTCCAGTATAAGTTGCAGTACCAACGTAGGAACCAACATAGTTACCAGAGAACGTTCCCAGATAGTTTCCAGTATAGGTCGCTGTTCCTACATAGTTTCCAGTGAAGTTGCCAGCATAAGTCCCGCTATAGTTTCCAGTATAGGTTGCTGGGCCAACATAATTTCCAGTAAAGAATCCTGTGTAATTTCCAGTGTACGTTCCAGAATAAGTTGCTGGACCTACGTAGTTGCCAGTGAAGTTACCAGTGTAATTTCCAGTGTACGTTCCAGAATAAGTTGCTGGACCTACGTAGTTGCCAGTGAAGTTGCCAGTGAAGTTGCCAGCATATGTACCAGAATAGTTACCAGTATACGTTCTTGGACCCACGTAGTTACCAGTGAAGTTACCAGTGTATGTACCAGAATATGCCGTGCCACTGAAACCACCATAGAAAACAGCATAGTTACCAGTAAACCCTCGAGAATATGTTCCAGAATATGGAAAAGTTCCTACATAGTTACCTGCATAGTTACCAGTGAAGTTACCAGTAAAGTTGTTTGAATATGTTCCAGAATATGGAAAAGTTCCTACATAGTTACCTGCATAGTTACCAGTAAAGTTGTTTGAATATGTTCCAGAATATGGAGCAGTACCGACGTAGTTGCCAACATAGTTACCAGAGAATGCTCTTGAGTAGGATCCAGAATACGGCGCAGTGCCAACGTAACCACCAGAATAGTTTCCAGTAAAGTTACCTGTATATGTTCCAGAGTATGGTGCTGGACCTACGTATCCACCACTGAAGTTTCGTGAGTAGTTACCAGAATATGTTCCAGAATATGGTGCTGGACCTACATAACCACCTGCGTAGTTACTGGTAAAGTTTCCAACATAGTTGCCTGCATAGTTTGCTGGAGTAACTTGTTCTCTTGTATCTGTCGCAGAATTTCCAAGTTGAACCCATGTACCAGTTACTACTGGAGTTGTTGCTTGGATCTTATATGTTCCCACACCAGACTCAATAATTCTATTGCGGAAATTTGGGAGCATCTGCAGAATTTCGGCAGAAGACATTTCCTTAACATCTTTGGTATTGATCAGTTTAAGTGGTTTGAGACTTGTGTCTGGACTGCTGGTTGCGGCAGTTTTCTGCCAAAGGTATGTAAGAGTGTTACCACCGTTAGCAATATCAGTCAGCGTATAACGAGAAACCCATGTACCACCTGACGGAGCAGTTGCTTGTAATTTATATTGACCAGCAGTATATGCAGATTCTGCGGTCATAGCAGTAAGAGCATAGTCAAGTAATTCGGTTTTGAGTTCTGCATCCGTCATTTCTTTGATGGTACCAGAAGAATATTTAACTACTTTGTTTGTAATACTTTCAGCAGCCGCCGCAGTAACCTGCTTGGCAGTGAATGTAACCGTATCAAACGCACCAGCAGAAGGGTGGGTTCCTATTGCATCCTGAAGATCGGTATCAACAAAGGTTCCGATAGAAGTACCAGTTCCAGTACCGTTTGTGGTGATATTGATTTCACCTGTACCTGTACCGTCGGCATTTGCACCGAAAGAAACTGTTAAGATGTTAGCGACGTAATTTTTAATTTCGTTTACAGACATCGCCTGTAACCCCTGCAAATTAGCAGAGGAAACAGGAGTCGCAGATGATTTAATTCTAAGAACCATGTTTATGCCGTCCTAATCCACAGTTTAACAGTTGATACAGTTTCTTTTGAGGAAATAATAGTTGCTCCAGAATACGTTCCCGCATATGTGCCCGAGTAGTTACCAGTGAAGTTACCTCCATATATATTCGTAAAGATACTGGTGAAATTACCAGTATAGTTGCCAGTATATGTAGCAGGTCCAGAATAATTTCCTGTGTAGTTACCAGAACCAGAGAAATTCCCAGTAAAGTTACCTGTAAAGTTTCCAGTGAAATTGCCTGTATACGATCCAGAGTAGAAAGAAGTATAAAATACAGTATATGGATTTCCAGGTCCTGCGGGTCCAGAATAATTTCCTGTATACGTCTGACCATATCCTACACCCGCTGGATTTGAATACGCTGTACCTGCTGGATTTGAGTATGATGGACCTGCTGGGTTTGTTCCCGATGGATTCGAATATGATGGACCTGCTGGGTTAGAATATGATGGTCCTGCTGGGTTTGTTCCCGATGGATTGGAATATGATGGACCCGTGAAATATCCTACGAAAGTTTCAAAACCCGAATAACTGGTAGGACCAGAATAATATCCAGCATATGCAGCAGAACCAGTATAACTTGTTGTTCCAGCATAAGATCCTGCGTAATATGTGGGAATAAATATTGGACCTGTTTCTGGTGAAAATTGAACCCACATTCCTGGTTGGTAGTATCCAGTATAACTTGGTCCTGGACCAGTGAAATATCCTATAGATCCACTTGTAGATCCTGGACCTTCACTATATGGTGGTGGATTGTAAAATTGGAAATCGTAATATGAAACAAAGTATCCTGCTGGACCCTGATATGACCCCGCAAAAGATTGTGCTTCGTAGTACCCAGTATAACTTGGTCCTGAACCGCTATAGTATGCGGGTCCATTATAGTATCCAGTATAACTTGGTCCTGGACCACTATAGTTTACCATTCTGACGAAATACTCCGAATACGTTCCAGAGTATGATGGACCTGCTGGGTTTGTTCCCGATGGATTGGAATATGATGGACCTGCTGGGTTAGAATATGCTGGACCTGCTGGAGTGGAGAAAAATGGCATACCTGTGTAGTTACCAGTATAATTTGCTCCTGTATTTGGTGGACCCGTAAAGGTTCCTGGAGTAAAAGATGAACTATATGGAAGACCAGTGAAATTTGTGCTAAAGTTACCACTAAAATTTCTGCTAAAGTTCCCACTGTATGCTGGACCAACACCAGCAAATGTTCCAGTGTAGGAAGCAGTTCCACTATAACCACCAGAGAATGCTTGAGAATATGCTGGACTTGTGAAAGATCCAGTATATGGCGGACTTCCATAATTTCCTGAATAATTGCCTGTATAATTACCTACATAATTCAGAGGAGAAATTTCTTCTCTCGTATCAGTAGTAGAGGTTCCAAGTTGGACCCATGTTCCACTTACTGGAGCAGTTTCTTGGATCTTATATGTGCCGATATTAGTATCAATAATACGATTGCGGAAGTTCGGAACCAACTGCTCGATTTCAGCAGAGGACATAATCTGCAATGAGTTGGCATTATTGCTTTTCAGAGGTGCAAGAGAAACGTTCGCAGAAGTGGACGCCACAGTTTTTTGCCACAGGTAGGTTGTGGTATTTCCGCCGTTCGCGACATCTGTAAGTGTGTATCTTGCTTGCCAAGTTCCACCTGACGGGGCAGTTGCTTGTAATTTATATTGACCAGCAGTATATGTAGATTCGGCAACAAACGCTGAAATGACAGTATCTAATACACCATCAAGATCAGAATCAGTCATCTGGCGAACACCATCAGACCAAGCAACAGGACGAGCAGTAACACTCTCAGCAACAGCAGTAGTTACTTGCTTTGCGTAATAGGTGGTAGTAGTTGTAGCACCCGTAGCAGGGTGTGTCCCAGTTGCTTCGGTTCTGTCTGTATCATTAAACGTTCCGATAGAAGTTCCCAAACCAGAATTATCGTTTGTAATGTTTATCTCAGCAGTGCCAGATCCAGTTGTATCTGTAGCAAACTTAGTTGTGATAACATTGGCAATATAGTTCTGGACCTCTGCATTGGTCAAAGGTTGCAATCCGCTGAATACAGCAGACGTTATTGGCGTCGTAGATGCTTTGACCTTTAGAGGGTTCATTTTAGTTTAACCTGTTACCACTTGTGTCGTAAACAATAAGATTGGTAATACGATACCAGTCTTGTGTATCCTGTGCAACTAACTGAACAGAACTGTACGGTGCTAGATTAACAGCAACGTTCACAGTTCCTTCGTCAATTACGTCAGAAGTGTTTGGGTAAATTTTAATATTAACCGCAGTGGTATTGACAATAGTAGCAGAAATACCAGCAGCAGCAGTTGGGAGTTTAACTCCTTGATCTGCTGTTGCTGTGGTAACAATGCTTACTGCCTTTGTAAGTGCAGTTGCACCACCCTGTGTAGTTCCTGCTGCAGTAACTGAAGCAGACACCGATGGGATGAATGCGCCAGTTAATGTCAGATCAACAAAAGATGGACTGTCACCAGATTGATACTTGTCATTGTTGAGGTTGGTAAAGTTATTATCCACCTCGTTATTTGTTAAAGGTATGCCTTTGACAAACCTCAGGGTAATTGTGCTCATGCTTTAATACCTTCATGATTGTTAATAAATTGT
>Ga0102816_1000853_pt1 | contig 10953 bp, 16 predicted proteins | sample ColrivemetaGS545_FD_84509 | JGI IMG/M metagenome (GOLD analysis project Ga0102816, IMG submission 84509) | Estuarine microbial communities from the Columbia River estuary - Flood tide non-ETM metaG S.545 | ecosystem: Environmental > Aquatic > Marine > Intertidal zone > Estuary | place: USA...
GTACAGCATATAGAACAAGCTTTAAAGCCTTTCTTTGCAAAGAATCCTACAGCTATTCTTGACGGCGAATTATACAATCACGGTCTAAAAGATGACTTCGAGAAAATTATATCTCTTGTTAAAAAAAGAAAGCCAACAGATGATGACAGGCTTGAAGCAGCTGAACTAGTAGAATATCACATTTATGATATAGCTAGCATGAAAATAGCTACTTATACTACAAGATTAAATTATATTAAATCAGATGTATTTGCTGGTTTTGCTACTTGGCCAATAATGCCTGTAGAAACTAAACTAGCTATAGACTTTGACGACGCTCAAAAGATGCATGCTAAAAACCTTAAACTAGGTTACGAAGGTTCTATATACAGAACTACTAACGGCAAGTACAAAGGTACAAGATCATGGGATCTTATGAAGTTTAAAGACTTTCACGATGCAGAAGCTACAATTATCGGCTACGATGAAGGTAAAGGCAAGCGTGAAGGTACACTAGGTAAGTTTATTATGCAAGATTATGAAGGAAACAAGTTCGGTTGTCCTCCAGGTAAAGGTTACAACTACAAAGACTTAGCTAATATGCTAGAAAATATACACGACTACATCGGTCAGTATGCTACATTTACATACTTCGAACGAACTAAAGCAGGTAGTTACAGACATCCACATTACAAAGCTATAAGAAATTATGAATAAATGCGATATGTGTAACAAATCATTAACAACTAGCGGTCACGACTCTTGCTGTAGTGATTGCTGGGAAGAAAATGCACAATACTATGAATAACAGCTGCAACTACTCAGGTCTTGCCTCTACAGAATCGTGGGGCAAGCCTACGTGCGAAATGTGTAACAAAATTATGAACCAAGAAGACTACGACTACTGCGATATATGCGGTGATTGTTTAGAAGACGAGGGTGGATTTACAATTTAAAAAAATATGAGAAGATTAATATATGATATGTTTTATGCTGATGAGATCAGCGAAGACGTGGCTTACAAGCTAATAGATAAACTAAATAAAATAAGAGATAAAACTAAATACAGCTGGGAACGATGAAAGAGATACTTAAAAAACGTAGATGTTTATCACATAGAAGATATGTAGAACATCGTATGGCGCAGCTTCAAACTGAAATATTCAATGATGCTATGGCAACAGGCATAGTTAACTTAGAAAAAAGAAAACAATTATTAAAATATAGAACACATTTAAATAACTTATGACAGATAAATTAAAACCAATATATGATTCTTTTCAAGAATACATAGAGGCAGAAAATATGATATTTATTACACTGCATGAAAGCGTGACAATAGCTAGTAAAGATAAATAGTAATAGGCTAATGTCACACCGCGATTTAAAATATTTAAACGATAACAGAATAATATATCGTAGGTATTCATCAGACATGCCAACTTCATCTCACAAATGGGGCTGGTATTATAAGAAAGGTACTAACGGGTATTATACTATGTTTAATAATAAAGCTAAAATAAACACTATTAGATCTTTAAAATGGCACTTATTAACTTTATGGTACTTAAACCCTGACTTAGATAAAAATAAATTTACTTTACTAGTTGAGTATATATGTTACAAGCAAAATGGATTTATAACGTTTAGTGCAGGAACTAAATTAATAAACAAATTAATTGAAGATGTTTACAAAAAAGATTTAGATAGTCCTCCTAAGAATAAATTAAGAAAAATAGTTTTTAAAGATTTTTGTGGTTTAAATAAAAAAGAAAAACTTAAAATTGTTGGAAGATTAATAGGAAAAAAAACTACAATAGATAAAGAAACAATTTACCAATGCATGATTGATTTGAATAGTGAAGGTAAAAAAATTACAATAAATAAAATAGCAGATATATTAGACTGTTCAAGTAGAACAATATATAGAAATATGTGTAATCAATTAAACGAAGAAAAAAAAATATTAAATGAAAAAGTATAATATTAAAAACTACATCCGATATAAAGAAGATATAAAGCGGAGTGTATCTAAAATACCTATTAAAGACTTTTTAGATTATACAAACAGCGAATTAAAAGTAATATTTTTGCCTTTAGTAGAAAATGTTGCAAGAAAATTTTCAACAGCTCAAGAAGCTTCAGGTGTTATGTCTATAATGGATTTAATACAAGAAGGAGCTTTACAACTTTCTAAAGCAGTTGATAAATTAGACAAAGAAAAATTAAATAAATCAGAAGACAAAGCAAATACACTAAAATCTTTTTTTGCTAAAAGAATAAGAGGCGGAATACGAAGAGAAATAGATAAAAATAGAGCTCAAATGAGAATACCAGAGCATAAGCTAAATGAAATACGCAAAGACAATGGTAAAGATAAAAAAATGGTTGCTATGTTTTTTAATAGCATATTTTTAAGTATAGACAATAAACCATATGATGATGAAGATATGATATATCAAATACCAGATAAGTCAGATCCTTATAATGAAACATTATTAAATGCTTACATTATGAGTTTATTATCTAAAAATCTTGAATGGAACGAAATGTTAGTTCTAAGCAAGAGTTATGGTTTAGATGGACCAAAATGGTCAGCGAACGAAATAGCTGCAGCATTAGAGCTTAAAGGCGTATCTGCATATGTAAGAGTATCAGAGCTTAAAAAGCAAGCTGTGCAAAAACTAATAGACAACGTAGATCACTCGCAAGTGCTTGACTACCTGTAAATTATAATATAAACATGTAATTATAACTATATGACAATATACCAAAAATTAACCACAATTCAAACAAAGTTTAAATCGAAGAAGAGTAGATTTAACTCATTCGGCAAGTACTATTTCAGGTCTGCCGAAGACATCCTAGAAGCTACAAAACCCTTTTTAAAGGAGCTAGACGTTGCAGTAACGATCACTGAAGAATTAATATCTTTTGATCCTGCCGTACTTAAAGTAACAGCTAAAATTATGAATGGCGAAGCCGATGCAGGCTTAGGTTCTCATAAACATGCTGAAGCTGTAGCTATTGTAGGCGTCGATTTAGATCAGAAAGGTATGCAAATGCCGCAACGTTACGGTGCAGCTAGTTCTTACGGTAAGAAATATGCACTAGGTAATTTGTTTTTAATTGATGACACACAAGATGCAGATGCAACTAATGCTCATAATAAAAAGCAAAATACAAAAATAGCTATATCAGCTGTACAACTACAAAAGGCTAAAGAATATATAAAGTCTGGCGGTAAAGTTGAAGCAATAAAAGCTAAATATAAATTAACAAAAGAAGTAGAACAAGAGTTAACTACATTATGAAAAACAAAGAAAAAGTACTAGAGAGGCTAAAGAATGATGAAGATTACTATGGTGAGTTTGGCAAGCAGTTTATATCTAACTCAGATATAAGAACGTTAATGACAAACCCACTAGGTTTTAAAGAACCATCAGCTCAAGCTCCTCACTTTCTTATTGGTGGTTACTTTCATACTGCAATACTAGAGCCTGAAAAAATAAAAAACTTTAAAATAGTTGAAGCCTCATCGCGTAATACAAAGCTTTACAAAGAAATAACAAATGGAGAAGTTTGTTTATTACAGCACGAAGTTGACAAGACGGAAGCTTTAGTTGATAAGATGATGAATAATACAATATGTAGAGATCTTATTCATACTGAAGGTAATGATTTTGAAGTTCCAGGCGTTACTGAAGTTTACGGTAATATGTGGAAAGGTAAAGCAGACATTGTTAACCACAAAGAAAAGCTAGTTGTTGATCTTAAGACTACATCAGACTTAGAGAAGTTTCATTGGTCAGCTAAGAAATACAACTACGATAGTCAAGCTTACATATACAGTCAATTATTTGGCTACGATATGTTATTTATAGCTATCGACAAAAACACAGGTCAAATTGGTATATTCGACTGCTCACAGGATTTTTATAAGACTGGAGCAGACAAAGCTGAGAAAGCTTCTGAAATATATGATTTATTTTTTAAAAATGATGATTTTGACCCTAATAATTACTTTATAAATAAAACCCTATAATATGGCAGGAATAATAAAAGCAAGTATCAATTTAAATGCAATTGATAAATCAAAAATAATCGAAGGCAAGAAAGGTAAATACCTACCTATTACGATTACAGTAAATGATGAACCAGATCAGTTTGGTAATCAAGGTCCTGTTATAATCGATCAGTCTAAAGAAGAAAGAGAAGCTAAGATAGCTAAGACCTATCTTGGAAATTGTAAGGTAGTATGGACAAACGGTGTTTTTCCAGACAAAATACCTTATGAAGGCGGTGGACAAGCTCCAGCACCAAAACCACAAGCAAAGGTAGCAGATGATCTACCATTTTAATTAAATTCAATTAATGCAAGTTGAAGAAGTAGAAATAAACGGATTCTTAATTGAATCATTTAATCAGCACGGCTTAGACGTAGGTAAAACGCAGGGGATTTGTCCCCTGTGTTCTATTGATAGGAAACCTGAGAATAAGAAAGCTAAATGTTCTTCTTATGATTGGGAACGTGGTATCGGTACTTGCCATAATTGTGATAAATCTTACCAGTTACATACATTTAAACGTAAAGGCAAAGCTGAGCGTGATTATGTAATACCTGAAGTGAAACACAGACCAGTTGAATCTAAAGTAGTTGATTGGTTTAAAACAAGAGGTATATCTAAACAAACCTTAGATGAGGTTGGTGTAGGTGAAGGTAAAGAGTTTATGCCACAGACTGGCAAGCCTGAGAATACTATTCAGTTTAATTATTATGTAGGTGGAAACCTAACTAATGTTAAATATAGAGATGGACGTAAGAACTTTAAGCTATATAAAGGAGCAGAAAAAGTATTTTACAATATAGACAACACCGTAGGACATGATACATGTATTATAGTTGAAGGCGAAATGGATGTGTTAGCTTTACATGAAGCAGGTGTAACAAACGCCATATCAGTTCCAAACGGTGCTACATTAAATAGTAATAATTTAGATTACTTAGATAATTGTATTGATTACTTTGATGACAAAGAAAAGATAATCATTGCAGTAGATAATGATCCACCAGGCTTAGCCTTACAGTCAGAACTTGTAAGACGTCTTGGAGCTGAGGTTTGTTATCTAGCATCATTTGATGACTGTAAAGATGCTAATGAATATCTAATGAAATACAGTGCGTTAGAATTAAAGTCTAGAGTCTTAGACGCGAGACCTGTACCATTAGAAAACGTTACAACATTTAAAGACATTGAAGATGAAGTCACAGACTTTGTTCGTAATGGTTTTAAACGTGGCTTTCAAATTGGTTTACCTAACTTTGACAATATCTTTTCTACATATACTAAGCAGTTTATAACTGTTACAGGTATACCTAGTTCAGGTAAGTCAGACTTTGTAGATCAAATGGTTGTAGGTTACAATAAAGAGTATGAATGGAAGACAGCGTTTGCATCTCCTGAAAATGCTCCTACGTTCTTACATGCACATAAGCTTATGCGTAAAGTCTGGGGTGATATGCCTAACAAAGGCGATATTGGCGGAGACAAATGGAATCAAGTAGCTGATCATGTTAATAAGAACTTTTTCTTTATTGATATGGAACGTTATACGTTAGAATCTGTTTTACGTAAAGGCGCTGAGCTAGTTAAACGTAAAGGTATTAAGTGTTTAGTTATTGATCCATATAATAAGGTTAGAGACGTCGATTCACATACTGAAGACGTTAACCGATATACAATGGAATACTTAACTAAGATTGAAACCTTTGCTAAGAAGTATGATGTGTTAGTGTTTATAGTTGCACATCCAACTAAGATGTATAAGACACAAGACGGCAAGATCGAAGAGCCAACGATGTATAATATAAAAGGTGGTGGTGAATGGTATGATGCTAGTTACCACGGCTTGTTAGTTCATCGTGACTATGACAATAAAACAACTAAAGTTAAAGTACTTAAATGTAAGTTTCAGAACTTAGGTGAAAACGGAGCTGAAGCTCATTTTACTTGGGAACCTAGATCAGGTTGTTTTGTTCCTCACGATGTGCCTGACTTAGATGAAGCTATGCCATGGGAGTAGAATTAGTTAAAGGTGTTGATTACAATTATGTATATTCTATAAAGGCTAATAATGTTATTTATAAAACATATACTAAAGACACTGTTGATATGTATGAGGCTATATTAGATAAGTTTAATATAAAATATAAAACAACTTATGATAAAGACAGTAAATTGGAAACCACCACCGTGGAGTAAAGAATATAGAAAAATATATTCTTGGTGTTTAAAACACGGAATAAAAATATACCCTGTAGCTACTGCTAAAGGAGAAAAAAATAAAAACTGTTATATAGAAGTAAGTGTAAATGGTAAAACAACATTATCGCCTAAGCATTATGGTGTTAGTGAATTATGGCCTAAAATATTTGAGCTATATAAGTTTTATTACGACAAACGTACAAACTAAATACGATAAAGTTTAGATAATATAAACATGAGAGAATATAAATTTAAAAATGCTAGTGAAGCTTTTGACTTTTATTATGGTACAATACCGTATGAAGGTAAAAACTTTGGTAATACTAAAGCTATGTTTAACCAAGGCTTTACTATATTAAACCCAGTTGATCGCATAATAACTAATGAAGCTAGAAACTTTAATGTTGAATACGCAGAAGCTGAATGGCAATGGTATTTATCAGGTGATCCATCTACAGCTAAGCTTGGTGAAATATATGGTAAGATACCTAAGATATGGCAGGATATGGCTGATGGTAATGGTAGAGTTAATTCTAACTATGGTTATCAATGGGAAAGAGGTTATCAACTAGATAAAGTTGTAGCTATGTTAAAAGAAAATCCTGACACAAGACAGGCTTGTGTATCTATATATGATGGTAAAGAAATTACCAGATACAGACACGATACACCTTGTACCTACGCTGTACAGTTTACAGTTGTAGATAACAAGCTTGATATGTGTGTTACGATGCGTTCTAACGATCTTTGGTTCGGTTTCTGTAATGATCAATATCAATTCAGTAAACTGCAAGAGATGGTCTCAGAACGTACAGGATATAAAGTTGGTGTATATTATCATTTTGCACATAACTTACATATCTATGACGATCAGTTACCAGAACAAAATACACTAACATCTAGAGCTAAACAATATGGATAAAATAAATTATTATTTATACCATATACCGGGTAAAAAAATAGGTGTTACACGTGATCTTATAAGCAGAGTCGTAGAACAACAAGGTTACGACTTAGACGAAGTAGAAGTTCTAGAGCAAAGTACAGATATAAACTATATATCTGACCGCGAGTTAGAACTTCAATTGTCTCATGGCTATAGGGTTGACAGACAGAAATACAAAGACTTATATATAAACCAAAAACCAAAATCAAATAATATGAATATAAATGCAACCGAACAAACCTCAACATTCCCTTGTCCATTATCTAAACTTAAAGGTAGATTAATGGATAATATGGGTATGACATGGTTAACGTCTCACGGTAAGTTTGAGATTAATATGGATACAATAGCTTGGATAATGAAAAATGCAACTACTTCTATGTATACAACTGAAAGATGTTATATATATAATAAGTCTTTTGCTAAATACTTTAAAACAGTTGAATTTCCTTTTGGTGATGATGCTTATCAAGCTTATCACGATGCTTTAACTGAAAGGGTTAAACCAAGTAATGGTAACCCTAATTACAATGAACTTAACCTCGATAGGTTTCAGTTAATAAGAGACTGGGCTGGCGAAAGAGGTTTATACAGTAAAGGCGATACTAAAACTCAGTTCTGTAAGCTAATGGAAGAAGCTGGCGAACTAGGTAGAGCTATACTAAAAGATGATAACCCTGAATTTAGAGATGCTATCGGTGACATGGTTGTAGTTCTTACAAACTTAGCTCATATGGGCGGAACAACCATTGAAGATTGTATAGACGAAGCTTACGATGTTATCTCTAAGAGAACTGGTAAAATGGTTAACGGAACATTTGTTAAAGATGAAAAGTAAGACTATTAAATTCAGAGATCCAGTCGTTGAGAACGTTGTGGATAAGTTTGTATCAAGATCTGATGTTGGCTTTAATAAGTATGGCAGAACATTAGATACTGAACGTAGAGGCAAACATAAAGATCTAGCAGGTTATCTTAATGATATACAAGAAGAGCTTATGGATGCTATACTATATATTCAAGCTGCACGTGAAGAGTTAAATGATAACTTAATCAGTGAAACGGTAGCAGAAGCTAATAAAGCTAGTTTCAGACCGCCACATCCTAGTCATGCTGAAGATTTAGAATATGGTTCGCCGGTATAGTAAAAAGAAAGGTCCGGTAAGATCTAAAAAAACTAAGCACGATGGAATACAATTTGCATCAGGGCTTGAAAAACATATGTATATAGCTTTAAAGAAAGCTAAAATTAAAGCACATTACGAGGGACAAACTTACGAGCTTGTCCCTTCTTTTAACTTTGAACAAGAAGCTTATGAAAGACAAAGCAACGGCAAGGGTGAATACCGCAATCGAGGTAATAAAAAAATACTTAATATTAAGTATACTCCAGATTTTGTGGGAGATAATTTTATTATTGAATGTAAAGGACGTGCTAATGAATCTTTTCCCATACGTTGGAAGTTATTTAAAGCTTTTGTACATGAAAACTTACCGAACATTACGTTATACAAACCTCAAAATCAAAAAGAATGCGAAGAGACCGTGAACCTAATTCTTGGGAAAAAAAAGATATAGCAAGAAGAAAATATGCAGAACGACAATTACAGAAGTTTATAGATTGGAGTATATCGTCTAAGGGATATTTAAAATATAAAGAATTAATAGAATATGAAAGAAAGTACTCTGCTAGAGATGCAGAATAAAATTGCGGCATTAACAAGAGTTGTGCAACAAATGATAAATGAAATGAATATACTTAGTACCACTGCAATGGGTACTTTAGAAACTGTAAAATTAATACCAGGCTACGATAGAGCTATAGAGTTCTTAAAAAAAGAAGCTGAAAAATTAGAAAAAGAAAAGAAAAATGGAGTTATCGAACAAAATACTAAGTGATATAACAGTATATATGAAGTACGCTAAGTTCGTTCCTGAGTTAAATCGTAGAGAAACTTGGATAGAGCTAGTAGACAGAAACAAAGCTATGCATATTAAAAAATATCCAGAGCTATCAGAAAAAATAAATGAAGCCTATAAATTAGTATATGATAAAAAAATTCTTCCAAGCATGCGCTCGTTACAATTCGGCGGTAAACCGATTGAGATTAGCCCTAATCGTGTGTATAATTGCGCTTATCTACCAATTGATCACATTGATGCTTTCCACGAAACCATGTTCTTGCTTCTTGGAGGAACAGGCGTTGGATACTCTGTGCAGAATCATCACGTAAAACAAATGCCACCAGTTAATCAGCCTTACGCTAAAAGAACTAGAAGGTTTTTAATTGGTGACAGTATTGAAGGGTGGGGAGATGCTATTAAAGTATTGATGAAGTCTTACATGGGTGACAAAAGAAGTTCTACTGTAGAGTTTGATTACTCAGACATAAGAGCTAAAGGTGCACAACTAGTTACATCGGGTGGTAAAGCGCCAGGTCCTCAGCCATTGAAAGAGTGTATACTAAAAATTAAAGGCATATTCGATGCTAAAGATGATGGCACACCGCTTACTACAGTTGAAGCGCACGATATAGTTTGTCACATAGCTGACTCGGTTCTAGCTGGTGGAATACGTAGAGCAGCTTTAATTAGTTTATTTTCTGCTGAAGATAGCGAAATGATTAGTTGTAAGTCAGGTACTTGGTGGGAAAAAAATCCACAAAGAGGTAGAGCTAATAACTCAGCTGTACTCATGAGACATAAAGTAACTCAAGAGTTTTTCATGGATCTTTGGAAACGTGTAGAGTTATCAGGATCAGGTGAGCCTGGTATATACCTTAACAATGATAAAGATTGGGGCACAAACCCTTGTTGTGAAATAGCATTAAGACCTTTTCAGTTTTGTAATCTATGTGAGGTAAATGCTAGTGATCTTGAATCACAAGAAGATTTTAACAATAGAGTTAAACACGCTAGCTTTATAGGAACACTACAAGCTGGTTACACTGACTTTCATTATTTAAGAGACATATGGAAAGATACGACAGAGAAGGACGCCCTTATAGGTGTATCAATGACAGGGATAGGGAGTGCCGCTGTGCTGCAGTTGGATATGAAGGAAGCTGCAAATATAGTAAAACGAGAAAATACAAAGACAGCTAAAGCTATTGGCATTAATCCAGCAGCTAGATGTACAACCGTGAAGCCTGCTGGGACGACATCTCTGGCATTAGGAACTTCATCTGGTATTCACGCATGGCATAATGATTATTATACACGTAGAATTAGAGTTGGAAAAAATGAATCTATGTATAAGTATTTATCTACTAACCATCCTGAATTAGTTGAAGATGAGTTTTTTAGACCTCACGATACTGCTGTAATTAGCATACCACAAAAAGCGCCTGAAGGTTCTATATCAAGATTAGAATCACCGTTTGATTTACTTGAGCGTATAAAAAAAGTTGCTACAGAGTGGGTAAAACCCGGTCATAGAAAAGGATCTAATACTCACAATGTCTCAGCTACTGTTAGTTTAAAACAAGAAGAGTGGGATCAAGCAGGAAGATGGATGTGGGAAAACAGGGATCATTACAATGGTCTGTCTGTATTACCTTATGATGGCGGTACATATACTCAAGCACCGTTTGAAGACATAAGCAAAGTACAATACGACATGGCTATGAAACATCTTAAAGACATTGATCTTAGTAAGATTATAGAAACAGAAGATGAAACAGCTCTTGCAGGAGAATTCGCTTGTGCAGGTGATCGTCGTGAAATACACTACAAACACTACCCAGGCAGATACATTTACAC
>Ga0102816_1000855_pt1 | contig 10940 bp, 10 predicted proteins | sample ColrivemetaGS545_FD_84509 | JGI IMG/M metagenome (GOLD analysis project Ga0102816, IMG submission 84509) | Estuarine microbial communities from the Columbia River estuary - Flood tide non-ETM metaG S.545 | ecosystem: Environmental > Aquatic > Marine > Intertidal zone > Estuary | place: USA...
GTATTATGACAATGATTTACTTGTTTTAAATGTATATAAACTTCCTTTCGAGTTTCCTGAAAATTTCTACATCAAAAGAATTTTTGATATTTTCTTTTCTTTGTTTGTATGTGTTTTTATACTTTCTTGGTTGGCTCCTATTTTATGGTTATTGATTAAATTAGAATCGAAAGGACCCCTTGTTTTTAAACAAGCGAGAGAGGGAATTAATGGCAAGGAGTTTATTTGTTATAAGTTTAGATCTATGAAAATTAATAGCGTGTCTGACAAAGTCCATGCTACTAAAAATGATTTTAGAGTCACAAAAATTGGGGCTTTTTTACGAAAAACAAGTATGGACGAATTCCCTCAATTCATAAATGTTTTATTAGGAGATATGAGTGTTGTTGGTCCTAGACCTCATTTAGAGAGTTTGTCTCTAGAGTATCAAAAAGAAGTGGATGATTATTTAAAACGGCATATTGTAAAGCCTGGAATAACTGGTTTGGCGCAAGTAAGTGGTTACCGAGGTGAAATAAAAAACCAATCAGATATAAAGAATAGAATACGGTTTGATATTTTTTATATTGAAAATTGGTCTTTTTATTTAGATCTTAAAATTATTATTAGAACTATTTTTAATGTTTTTACAGGAGAAGAAAAGGCATATTAATCATGATAACAGCTTCCATTGTTTTATATAATGAAAATATAGAGACTCTAAAAAAAACGGTCCATTCTTTTTTAGAAGTTCCAATCAAAAAGAAGCTTTATTTAGTAGATAATTCATCACAAAAGAGCATACATAATTATTTCAAGCATCCAGAAATTGAATATATTTTTGTAGGTGGAAATATAGGTTTTGGTGCGGGCCATAACCTCATTTTAGATAAAATTAATTCAGATTTTCATTTAATTTTAAACCCAGATGTTGAATTTTCTTCTGAAGTCATTCCTACTTTAACAAATGAGCTTAGAACTAGGCCTGAAGTATCTTTTGTAACTCCAAAAGTAGTTTACCCTAATAGAGAAATGCAATATGTTTGCAGGAAATATCCCACTTTTTTTAACTTGATTAATAGAAAAGTATTTTTTTTGAAAAGCCTCATTCATAAAAATGAATACAGAAATAAAAATTTAGAAAAGCCATTTTATCCAGCATTTATTCATGGATGTTTTATGCTTTTTAATACGGAAGACTTCAAAAAAATAAAAGGCTTTGACACTCGTTATTTTTTATACATGGAAGACGCAGATATTTGTAGAAAAATAGATGCCATAGGTAAAAAGAAACTTTATTATCCCTATAAAGAAATTACACACCTTCACCGGAGGGGCTCATCAAAAAGTATAAAATTGTTTTTAATACATATTTCTTCAGCAATTAAATATTTTTTAAAGTGGGGATTCTAATTTCCTTAATTATTTAAAATATATTTGCACTAACAACACAACACCACACAAATGAATATTCTTATTTTAGGTTCAGGAGGTAGAGAGCACGCTTTTGCTTTAAAATTATCTCAAAGTAACAAAATCAATCAACTTTTTGTAGCTCCTGGAAACGCAGGAACCCATCAAATTGCTAAAAATATTGCCATAGACCCTACAGATTTTATAGCAGTAAAAGAAACCGTGTTGGCCAATGATATTAAAATGGTTGTAGTAGGGCCAGAAGCACCCTTAGTCGCAGGAGTTCATGATTTCTTTTTAGCGGACAATGACTTGAAAAATATTCCAGTTATTGGCCCTAAAAAAGACGGTGCTTTGTTAGAAGGAAGTAAAGATTTTTCGAAACAATTCATGCAAAAACATGGAGTTCCTACAGCAAGGTATCAATCATTTACCAAAGAAAACCTACAAGAAGGTTTTGCTTTTTTAGAGACCTTAGCACCCCCATTTGTTTTAAAAGCAGATGGTCTAGCAGGAGGAAAAGGCGTTCTAATTTTAAATTCTTTACAGGAAGCAAAAATAGAATTGGAAGAAATGGTCTCCAATAAAAAGTTTGGAGAGGCTTCTACTACTGTGGTTATTGAAGAGTTTTTAAAAGGAATCGAATTGTCTGTTTTTGTATTAACAGACGGGAAGAACTATAAAATATTACCCTCAGCAAAAGATTATAAGAGAATAGGCGAAGGAGATACTGGCTTAAATACCGGTGGAATGGGAGCCATATCACCTGTTCCTTTTGCAGACGATGCTTTTTTAGATAAAGTAGAAGAATTGGTGGTTAAACCCACAATTTCCGGCTTACAAAAAGACGGAATAGATTACAGAGGCTTTATTTTTATTGGATTGATGAATGATAATGGGAATCCTTCTGTAGTTGAATATAACGTAAGGATGGGAGATCCAGAAACAGAAGTTGTATTGCCTAGAATTGCTTCAGATTTATTTGATTTATTTGAGGGAGTTGCTCATCAAAATTTAGATCAAAAATCATTTCAGGTGACCCCAAAAACAGCGACCACTGTAATGTTGGTGGCTGGAGGATATCCAGAAGCATATGAAAAACACAAAGAAATTACAGGTATAGAAAACGTTACTGAGTCTACTGTTTTTCATGCAGGGACGACTACCAAAGAGGACAAAGTGGTTTCCAACGGAGGTAGAGTAATGGCGGTTACTTCATTTGGAGATACCATAGAAGAAGCTTTGAAAAAATCATACAAGAGTATTGACCTTATTCATTTTGATAAAATGAATTACAGAAAAGACATTGGTTTTGATCTAACATAATGGAAAAAAAAGTAATTGTAGCACCGTTGCATTGGGGATTAGGTCATGCTTCCCGTTGTGTGCCAATTATTAATTCGCTCCTAGAACACAACTATACACCTATAATCGCTTCCGACGGCAATGCCTTACAATTTTTAAAGCAAGAATTTCCAAGTTTAGAAAGTTTTGAACTTCCGTCTTACCAAATTTCTTATGGGAGCAATTTGAAATTAAAAATTCTTTTTCTCCTTCCTACAATTATAAATTCTATATGCAAAGAAAAGAGGATTATTAATGATTTTATTCTTAAAAATAAAGAAGTTGTTGGACTCATTTCTGACAATAGATTTGGTGTAAGAAGTCCTCTCCTTACTTCAATTTATATAACGCATCAAATTAACGTTTTATCGGGGATTACTACTTTTCTTAGTAGTTTTTTTCATAGAATTTTCATTAGAAAATTTGACGAATGCTGGGTACCAGATACCCCAAAATCTGATTTTTCAGGGGTATTATCTTTAACAACCAAAAAACTAAATATAAAATTCATTGGTATTTTGAGTAGGTTTCAGAAAGAGGTACTAGAAGAAAAAATAGATCTTTTAGTTTTAATCTCTGGACCTGAACCCAACAGAACGTTGTTAGAAACGAAACTTATTGCTGAATTTAAAAATACCTCAAAAAAGATTGTTTTTGTTTTAGGGAAAGTCGAAGAAAATGAAAAAAAATGGACTTCTGGGAACAGTACTTTTTATAATTATTTGCTATCAAGTCAGCTTCAAAATATGATCAATTCAAGTAAAATAATTATTTCAAGATCTGGCTATTCCTCTATTATGGATTTGGCTGTTTTAGGTAAGAAAGTTTTTTTTATTCCAACAGAAAATCAACCTGAACAGGAGTATTTAGCAACCTATTTAAAAAGAAAAGGGATGGCTCCTTTTTCTACAATAGCTAATTTTTCTGAAGAAAAATTAATAGAAATTCAAAGAAATAAGGGGTTAACAACCAAGAAAACTCTTTTTAATCCTAATTTATTTGGCCTTTTCGAGCGTAAATGAAAATTCAGAACCTTCTCCATAGGTGCTCTTTAATAAAATAGTTTCATTGTGTGCTTCAATAATGTGTTTTACGATAGACAGTCCTAGTCCTGAGCCTCCTTGTTCTCTGGACCTACTCTGGTCTACTCTATAAAACCTTTCGAAAAGGCGAGAAAGGTGGTGTTGTTTAATTCCTTCTCCATTGTCTATGATTTTAGTGACAAACTTGTGCTCATTGTAACTATCAATAGCGACGATCGTGGTTCCATTTGGTTTTCCGTATTTGATGGAGTTTACAATCAAATTAATTAAAACCTGTTCGATTTTTTTTACATCTCCTTTTACAAAAACTGGAAATTCGTACACCTTATCAAATTGTAAGGTCAAATTTCTTTTTTTTGCTCTCATTTCAAACAAATCAAAGACATTTTGAACCAACTCGAGCATATTAAAAACCTCTATATCTGGTTTCATTCCGTCATTTTCTAATTTTGAAATCATGTCCAAATCTTTGATAACAGCAACTAATCTTTCTACTCCTTTATTTGCTCTTTCAAGATATTTTGTTCTGATCTCTGTATCATTAACAGCTCCTTCGATTAGGGTTAAAATATACCCTTGAACCGTAAATAAAGGGGTCTTAAGCTCATGCGCCACATTTCCTAAAAAATCTCTCCTAAACGAATCTCTTTCTGTTAAATCTTTAATCTCAAGTAGTTTTCCGTCTACGAATTTCTTCATTTTTTTGGAAAGTTTTTCAATGTCAGTCGTTACAGAATCACTTTTTAAATCATTAACGTCCAATACAGAAACATCTTCATATATTTTTCTTAAACGTCTGTATATAAAATGCTCTGCTCTATATTGAATGATAAAAAAAGAAATAATGAAGAGCACAATTGCAGAAAAAACCACAGAAAGAATTCCTAAATATTCAATTATAAAGTAGTAAGATACCGTTGCGATTGCTACAGAAAGAATCGTTAAATAAAATGCAGACCACAGCGCGTATGAGTATGTTCTTTTTAATTTCATAAAAAATAAATCTATTTATCCTCGCCTTCTAAAACAAACTTGTAACCAACACCTTTTACAGTTTTAAAATGATCGTCGCCTATTTTTTCTCTCAGTTTTCGAATGTGTACATCAATAGTTCTTCCTCCTACAACAACTTCATTTCCCCAAACACTGTCTAGAATAACGTCTCTTTTAAAAACTTTTCCAGGTCTGGATGTTAATAATGAAAACAATTCAAATTCTTTTCTAGGGAGAGAAATTCTTTTTCCAGCTTTGTATACAACATATTCGTCTCTGTCTATGACAATATCTCCAATTTTAAAAGTATCTTTATTCTCCTCATTGGTTTTTAGTCTTCTCAATAACGATTTTATTTTACTCACCAGGACCTTTGGTTTGACAGGTTTGGTAATGTAATCATCTGCACCAGATTCAAAACCTGCTACTTGAGAGTAGTCTTCTCCTCTAGCAGTTAAAAAAGAAATGATCACGTTTTCTAAAGAACTAATTTTCCTGATTTTTTCACAAGCTTCAATACCGTCCATTTCTGGCATCATGATGTCTAATAATATCAAATGAGGGACGTGTTTTTTTGCAGATTTTATTGCTTCCAGCCCATTGTTAGCTGTAAATATTTGATATCCTTCATTTTTTAAATTATATCCTACAATTTCTAAAATGTCTGGCTCATCGTCTACCAATAAAATTTTTATATCACTTTTGTTCATTCATCTTTCGTAATGGTAAGTATCAAAAATACAGATAATTCTATTAGATAGGCAAGTTCTTAACAATCATTTAATCTTGTATGGTTTTCTTTACCTTAAAATAACATTGGCTATAATGCTAATAAACAGCTATTTAAATTTTTTTAGCGTTCTGTTAATAATTAATTAACAGTTAGAAAGCGAAGTCTCTAATTAATAATTTATATATTTACAAGTAAACATTAAAAAATAATACCACATGAAAAAAAATTACATTTTAACTTTATTAATCACGTTATGCATCACTGTTGCATCTTTTGGGCAAGAAATGCTTTTAAATGGTGGTCTAGAAAATTGGGATTCAGATACAGCTCCTACGGATTGGACGAAAGTAGAGAATACTACTATGGAAACTTCAGAAATACATGGAGGCTCCTTTTCAGCAAAACATACAGGTGGAACAAAAGACTTAGGTCAAACGATTGATGGCATTACACCAGGAGACTCTTATACAATAACAATATGGTATAAAGTCGTAGAGAGCGACGGTACTGATGCTAGAATTTGGTCTTACTGGAAAAACAGCGACAATTCTTCTGTTACTGATTCGGCTACAGATAACCAATTAAGAGGCCCAGATGGAGGTTATTTTGATAATAATGGTGGTGCTTGGACTAAATACGAAGCAACTGTTACTGCACCAACTGAAGCAGCAAAATTTTACTTTGAACTAAGAACGTACAAGAATGCGATAACTTACTGGGATGATATATCTTTTGTAAAAAACAGTTCTGCCTCCCTAAAGAACAATGCGATCATTGGTTTTGCAACCTATCCAAATCCAGTTTCTGACGGAATTTTAAATATTTCATCTGCGAGTGGATCAGTTAAAAACCTTACGATCTTTAATCTTTTAGGAAAACAAGTACTTTCTTCAAGTTTTTCAGGAGTAAATAAAAACATTGATGTTTCTTCAATCAACACAGGAATGTATATTCTTAAAGTTACGGAAGAAGGGAAAATTGCTACAAAAAAATTAATCATTCGATAATTTTTTAGATTTTTTATAAAATAGAAAGCTCCAAATTAATTTTTGGAGCTTTTTTATTATCTTTCCTTATAAAAAACCCCTACTGCAATGAATTTAAATTTAAGAGTAAACGATCTCCTTTTTCTAGATATTGAAACTGTGCCTCAGGAAGAATTTTGGTCAGAAGTTCCAGAAATTACAAAAAAATTATTTATACAGAAAACAGCCTACCAAAACAAAGAAAACGTTTCCTCAGAAACTTTTTATGAACGTGCGGGTATTTGGGCAGAATTTGGGAAAATAATCTGTATTTCGGTGGGGTATTTTGTTGATCTAGAAAACAAGAAGCAACTTCGATTGAGGTCTTTTTTTGGTGATGACGAGCACAAAATTTTAACTGATTTTAAAGTATTATTGGAAACTCATTTTACAAAAAAGAGCCACGTTTTGTGTGCACACAATGGCAAGGAATTCGATTTTCCTTTTATTGCTAGAAGAATGATTGTGCATCGCATAGCACTTCCGAAAAAGTTAAATCTATTTGGCAAAAAACCTTGGGAAGTTCCGCATTTAGACACCCTAGAAATGTGGAAATTTGGAGACTACAAGCAGTACACCTCTTTAAAGCTTTTAACAACTATTTTAGGGATTCCGTCTCCAAAAGATGACATTGATGGCAGTGAAGTAGCAAAGGTTTATTACAAGGAAAAAAACATGCAACGAATTGTGAGCTATTGTGAGAAAGACACCATTGCCGTTGCGCAAGTTTTATTGCGGTTTCACAATTTAGAATTATTGACAGAGAAAAATATTGTTTTTGTAGATTAAGATTCAAGTTTCATCGAAAGCTCGAACCAACGTTCCTCTTTTTGTTCCAAGCTCGCAATTGTTTTTTGTAATTCTTCAGATTTTTTTGCGATGTCATCAGCTTCAATTTCTACATTTAAAAACTGGGTTTCAATCGCTACTTTTCTTTTTTGAAGCCTTTCGATGTCGGCTTCTAATGCGCCAAATTCTCTTTTTTCATTAAAACTCAACAAGTTTTTATTATTATTTTGTTTCGTTTTTTGCACTGTATTTTCTTTCTTTACCTCCTTTGGAGACGAGCTGTCATAGGCTCTAAAGTCTGAATAATTTCCAGGAAAATTCTCTACAACCCCTTCTCCTCTAAAAACAAACAAGGCATCTACGATTTTATCCATAAAATAGCGATCGTGAGAGACAACCAATAGATTTCCGGGGTAATCTAACAAGAAATTTTCCAACACATTTAGCGTTACTACATCTAAATCGTTTGTAGGTTCATCCAAAATCAAAAAATTTGGATTTTGTATTAAAACAGCACATAAATACAGTCGTTTCTGTTCACCACCAGAGAGTTTCTCAACAAAATCGTATTGTTTTTTCTTGTCAAATAAAAAGCGTTCTAATAATTGTGATGCAGAAATTTTTCTTCCTTTGGAAAGCGGAATAAATTCTCCAAATTCTTTGACAACTTCAATTACTTTTTGACCTTCTTTTATCTCAATTCCAGCCTGTGTATAGTACCCGTATTTTACAGTTTCACCCAAAATAACTTTACCAGCATCTAAAGGTGCTTTTTCGGTAATGATATTTAAAAAGGAAGATTTTCCAGTTCCGTTTTTACCAATAATTCCCAGACGTTCCCCACGTTTAAATACATAATCAAAACCTTCTAGAATTTTTTTATCTCCAAATGATTTGTAAACTTTATGAAGTTCAAGAATCTTACTTCCCAAACGCTCCATATTAATTTCTAATTGAATGTGATGGTCTTTTCTTCGTTGATGCGCCTTTTCTTTAATTTCATAGAAATCATCTGTTCTAGATTTCGATTTTGTGGTTCTCGCTTTGGGTTGCTTTCGCATCCATTCCAATTCTTTCTTAAATAAACTCTTCGCTTTCCCTAAATTGGTTGCTTCTAGCGCTAAACGTTCTTCTTTATTCTGAAGGTAGTAGGAGTAATTTCCTTTGTATTTGTAGATCCTGCCTTCATCTAACTCTAGAATTTCATTGCATACTCGCTCTAAAAAATAACGGTCGTGCGTTACCATAAATAAGGTAATTTTTTCTTTAGCAAAGAAAGCTTCTAGCCATTCAATCATTTCTAAGTCTAAGTGGTTTGTTGGTTCATCTAGAATTAGTAAGTCCGGTTTGTTAATTAAAACAATGGCTAAAGAAAGTCTTTTTCTTTGTCCTCCTGAAAGCGATCCAACTTTTAACGTTAAATCTTCTAGTTTTAATTTTGATAAAATTTGTCTGTATTGCGTTTCAAAATCCCATGCATTGTATTGCTCCATTAATTCAAATGCTGTCTGATATGCATCTGCATCTTCAGGATTTTTCAAGGCTTTTTCATATTGATTAACGATGGAGAGAATTTTATTATCTGTCGCAAAAATCGTCTCTTCAATTGTAAGCTTAGGATCAATAGCATCTTTTTGTGCTAGATACGCCACTGTAATTCCTTTTCTACAAACAACTTGCCCGTTGTCTGGAAGGTCTAAACCTGCTATAATGTTTAAAATAGATGTTTTCCCGCTTCCATTTTTAGCTACAAAAGCAATTTTTTGATCTTTGTTAATTCCAAAAGAGATGTTTTCAAACAAGACACGCTCTCCATATGATTTAGAAATACTTTCTACAGATAAATAATTCACAAATTTTATTTTTTTACAAAGAAACAAAAAACCCAAGTGTTAACTTGGGTTTTTAACGGTATTTAATTTTTTGGGGGGGATAAATTAAAGTACCATGAAGATGTGTAAATGTATATGAATAGATCGTATTTGTCAATCCCTGTAAACAGTGAAATTTAACTTCACGAATAACAGTGAGAGAATACCCCATAAACAGTGAGATATTCTTGTTTTTTGTCACATTCATAATGTCATAATTTTTAATTAATTAGTATATTGCGGGGTATATATTAAAGAATACAATATGAAGATAATAGTACCAATGGCTGGAATTGGATCTCGTTTAAGACCTCATACATTAACAATACCAAAGCCGTTAACGGTCATTGCAGGAAAGCCAATAGTTCAAAGATTGGTAGAAGATATTACTTCTGTTATCGATCAAAAAATTGATGAAATTGCATTTGTCATAGGATCTGCTGCAAAAGGATTTCCCACAGATACTGAAGAGAAATTACTAACCATAGCAAAAGAGTTGGGCGCAAAAGGATCCGTTTACATTCAAGAAGAAGCATTAGGAACCGCCCATGCAATTTATTGTGCAAAAGAATCATTGAGTGGTCCTTGTGTAATTGCCTATGCAGATACTTTATTCAAAGCAGACTTTACGCTAGATGTAAATGCAGATGGTGCTATATGGGTTAAACAAGTTGAAAATCCAAATGCATTTGGAGTGGTAAAATTACAAGACGGTTACATTACTGATTTTATTGAAAAGCCAAAGGAGTTTGTTTCTGATCTTGCAATTATTGGCATCTATTATTTTAAAAGTGGAGAAAAACTTCTTGAGGAGATTCAATATTTAATTGATCATGATTTAAAGGAAAATGGAGAATATCAAATAACCAATGTTTTAGAATCTTTGAAACAACAAGGGGCAAAATTTATTCCAGGAACCGTCAATACTTGGATGGATTGCGGTAAAAAAGACCCAACAGTAGACACTAATAAGCAAGTGTTGGGCTTTGAACATAAAGCAGGAAATAAGTTGGTTTCTTCTGATGTAGTTTTGGAAAACTCAACAATTATACCTCCCTGTTTCATTGGAAAAAATGTGGTTTTTAAAAACTCAACAATTGGGCCTTATGTTTCTATAGGAGAGAATAGTGTTGTAGAAAACTCAACAATTGTCAATTCATTAATTCAAACGAATGTAGAAATTTTAAATGCAGATTTAGACAATGCAATGATTGGTAATTATGCAAAATACAATGCAAAATATACTTCTGTAAGTATTGGAGACTTCACTGAATTAACTTAAATGATTGAAGGAATAAAGAAAAGAAATCATAGAAAAAAAAGGAGTATTTATAACTATAAATGGAAGCTCTTTTCATTTTTCTGTATTTTTTTTTCAATTCAAACTTTTTGTCAAGATAGTATTCCTATTGCCAAAGACTTGGCGGAAGAAAATGACTTGAATTTTCAGCAATTTTTTTTTAAAGCCTTGTCAGAAAAATCAATTGGAAATTATCAAAAAGCAATTGAAAATCTTGAAAATTGCAATCAGATTTTAACAAAAGATGCCGCTGTTTACTTTGAGTTTTCAAAAAATTATTTTCACCTAAACAACATGTTGGTAGCCGAAGAATATATTGATAGAGCCCTGTTGATACAACCTACGAACATATGGATGTTAAAACATTTGGTCAAAATTTTTTTGAAGGAGAAAAATTTTTCGGAAGCAATTCTTATTCAAAAAAAAATAGTTTCCCTTAATTCTAATGAA
>Ga0102816_1000863_pt1 | contig 10871 bp, 9 predicted proteins | sample ColrivemetaGS545_FD_84509 | JGI IMG/M metagenome (GOLD analysis project Ga0102816, IMG submission 84509) | Estuarine microbial communities from the Columbia River estuary - Flood tide non-ETM metaG S.545 | ecosystem: Environmental > Aquatic > Marine > Intertidal zone > Estuary | place: USA...
CCTATTTAAAAAATGTAATCTCCACTAACAATGTTGTTTTGATTGGTCCAGAAGGTGATTTTACGAGTACTGAAATTGACCTAGCTTTAAAACAGAATTACAAAGCGGTAAGGATAGGCAATACAAGATAAAGAACTGAAACAGCAGGATTCGTAGCCTGCAATACTATAGCATTGCATTATGAAAAAAATTAAATTCCTACTCCTACTTCTACTCCCTTTGAGTTTTGCATTTACCAATTACAGTTGTAAAATTGCAGTGCTAAAATACAATGGTGGTGGAGATTGGTATGCAAACCCTAGTTCCCTCACCAATCTTATTCAATTTTGTTCCTCAAATTTAAATTTAAATATCGACCCAACATACGATGTGGTAGATGTTGCGAGTAGTGAATTATACCAATACCCTTTTGTTCATATGACAGGTCATGGAAATGTTGTTTTTTCTAGTGATGAAGTTGAAAACTTAAGATCGTATTTATTGGCTGGAGGTTTTCTTCATATAGATGACAATTATGGCATGGATTCATATATAAGACCCGAAATGAAAAAAGTATTTCCTGAACTTAACTTTATAGAACTCCCTTTCTCGCATCCGATCTATCATCAAACCTACAATTTTGAAAATGGACTTCCTAAAATTCATGAACACGACAAGCAGCCTTCCAGAGGTTACGGTCTAATTCATGAGGGTAGATTGATCTGTTACTATTCTTATGAAAGTGATTTAGGTGATGGATGGGAGGACGAAGAAGTTCACAACGATAGTCAAAATATTCGTAGATTAGCCCTCAAAATGGGTGCAAATATTTTGCAATACGCATTTACTAACTAAAAAATTCATCATGAAAAGATTACTGTTAACATTACTTGTTCTTATAGCATTTCAAAGTTCGGCACAAATTCAATATTCAAGCACAAACGCTGCTAATTATGATTCACAAGTTCAAAGAAACTCAGGGCCTAGGTTTGGATTAACATATATAACCAATGGAAGATTAACAGATGATATAGAAGAAGAATTTGGTGTAACGTCTAATTTAATATCTCAATTTGGATTTCAGTTTGAGAAACAAATTATGGGTGATGAAAATATTGCTGGGATCATAGAGGGGATCCTTTTTATAGGTGGAGTTGACCAAGGCTTGTTTTTACCAAGCGTAAGTGGAATGTTTGGTGTAAGAAATAAAGCTGCATGGGAGCTTGCAGTAGGTCCTAATTTATCCGTTAATGGAGCTGCCATGGTTGTTGGATTTGGGAAATCTTTCAATTTTGGAAATATAAACATCCCAGTTAATATTGCATGGGTGCCTTCAAATTCAAGAAAGAATGATTATGTTGATAATGAAGGTAATACTATTACTGAGACTGAAAAGTCTGGCCATCGTTTTACAATAACTGTAGGATTTAATATGGCTAAATAGCATGAAAAACCTAATTTTACTTTTATTTATATGTCCCTTAGTAGGGTTTTCTCAAATTAGAAATCACAAACGTATTTTTAACGATTCCATTGTTTACAAGGATTTTAATCAAGGGGTTATTGATGCTGAATTATTTTATGACGGAACAACTGATTACTTAGTAGGTTTTGTTAGTTTACCAACGTATTATATACCTGCTGTAATTAGTTTCATGTGTGATCCTAAAGATTATCGATTGACTAAACAAATAAACCCAAATAACGATTATTTATACTCCAATAAAGACTATTACAATGGTTTTAAATACGGCGCTAAAAAGAAGAAAAAAAGGCGACTTGTACAGGGTGCAACTTCATCTTTAGGAGCTATTATTTTGCTGCTTATCTTTGCCGAGAATGACATTAATTAATGCGTGTATTTAATGAGTGTAATTACAAAGGAAATTCAAGAGTTTATAAATCGGCAGCTGCACTCCACAGCTGCCGATTTGATGTTACAAGCATCCAAATATCCACAATGGGATATGAAATTAATTGCGCAACAACTTATTGGAAAACAAATTGCTAAAAAAAAACTACCCTCTTGGTTTAACAACCACCTAACTCAATACCCTGTTCGTCTTTCACTAGAGCAATGCTCATCTGAGAATACAGCAAACTACAAGTCAAATTTAGTTGGAAATGGAAAAGGTATTGATCTAACTGGAGGATTTGGTGTTGACACGTTTGCATTCTCAAAAAAAGCGAAACACGTCATTTATTGCGAAAGAAATGCGCCTTTAGCAAAACTAGCTAAAGAAAATTTTAACGCCTTTAAAGTCTCAAACATTGAGGTATTTATGGGAGATGGATTGGCTTGCTTAAGAAAACAAATAAAACTAGATTGGATTTTTATTGACCCTGCTCGAAGAAAGCAAGGTGAGCGCGTTTATCGTTTGAAAGATTGCGAGCCAAATGTTATTGATCTTAAAAAATTATTGTTTCAAAAAGCAAATACGATCTTAATTAAAACAGCGCCATTATTAGACATTCAACAAACACTTAAAGAGTTAGATTGCGTAAAAGAAGTTCATGTTTTATCGGTTAATAACGACTGTAAAGAAGTTTTGTATTTACTTGAAAATGGGTATACTAAAAATGCGAAAATAATAGCTACAAATTTAAAGACTTCGTCGCACTCCGTTTTTAATTTTAATTATTTAGACGAGCAAAATTCTGCTGTAAATTACTCGCTCCCTCTTACCTATTTATACGAGCCAAACTCTAGCCTAATGAAAGCTGGAGCGTTTAAATCTATTGCAGTTAAATTCCGGCTGTTTAAATTACATAAAAACTCACATCTCTACACATCAAACCATTTAGTAAAAGACTTTCCAGGTCGTACGTTTAAAATACGGGCAGTAATACCTGCTGACAGAAAAACACTTGAAAAGCACGAATTTGGAACAGGCAATTTAGCCTGTAGAAATTTTCCTCAAAAAATAGCAGCTTTAAAAAGAAAACTAAAATTAAAAGATGGAGGAATCAATTATATTTTTGCCACCACCTTAGTTGATGAAAAACCGAAATTGATTTTGTGTGAAAAACATTGATTTTTAATTCGGATCGACGTCTACTCTGATTTTAGTACCTCTTAAAGAAACTTGAGACAATACAGCATTTACATAACGATTCAGCTTTTCTTTTGAATCTGGGTAAGATAGACTGTGCTCAACTTTTACTAAAATTTGTTTTTGGTAATAACCTTTCATTCTATCTAATGAAGGGTATTCTGGACCCAGAATACGATGCTCAAAAACACTACGCAACGAATTCGCTAATAAAAATGAGGCCTGGTCTACAGTTCTTCTATTCCGATGCCTTACAGTAATATGAATAAGTTTAAAATAAGGTGGGTATCGAAACGACTGCCGCTCTACTAATTGACTTTTTAGCAATTTAGTGTAATCGTGATTTTCCACTAATTTTAAAACTTCATGATTGGGTTGAAAAGTTTGAATGATAACCTCGCTGTCAGCTTTTTTACGACCCGCTCTACCCGAAACTTGACAAAGCATTTGAAAAGCTCTTTCAAAGGCTCTAAAGTCTGGGAAGTTTAACATTTGGTCTGCACTTAAAACACCAACCAAACCGACAGAACTAAAGTCTAAACCTTTAGATATCATTTGGGTTCCAACCAAAACATCAATTTCTTGCTCTTCAAAAGCATTTAAAATAGTCTCGTAAGCATTTTTCTTACGTGTGGTATCAAGATCCATTCGAGTAATCACTCGATCTGGGAATAGTTCCTTTAATTCATCTTCAATTTTTTCGGTACCAAAACCTTTTAACTTCACATCTTGCTTAGAACAACTTTTACAATGAGAAGTAACTTTTTCTGAATATCCGCAATAATGACAGCGAATGTTTCTAGAGCTTTTATGGTAGGTTAAGCTAACATCACAATGCTTGCATTGCGGAACATGACCACAAGATTGACATTCTTGTTGAGGCGCATAACCTCTCCTATTTTGAAATAACAACACTTGTTCACCTCTATCGAATGTTTCTTGCATGGAAGTGAGAAGAGCTTCAGAAAAATGGCCATTCATTCGCTTTCTTTTGTATGCATGCGCAATGTCTACAATGTGAACTTTAGGTAGGCTAAATCCACCAAATCTTTCTTTTAAAAAAACAACTCCGTATTTGCCTTTATGCACATTGTATGCCGTTTCTAAAGAGGGAGTTGCTGTACCTAAAAGAACACTAGCCTTGTAATGATGCCCCATGTAAACAGCTACATCTCTGGCCTGATATCTGGGCGCAGGATCTTGCTGTTTAAAAGAAGACTCATGCTCTTCGTCTACGATAATTAAACCTAAGTTTTCAAACGGCAAGAAAACGGAAGAACGAGCACCTATAATAATTGGAAAACGTAAGTTACTTTTAACATCACGCCATAATTCTGCTCTTTCGTTCATTCCAAATCGAGAATGATAAACACCAATTAAATCGCCAAACGCGTGTTTTAATCTTGAAACTAATTGGGTTGTTAGAGCTATTTCAGGAACTAAAAACAATACTTGCTTTCCAGTATCAATAGCCTGCTTTATCAAATGAATGTAGACTTCTGTTTTTCCACTCGAAGTTACACCGTGAAGTAAATTCACACGTTTGATAGGTGATTTTAAACTTTCTAAAGCCCGATTTTGTTCTTCATTTAAAAGAGCTAAAGGAGCGCTAGAAATTTCAGCTTGTTCCAATCTGTTAATTTCAAGATCGTAAAGATGAATAATTCCTTTGGCTACCAAAGCTTTTACAATAGCGGTACTAAAGCCGTGTTGCTTGCAAAAAACATGAAAGGGAATTTCAGCTTTAGATTCAGCTAAAAAAAGGTTTAAAAATTCTTCTTGTTTAGGCGAATGCCTGTGAGATTTAAAAATTAATTGCGCTTTTTTTGGATGAACGCCATCGCACAAACGGATCATTTTTCTGAGTTTCGGCTTAAAACGTTCGCGAATTTCTTCTTCAATTTCAACCAACTTTAAATCCTGCATTTTTTTTACAAATGGTAGAATAGTTTTTCGTTGAAGTATTTGAGTAATTTCTTGAATTTTTAATCTTTTATGCAACAATAATGCATCCATAATTAAATATTCAGAATCGCTTAATTTAGTCGTGTCTTCATCCCAAAGAGGATGAATAACAATGTAAGTTTCATTCGCTAGTTTAAAAGATGATGGAAGCGCAGAATTCATCACTTCTCCAAGTGAACACATATAATAATCTGCTATCCATTGCCAAAAACTTAAGTGAGTAGAGGAAGCAATAGGGTATTGATCGAGAACGTCAATAACAAACTTGACTTCATATTCAGGTTTTGTATTATGGATGGCATCCACTAAACCAGCGTAAATTTTAGAGCGACCAAAAGGTACAGCAACTCTAACCCCAACTTCAAGGGAAGAAACATGTTCGTCTCCAACTTGATAGGTGAATTTTTGCTTTAATGGTAAAGGAAGAATTACATCAATGTATGTTGCTTCCCCAAAAATCAATCTTTAGTTGATTTCACTTTCTTGGTACCCATGTACATTTCGTATTTCACGAATCTACATTCTAATTTTGCCTGAAAAATTTCAATTTTTCTCGAGGCTCTTAAACCAACGTGTTTTAAGCCCTCCATGTGCGAAGTCAAAAACCAAGCTTCGGCTCCAGAATAATTTTTCTTTAATGTGTCTCCAATACTTTGATACATTTGAGGAATGTCAGCTTGAAGCCTAACCCCATAAGGTGGATTGAAAACGAGATGCGTAGGACCTTCAGGTTTAACCGTATCAAAAAAGTTTTCACATTTTAATTCAATATAATCTTCTAATCCTGCATTTTGTATATTAATTTTTGCAGAGGCCAATGTATGAGGGTCTATATCGTATCCAATAATTTTCCCAAAACAATCTTTCAACTTTTTGAGTTGACTTTCTTTGATTAGTTCCCAAAGATTTTGGTCAAAATCTGGCCAGTCCTCAAAGGCAAAATGAGCTCTATTAATATTAGCTGGTATGTTAGCGGCAATCATCGCGGCCTCAACTAAAAAAGTACCTGATCCACACATACCATCAACAAAATGAGACTTTTTATCCCAACCACTTAGTAAAATTAATCCTGCTGCCAAGGCTTCAGAAATTGGTGCTTCATTTGTTTCTAGCCGGTACCCTCTTTTGTGTAAAGATTTACCTGAACTGTCCAAAGAAACGGTGCAAAGATCTTCGTTTATATGTATGTTGATTCTAAGATTTGGATGGTCTAAATCTACATCAGGTCGCATGCCGCAATTGTCTCTAAATTGATCAACAATAGCATCTTTTGTTTTTAATGCTATGTATAAAGAGTGGTTAAAATAGGTGGAATTAACAAATGCATCAACAGCAAATTTATCATCAATTGTCATGTATTGACTCCAATCTATAGCGCGAATAGAATCGTAAAATTCTGTTTCGTTTGAAACTTTAAACGTTTTTATGGGCTTAATTATACGAACCGCTGTGCGCAGCGATAAATTCGCTTTGTACATAAAGCCAATATCCCCTTTAAACTTAACTGCTCTTCTTAAGGTTTTAATATCTTGAGCACCCAATTGAAGAAGTTCTTTAGCAAGTACATCTTCCAAACCGTGATACGTTTTGGCAATCATTTCGAAATTGCTGTTGTTAGCAGCTTTTAATTTTGGCATACCTTTTAACCATTTAATTTAAGCAAATATACAAGTAAATAATAGCTCAAATATTAAGATTAACTTTTAAATTATTTGCAACAACCAATCAATAAAATTAATTTAATAGATATTGCCAATAAAAGTCTACTAAATTTTAGCTAACTAATATAAAAATAACGAAATTTGTTAATTGTATTTATAGCAATTAATCATTCATACTCTAGATGGAGAAACACAATTTCAGTGCAGGTCCTTGTATCCTGCCTCAAGAAGTACTTAAAACAGCTTCTGAAGCTGTTTTAAATTTCAATAATTTGAATCTTTCCTTAATTGAAATATCTCACCGAAGTAAAGACTTTGTTGCAGTTATGGACAATGCTGTGGCATTAGTAAAAGAATTACTTGAAGTGCCTGTAGGATATTCAGTATTGTTTTTACAAGGTGGTGCAAGTACTCAATTTTTAATGTGTGCTATGAACCTGTTAAAAACGAATGGAAAAGCAGCCTATTTGAATACTGGAACTTGGTCAGATAAAGCAATTAAAGAAGCTAAGAAATTTGGTGAAGTTGACGTATTAGCCTCTTCTAAAGATAAAAACTATTCCTATATACCAAAAGATTACGTTGTTGGTACAGGTTTCGATTATTTACACTTCACCTCTAACAATACTATATTCGGAACTCAATATCAGGAATTCCCAAAGGTATCTGGAAACACCCTATTGGTGTGTGATATGTCATCTGATATTTTTTCACGTAAAATAGATACTTCTAAGTTTGATTTGATTTACGCTGGAGCTCAAAAAAATATGGGGCCTGCTGGTGCCACTTTAGTGATTGTGAAAGATGAAATTTTAAATAAAACAGGAAGATCAATTCCTACAATGTTAGACTACTCTACGCACATTGCTAAGGAATCAATGTTTAATACACCCCCTGTATTTCCTATTTACGTTTCCATGTTAACGCTGGAATGGTTAAAGAAAAATGGAGGAATTGAATGGGTTGAAGAACAAAATAATGCTAAGGCAGCTTTGCTGTATAATGAAATAGATACTAACCCAAATTTTAGAGGAGTCGCAGCAATAGAAGATCGTTCAAAAATGAATGTAACTTTTGTTTTAACCGATGAAAGCAAACAAAGTACTTTTGATAAACTATGGAACGATGCAGGAATTAATGGTCTCAAAGGACATAGATCCGTTGGTGGCTACAGAGCCTCAATTTACAATGCGCTTCCACTTAAAAGTGTTCAAGTATTAGTTAACATAATGCAAAAATTAGCTTAGCATGTCTTACAAACTTAAACAACTTTTAGACAAAGATGGCAATGCCATAAGCCCGCAGTTAAATGATGATGTTAAAAATTATTTAATTGATATTGATGGTACTATTACAGAAGATGTACCCAATGAAGAGCCAGAAAGAATGGTTACTTGCGAACCATGGCTTGATGCGAGAGTAATGCTTAATGATTGGTATGATCAAGGTCATATTATCACCTTTTTCACTTCAAGAACAGAAGATACAAGAGAGGTTACTTTAACGTGGTTAAATAAACATCAGTTTAAATTTCATAATTTATTGATGAACAAACCTAGAGGAGGAAATTACCATTGGATAGACAATCATATTGTTAGAGCTACTCGATTTAAAACCAAGTGGACTCCCCTAGTAAAAAAATCTAGTATGATAGAAGTATTTGAAAACGACATAGAAAAGTAAATGATGAAAATATTAGCAAACGATGGAATTGCAAAAAGCGGAATAATTGCTTTAGAAAGTGCAGGATTTGAAGTTATTACAGACAAGGTAGCTCAAGAGCGCTTAATCGACTTTATAAACGAAAATAAAGTAACAGGCATATTGGTTCGCTCTGCAACTACCGTTCGTAAAGACCTAATAGACAATTGCGCTAGTTTGAAGTTAATCGGGAGAGGTGGTGTAGGAATGGATAACATAGATGTTGAATACGCAAGAGAAAAAGGATTGCATGTAATCAATACGCCAGCGGCCAGCTCTGCATCTGTAGCTGAGCTTGTGTTTGCACATCTGTTTGGAATGGTTCGTTTCTTATTTGATGCCAACCGAAATATGCCGCTAGAAGGAGATACACGTTTCAAAGAACTAAAGAAAAGCTACGGAGCTGGAATTGAGTTAAGAGGTAAAAAAATTGGGATTATAGGTTTTGGGCGCATCGGAAGAGAGGTAGCAAAGATTGCATTAGGGCAAGGAATGGAAGTATTGGCTCACGATCCATTTTGCGAAGCTGCTAAAATTGATCTTGACTTTTACGATGGACAAAAAGTATCTTTTAACATTAAAACAATTGACCTGAAAGAAGTTTATAAAAATGCTGATTTTATTACCGTTCACGTTCCGTTTCAAGGAGAACCTTTGATTACTAAAAAGGAAATTGAAATGATGAAAGACAATGTAGGGCTTATAAACGCTGCAAGAGGCGGAGTTATTGACGAATTAGATCTATTAGATGCTTTAGAAAGTGGTAAAGTGAAATTTGCTGGGCTTGATGTGTTTGTAAACGAACCTACCCCAAGCATGAAAGTTCTTATGTCTCATCAAATATCTATGAGTCCTCACATTGGAGCTGCAACATTAGAAGCCCAAGACAGAATTGGAACTGAACTTGCAGATCAAATAGAAAAGCTACTACAATAAAATACAGACGTTCTCTTCAATGGAGAGCGTTTTTTTTTAATCTCATTTTAGTGCAAAACAACCCATTGAATAATAAAGAAAAATTATTCCGTATTTTTGAATTCAAATAATCAAACAACAACATGAAAAATTTACAAAAGCTGAGTTTCATTTTTGCTATTATTCTTGCATCATGCTCTACAGAAAAACAAAACAAAGAAACGAAAGAATTCTCATTTCAATCTGAAACATTTGCAGACCTGAAAATATTAAAATATCAAATCCCTGGATTTGATAAATTAAATTTGAAACAGCAAAAGTTGGTCTATTTTTTAGGAGAAGCTGGCTATGCAGGAAGAGATATTATTTGGGATCAGAATTACCGACATAATTTATCAATTCGCAGAGCTTTAGAAAATATTGTATTAAAATTCGATGGTGACAAAACTTCTGAAAACTGGACTAATTTTATAACGTACACCAAACGAGTGTGGTTTGCAAATGGTATTCACCACCACTACTCTATGGCTAAATTTATCCCTGAGTTTACAAAAGAATACTTTATGCAACTTTTAAGCAGTACAGGAGGAACCCTTAACGAAGAAGCCTTAAAAGCCATTTTTAATCCGGATTTTGATAGTAAGAAAGTAAACTTAGACCCTTCAAAAGGGCTCGTGTTAGGTTCTGCAGTAAACTTTTACGCCGCGGATATAAATAATAGTGAGGTTGATGCGTACTTTAATTCAATAAAAGATACCACCACAAATACACCAATATCCTATGGTTTAAATTCTAAACTAATAAGAGGTGAACAGGGACTTGAAGAACAAGTATACAAACTTAACGGAATGTACGGTGATGCAATCGCAAAAATAATTTATTGGTTAGAAAAAGCTATTACTGTTGCTGAAAACCAAGCACAAGCTGATGCATTAAAACTCCTTGTTGACTATTATACAACGGGTGATTTAAAAACCTGGGATGACTACAATATTGCATGGGTAGCTGCTACAGAGGGTGATATCGATTACATCAATTCATTTATAGAAGTATACAACGACCCTAAAGGATACACCGGATCATTTGAGTCTATTGTAGAGATCACAGATTTTGAGGCTTCTGCTCAAATGAAAGTACTTTCTGACAATGCACAATGGTTTGAAGACAATTCTTCTATCAATGAAGAACACAAGAAGAAAAACATCAAAGGTGTTTCGTATAAAGTTGTTTCTGTTGCTTCTGAGGCTGGAGACTCTTCTCCCTCTACTCCTATTGGAGTAAATTTACCTAATGCAAATTGGATAAGAGCTACTCACGGTTCAAAATCTGTTAGCTTAGGTAACATCGTTTACGCCTATGCTCAAGCCGGAGGAAAAGGAATGTTAGAAGAATTTTGTCATGATCAAGAAGAAATCAAACGTGCTAAAGAACACGCTAAACTTGCGGGTAAACTTCATACTGCTTTACATGAAGTTTTGGGTCATGCATCAGGGCAATTAAATCCTGGCGTAGGAACGCCAAAAGAAACGGTTAAAAGTTACGCGTCTACTCTAGAAGAAGGAAGAGCTGATTTAGTTGCATTATACTTCTTACTGGA
>Ga0102816_1000868_pt1 | contig 10788 bp, 11 predicted proteins | sample ColrivemetaGS545_FD_84509 | JGI IMG/M metagenome (GOLD analysis project Ga0102816, IMG submission 84509) | Estuarine microbial communities from the Columbia River estuary - Flood tide non-ETM metaG S.545 | ecosystem: Environmental > Aquatic > Marine > Intertidal zone > Estuary | place: USA...
GCTCGTTTCTTTTGTATTGTCATTTATATGGTGTTTATTTCTTGTACTTGTGGTGTTAAATTATTTTATGTAAGCTTTTCCTTTTTTTACAGTACATTGTTGGATCCCTGTGATAGTAATAGAGAACCTTGTTAAATCGGTTTTGAACTACTTATAAATTTATGGGGGCACGGCATTGCCATTGCCCCCATTTTAAACCCCAAGCCAAATGAAATTACTATTAAAATTTTTCTTACTGTGTGGCCTTTGCACCAATGTACTTGCACAAAGCCTATCGGGTTTTGTAACCGACCCCGCGGGAAAGCCGGTTGCATACGCAAGCGTACGCAACCCAAACCGCCAAGTATTTGTATACAGCGGCACCGATGGCCGCTTTGCCTTGCAGGGTGAGCTGGGCGATTCGCTTACAATTTCTCATATTTCTTACCAGAATACAAAGCAACTGGCAGCGCAAGCCTCTTTAAATTTTGTACTACAACCCGAAATGAACTATTTGAAAGAAGTAAACCTAATACCTAAAGATTCGAATACGCTTTCTGTGATGAGTGATTTTAAGAAAAGCAATCATCTAGGTTTGGCTTTAAATAGCGATTATTTGTACAAAATTCATCAAAAAATTAGTTCTGACTACTTTCTGAAAAATATTGAGATTCCCATTAAATTTAGAAGAAGTTATTCCGATCGTGGCGCATTTATGATCCAACTATTCAAGGAAGACCGCAATGCCGATTCTCTTGCCTTTTTGCCCCTTGGAGAGGTACAGTACATCTCCGTAGAAAGTCTTAAAAAACAAAAATACATGAGGGTTTCTTTTGATAAGATGTTGATTGGCAAGGAAGATACCTTGTATGTTTTTCTCAAAAGAGTGGTTTCTGATATAGATCTTTATTTAAATCTTGAGGGATATAGTGTAAACCCATTCTTTTATGCTTCAAGAAAACAAGTTGAAGAGGGCAGTAATAGTTTTACAAGAAACCAATATCAGGTTAAAAACTGGACCGACCTAGCGGTCTGGTTTGGTTACTCCCCATCCTTGTACCTTTCGCTTAATGTTGTTCCTGTAAATGAAATCGATTAAGTTATTTTAGGAATTTTTGTAAAAATCCCATCTGATATTTATTAGCTAACTTAGTTGCACAAAAGGCAACAAAGCACACACAATTTGGTAACTGTTTTAAATTGAATTGAATATGACTGTATTAAATAAACTTCATCAATTTTTTCTATCTGAATACGCTAAAAGAAAAATTGAGAAAACAACCCTTTACGTTGCGTTAATTGGCTTTTTCGTTCATTTAATCATCATTTACCTATCAAAATTTAGTATTGTTCAATTTAATGTGGAATCGGAATTATTAAAAAACCCGATATCGGCAATTTATACCCCATTCTCTTTTATACTTGTGTACGAAGTTTACTTATTGATTTATTATTTATCAAAGTCTTTTACCACTTACATAACCAAACAGTATGAGATTATTACACTTATAATTATTCGTAAATTATTTAAAGATCTAGCTGCGCTTGAACTGACCTCAGACTGGTTTAATATAAAGGGAGATTTACAATTCACTTACGATATTTTGGCATCGATCATTCTATTCTATTTAATTTATCAGTTTGAGAAACAAGGCAAAAGAATAGCTAAAATCCCAATTAAAGATGACACTAAAATTGATAGATTTATACTTAGAAAGAAGGCTATTGCGATTGTTTTAGTACCAGTATTCTTTACCATGGCCTTGGTTACCTTGTTTAATTGGACCTTAGATATTTCTTTTGCTTCAAATAACTTGCCGAGTTTTGAGACGATTAACAATCTGTTTTTTGACGAATTTTTTACCGTTTTAATTTTAGTGGATGTTGTTCTTTTGTTGTTGTCTTTCTTTTACACCGATAAATTCCATAAAATAATTAGAAATTCTGGATTTGTTGTTTCAACTATTTTAATCCGTATGTCGTTTGGCGTTAGTGGCTTAACAAGTACGATTTTAATAGTTGTAGCTGTTCTTTTTGGATTAGCAATCATGCTCATTCATAATAAATATGAAAAGAATAGTGTTACTTAACTGGGCTTAAATTTTTGAATAGCCCTCCTTTTTTTAGGTCGAAACTCTTCTCTTTTTTCACTAGACAATCTCGTTACGCTCTCTTAATAAAGTGACATGTGATTTGTTGAAAAACGTTAACTATAACAAAGAGATAGAAGGCGCAAACATGAAATTGATTGTGTCCAGAGATTTTACATTGTTTTATTAGCTATTGTACAGACCAAACATTCCTATTTTATGCAATTGCAAAAAAAACTATTTTACTACTAAATACTTTGTCTAAGCAAGTAAAACGCACTCACAAGTGCAAGAACAAAAAGAGGTCCTACCATAGCTGCAAAAGGCTCATCTGCTTTGTATTGTAAGGTTAATTCTACTATTTTTAAAACAACAAGAACTAAGCAAGCCCAGGGAACCATTTTATCAAAAAAGTCACTTTTGTTAAAAAGACTAAATAGAAGCACGCCTGCTACACCTGTTTCTAATCCTCCAAAAGCACTCATCATAGGTTTGGTTAACTCCATTTTGTTCATCCAATCTAGCGCCATTTTACCACCTAATTGTTTTCCAATACCGGCTGCCATTTCAAAGGCAATCAAACTAATACTAACCATCCAAAATATAATTTTCATAAGGGTTCTATTTTTTATTTCTATTCGTTTTTAACTTTTTTATTTATTTGGTGTATTCTAAAGTTGTTTCCAAACTTTAGTTACAATTCTTAAATTAGAAACATTAACTTATATGACTTTATAAATATATATTGATATTTTTTTAAATCAAATTATTTTTTGTGAAAAAAATTAATCTTTATTTAAAAAGAGTAGGGAGTCTACAAAATTCTGTTTTTTGCATTTTTTAAAGTTCGCTAGTTCGCCATGCACGAGCAATTATTAATGTACGTTGTATTTTTAATTTGTCTCGTATTTTGTTTTTTTCATCTATATAGGCGATTCGTTTACCTGTAATTGGCTTTTAATTAGATGATAACTCATAAACAGGAGGATTGTAGCGTATTGTAACTATTAAAATTTTTAGGGTTTGTTGTAGTCTTTCCCAAAAATAACAAAAGGCCTAAATACATTCGTACTTAGGCCTTTTGTTTTGGGTTTAAAGAAACTTTATTTGGGTTGTTCAGCTAAATGAATGCCGTCTCTTTTTATGGTAATCATTTTGTCTTTGTACAAATTCCCAATGGCCTTTTTGAAAACTTTTTTACTCATTTCTAGTTCTTCGTAAATCAACTCTGGAGCCGATTTATCATTTAGGGGTAAAAATCCATTAGCGTCGTGTAATGCTTCAATTATGTAAGACCTTGCGTCTTTTACTTCTGCCATTCCTTGTTTTTTTAAGGTAATATCAATTTTATTGTCTTCTGGTCGTATTGCTTTTACATAGCCAATTGTTTTTTGGCCTTCGTCAAGTTGTTGAAATATTTCGTTGTGAAAGAGCAGTCCCCAAAACTTATTGTTTACGACCACACGAACACCTAAATCGGTTTCATCACAAATTAACAAATCAACCTCTTGACCAATTTCTAAATCTTCTGCTTCGTTTTGCAAATGTCGGTGCACTTTTGCTGTTGCGGCAATTCTATCGGTTTGTTGGTCTAAATAAGCGTACACCAAATAGTAGCCATTGTCTACCATTAGTGCTCTTTGTTGCGATATGGGTACAAACAAATCTTTGGGCAGGCCCCAATCTAAAAAGGCCCCATACGATTCTATTTTATTTACGTTTAAGTAAGCAAATTCTCCAACGCGAATGTACGGATCTAAGCGCGTTGCAATAATTCGATCTTCGGAATCTCTGTAAACAAAAACATCCATAAAATCACCCACTTCAACTCCCGAAGGAACATAGCGTTTGGGCAGTAAAATACCATTGTAATTCCGCTCTTCAGTATCCAAGAAAAGTCCAATTTCGGTACTTCTTAATACTTCTAAATTTACATTCTTTCCAATTAAACTCATCTTGTAAATACCCACTCTTTATCGGTAGACAACGTCTCGCTGAAAGCGTAACCACCACTATTAAAATTCTTTAGTTCGTTCACATCACTTAGGTGATTCTGAACAATAAAACGCACCATCATCCCTCGCGCTTTTTTTGCAAAAAAGCTGATTACTTTAAGTACCCCATTTTTTTCATCTTTAAACACAGGTGTAATTACTTCTGCAGTGAGTGTATTTTTAGCGACCGCTTTAAAATATTCATTTGAAGCAAGATTTACCACAATATCTTGTTCGCGTTCATTGATTTCTGACGCTATTTTTGTTCCCCAAAATTTGTAAAGATTTTCACCATTTTTGTTGGGTAATTTGGTGCCCATTTCTAGGCGGTAGGCCTGCATTAAATCCAGGGGTTTTAAAATGCCGTACAAACCCGATAAAATACTCAGGTTTTTTTGAGCATACGCTATTTCAGTTTCGGTCAAACTTTCCGCTTCTAAGCCTGTGTAAACATCTCCTTTAAAAGCAAAAATAGCTTGTTTTGAGTTGGTCAGGTCAAAGGGAAGTTGCCATTGTTCAAAACGATCTGCGTTAAGTTCAGCAATTTTCGAACTTACACCCATTAGGTTTTGAAGGTCGGTTGCTTTTAGCTTTTTAAGATGGACTATTAATTCTTTAGCTTCATTTTGAAACGGTGCCAATGAATAATTAGAGACCTCCATTGCAGGTTCCATATCCAAAGTTTTGGCAGGCGATAGTAGTAAATGCATTCAATTAAATTTTTAACAAAAGTACAATTTCATTTGTTAGGCTATTGTTACATTTTGTTGTTTATATTTGTTTAAACAACATTTACCTATGAAATTAAAGAATTTAAGCTTTCTGGTTTTATTTATACTTGTATCCTGTACCGGAACTAAGAAAATGACAAAGCGTGCTTTAGCCTTTGAGCAGCAAGGTATGTATACCGAAGCTGCGAACTATTTTTTAGAAGCTTTGCGTCGTAAAAGCACTAATATTGACGCTGCAATGGGCTTAAAAAGAACGGGTCAATTGGTTTTAGACGATCTCTTGGCAGCATTTTTCAAGTCGCATACTTCCAAAGCGTATAAAACATCGGTGTATACTTATTTAAAAGCAGAAAATTACAAATCTAGTGCAGCTGTCTTTAAAGTAAGTCTTGAGGTTCCTTCTTATTACCCGGGCTATTACAAAGAGGATTTGGCTTTTTATTTAGCGGCTATTTACGATGATGCGATGTCTTGTTTAGACAAAGAAGAATTTGACAAAGGATTGAGTTATTTAGATGAAATTTTAAAATTAGATGCTACTTACAAAGATGTTGCAGAGCTGAAAACGTACGCTAGGTTAGAACCTGTTTATAGAAAGGCGAATTTGGCTTTGGAAACAAAAAAATTTAGAAGTGCCTATTATTTATTTGGCAAAACCATTTCTTACAAAGACAGTGACGAGCTAAAAGCCTATGCTCTAAAAGAAGCACAATACCCCATAGCAATGTTGCCATTTGAAAATGCAACGACTACTACTAACATCCATAAATCTTTTGAATCTCAATTTTTAAATCTATTTGTTAAAGACAAAAACCCGTTTATTAAAATTATAGATAGAGTACATATTGAAACTGTTTTAAACGAACAAGAGTTGGGTCTAAGTGGTTTGGTAGATTCTCAAACAGCAGCCAAGGCAGGAGATTTGTTTGGAGCTAAGGCGCTCTTAGTAGGACGTTTGGTTAGTTACGATGCAAAATTTTCTGCACCAAAGGCTACAAAAAAGAAAGGTTGGGAATCGTACAAGCAAAAAAAATACAATGCAGCTACCAAAGAATACGATTTGGTAACCAAATATTCTAAGGTTAAATACAATCTATTCCAAGGCATATCCTACGTAAATTTAACCATTGAGTACAAACTTATATCAACAGAAACGGGTGAGATTTTAGCGACTAATTTATTTACCGATAAAAGAGAAGACAACGTAAGGTATATAGAATTCGATGGCAATACTAAAAATCTTGTATCTGGAACTTGGGTGTCTAGCCAGACAGACAGTGAATCCGATCGAAAAAACACCGGTTACAAAGACCGTAAGAATATTCAGGGGCTCTTAAAAGCCAACAAAAACTTAAGGTCTAAAGCAGACTTGATGAGTATTGCTTTAAAAAATGTAAGTGCTAAAGCTGTGAGCGAAATAAACAGTTACAATCCAGAGGAGAACTAATGAAACGTATTTATTTATTTGTGTTTTCTATTTTTTTAGTTGGCTGTTCTGGGGTTCAAGAGGTTGTCTTACCCGAAGTTGTTTATCCAAATTGGATTTCCAGCAGACCCATTTCTAGCTTGTCTTACATTGGCATTGCCAAAGCACCAAAGCGTAACTCAGATTACCAAGCCATAGCCAAACAAAATGCATTGGCCGATTTGAGTAGCGAAATTTCTGTGACTTTAAGTTCAGCATCTATTTTTCATCAGATTGACAAAGGTGAAACCTACAGAGAAGAGTACCAAGCGCTTATTCAAGTTGAAAGTCAAAAGCAATTGGAAGGTTATACGCTTGTAGATTCTTGGGGAAGCGAATCTGAATATTGGATGTATTACCAATTGTCTAAAGCCAACTGGGATCGAATTACTACTGAGCGTAAGCAAAAAGCAATTGCGCAATGTTACCGTTTTTATAAATTGGCGCTTACCAATTTAGAAGAGGGCAACGTTGTAGCTTCCGTTACGCATGCTGTTAAGGCACTTGATGCTGTGAAAATTTACTTGAATGAATCTGTACTACATTCTGATTTAGACGAACCCCTAGATGCTCTTTGTTTTCAGTTGTTAGCCGAAATACACCGTTCTTTAACGTATTCGCTTGAGAATGGTACTCAAAATCAGTCGCTCATTTTGATGGGACAAAACAAGGTTCCTCATTCTTTTCGTGTTTTTGTAGGTAGCGCAAACCTACCATTTAAAGTACGGTCTTCTTTTAGGGATGCTCCAGCACATACTTTTTCCGATGCAAAAGGTTTTATAAATATTCAGGTATCCGATGCTGATGTGTATCGAACGGATCATTTTATTCAATTTACCTTCGATTGGGAGGGCCTAATTAGAGAAGCTAATGCTTCTAATTTAGTAGTCTCCTTACTCGATTTCCCAGAAAATGTTTTTAAGATAAATCTTGAGTCTGCAATGCCCAAAATTTTCGTTACTTCTTCTGAATTGAATTTAGGAGAACCTATGGTGCATGGTGTTTTGTTAAACGCAACGACAAATTATTTAAAGGAAAAGGGATTCGAGATCGTAGCACAAGAACAAGCTGATTACCTTATAAATATTACAGCAAATACGCACAGAGGTTTAAAAACCAATAGAATGCACACCGCTATTTTGCAATACGAGTTTGAGGTAAAGGATGCACAGCAAAAAGTTATTTACCAAAGACAAGAATTGGAATTAAAGGGCGTGCAGGCAAGTTTTCCCACTGCAGGAGTAAATGCTTACGAACGCAGTACAGACGAGTTTAAATGGGATGTGTTAAGAGCTTTTTTAAAGCATCTTGAAGGGAATTAGAGTTCTTTTAAATTAAGTGCTCGTCGTATTAGATAAAACTTTTATTTCATTTAAATTTGACAAAAACTAAATAGCCTCCATGAATAAATTTTATACAATTTTAGTTGTCTTTGTAGTAAGTGTTTTTTCAATTAACAACGCCACGGCTCAAAATCTACAGCGTAAATCAAGCGTTAACGCATCTTTGGGTTTAAGTATTCTATTCAATGCAAATCTTAATTACGAATACAACCTCAAGAACAATTCTAATTTATCATTAGGATTAGGGAGTATAGGCGCTATGGGTGGTACGATTACACATATCGATTTGATTCATTTTTTCTTATCTGGAAAAAACACCAATTACCTGGAATACGGTTATGGTATTATGTACCTCAAAGAGGGGAATGATAGTAGCTTGATTCCTAATTTTAGACTTGGTTACCGCTCCGTTAGATCTAAAAATTATTTCAGACTTGGACTTTCTATTTCCGAAGGATTATACATAGGTAAGGGCCTTTATTTCTAGCTTACCATGCTGCGGTTCGTTTCAGACAGATGAATTACAGCGTTTTCATTAGTAGCTGGTATAATTTCACCATTTCGTTTACGTCATCCTTGTGAACTTTTTCATCTGGTGTATGAACATGGTCTTCTGGAGCACCAACAAAGCACCAATCAAAAGGGTAGGGCGATTTCTGCAAAGCGTTTCCATCAGAGCCACCAGCATCTTCTACTTCCAATTGAAATTTCACATCACTTTCGCTTGCTATTTTAACGATTTTGCGAACAAAAGATTTACGAGGTATACCAGAGTCACGAAGTGAAATGGCCACTCCATTGCCATGTGGCACACCTTCGGTAACCCAAGTAATGTCGGAAATTAACGCCTGACGAACGCCCCATTTCTCGTAAATATATTTCCCTAAATAACCCACAGAACCTCCACCGGTTTCTTCCCAACAGGAAAAAACCAACACCCCATTCTCTAATGTTTCTGCCACTTTTAAGGCATTCCACATCCCCAAACGGTTGTCCATGTAGCAATTTTGAATGTAGTGTGCGTCTTCTCTCCAATTTGGTTTAAACGTAAGGTTGGTTCCTCTGTCAATATCCCTATCAAGTTTATACGTTAGCGCTTTGGTTTTAGGGTCTACCACCAATTCAGTTTCTATGAGCCCCTTGGAATCTTCTCCAACTAACTTGATTCCCGAAATCAAACGAGGCCCCCCTAATTTTACCAATTCTTTTCCGTACCGAACGGTAAAGCCAATGGAATCTAAATGGGCAAAAACGGCCGTTCTAGGAGTTCCAAATTTTAAAATGAGACAGTCTTGAAAATCATCCCCATAAATTAGTTCGGGTTCAACTTTCCATTGGGCTTTGTTTTTTTCTACGTAGTCAATAACAAAATCTCTTAAAGGAGCTTCATCTCCTGCAGGAGCATGTATTGCTTGTAGTTCTTTCAGTAATGAGTAATCCACGTTTCTTTGCTTAAATTAGTTTTAGAAATATAGCTGGCCGCTTTGGCTTCATCTTCAATTAGATGAATACTTATGTTTTTTAAGCCTGAAAACTTATCGAGGGCTTTGTTTGTTTCTTTCTTGCGTATGGCAAATTGAATTTTACAATCCAGTTCCATCTGCTGGTTTTTAATCTGTACGCCTAGGTCTTTTATAAAACGCATAACCGTATTCATTTCAGGGTAGCCAAAGCGAACTTCAAAATCTACATCAATAGTACATTCAATAATCTCGGCAGCATTTAAAGCCTCTAGTGCAGCATTTTTGTAGGCGTTCATCATGCCGCCCACCCCAAGTTTTGTTCCTCCAAAATACCGCACTACCACCACAGCAACATTGGTTAAGTCTTTTGCATCTATTTGTCCTAATATTGGCTTTCCGGCTGCATTTGTTGGCTCTCCATCGTCGTTGGCTCTGTAAACAGAGTAGTCTTGCTTAAAACGATAAGCGTAACAATGGTGTCGAGCTGTATGGTGCATTTTTTTTAAATCGTCTATTTTTAATTTAAGCTCTTTCTCGGATGTTAGGGCAAATGCGTAGCCATAAAACTTAGAGCCTCGGTCTTTAAAAAAACCTTCGGAGCTTTTTGCAATCGTTTTGTATGAATCTTTTACCTCGCTCAACTTATGAAATAGAGATTAAGAGTATTGATGTTATGGCGATGCCTATACCAATCCAGTTGGTTTTTGACAAACGTTCTTTAAACAGTAAACTAGCTAAAATAGCTGATGCAGCTACAATACCAACGTTGTTTATAGGAAATACAAAAGTACTCTCCGGATAATAATTCAGACATTTTAGGAAAAATACAATGGACATCACATTTGGAATCCCTAAACTAACGCCAGCAATGATGTTTCTTAGTTTTATTTTTTCAACGGTAAAGTGTCTGAAAATAAGAATGGGCAAACCAATTAATCCTGCTACAGAGAATAAGATAGAACTAAATTTTAATTCCAAACCTTGTTCTACCAGATCATAAGTTTCGAGGCTGTAAATAAGTACAATATCTAACACTCCAGAGCCAAAAAATAATACAATGGGAACGCTAAATAACAGCGGATTAATGGTTTTTCTTTTCTCCTCTTTTTTAGCCGTAAAATAAACGGATAGTAAAGCCAAAAGAATTCCAACGACTTTAAACGAATTCATAGAATCGTTAAAATAAAAGTATCCAAAAAGTACTGGTATACACAGCGATATTTTTGTGGCTACAGAGGTAATTGCAATACCTACTTTTTGAGCTGAAAAAGCAATGACATTAAACAAGGTTATAAATAGGGAGCCAATTAAAAGGGTAGAGGGAAACCATTGTTCCGAGGCTATTTGCTTCACATCAATAGGATCGCCTACCACCAAAAAACTGATCAATCCGGCAGTTATGTAATTAAAAACAATGGCTTGAAAATTATTTACTTTGTAAAGCTCAAACATCTTAAATATGAGAACTAAAGCGGTGGTAAAAAATATACTGAGAATAAGATAAATCATAACTTTGGGTAAGGATTAAGGTGTTTATTTGTTTTTTAAATTGGATTAGCTAATGCTTAAAGCAAGCTAATTCAAGAGGGTTTCATTTTTATACCATTTTAAAATATCTGAAGAAATTGTTTCTGTTTTCCAGGGTTCTAGGGTGAATTTAGGAGCTGAAATGCCGTTTTTAAGTTTTGTTTTTCCTATAAAAACCCTTGCTTCATCCCATAAA
>Ga0102816_1000870_pt1 | contig 10783 bp, 9 predicted proteins | sample ColrivemetaGS545_FD_84509 | JGI IMG/M metagenome (GOLD analysis project Ga0102816, IMG submission 84509) | Estuarine microbial communities from the Columbia River estuary - Flood tide non-ETM metaG S.545 | ecosystem: Environmental > Aquatic > Marine > Intertidal zone > Estuary | place: USA...
AAAATAAACCTAATGAATGAGTTGGCTAAAGTCAAGCGGGTTATGGACAAAGTCATTCCTGGCGCACCTCATGAGGTTTTATTGGTTCTAGATGGTTCTACCGGACAGAACGCATTCCAGCAAGCGCAGCAGTTCACCAAAGCCACAGAGGTGACTTCTTTAGCGATTACTAAATTAGATGGCACTGCCAAAGGTGGGGTAGTGATTGGAATTTCTGATCAATTGCAAATACCTGTAAAATATATTGGCGTGGGGGAAGCCATTCAAGACCTCCAAGTATTTAATAAATACGAATTTGTAGATTCCTTCTTTAACAGAAGCTAACGTTTTATCCCTCAATATGCGCACAAAGTCTATTAAGACCAATAAAATTAATGTGGTTACCCTAGGATGTTCTAAGAATATTTATGATTCTGAAGTACTTATGGGGCAATTGAAAGCTAATAATAAAGAAGTGGCTCATGAGGAGGAGGGGAATATTGTGGTCATAATACCTGTGGTTTTATTGCCAATGCGAAAGAGGAAAGTATCAATACCATTCTTTCTTATGTGGCTCAAAAAGAGGCAGGAGAAGTAGATAAAGTTTTTGTTACAGGTTGTTTGAGTGAACGTTATAAGCCAGACTTGCAGAAAGAAATTCCAAATGTAGACGCTTATTTTGGGACTACAGAACTGCCTAATTTATTAAAAGCTCTAGAAGCAGATTACAAGCACGAGCTTATTGGGGAGCGAATTACGACTACCCCTAAGAATTATGCGTACATGAAAATTGCAGAAGGTTGTGACAGGCCCTGTTCTTTCTGTGCTATTCCACTCATGCGAGGGAAGCACAAAAGTACGCCCATAGAAGATTTAGTGGTTCAGGCGGAGTCTTTAGCGGCCAAAGGGGTTAAGGAGCTTATTTTGATCGCTCAAGATTTAACCTATTACGGACTAGATTTATACAAGAAGAGGGCCTTAGCAGAATTGCTTGAAGCACTCGTGGAGGTAAACGGTATTTCTTGGATTAGATTGCATTATGCCTTTCCAACAGGCTTTCCATTAGAGGTCTTAGACCTCATGAAAAAGGAGCCTAAAATTTGCAACTATATAGACATTCCTTTGCAGCATATCTCGGATCCAATTCTCAAAAGCATGAGAAGGGGAACCACCAAAGCTAAAACAGATGCGCTAATTGCTGAATTTAGATCTAGGGTTCCTGAAATGGCTATTAGAACGACGCTTATTGTAGGGTATCCTGGAGAAACGGAAGCAGATTTCAAAACCCTTAAACAGTGGGTCACAGATACCCGTTTTGACCGCTTGGGTTGTTTTACTTACAGTCATGAAGAAGACACCCATGCCTATGCTTTAGAAGACAATGTTCCTCAGGAAGTTAAAGAGGCTAGGGCTGCGGAGATTATGGACATACAAGCCCAGATTTCATGGGAGCTAAACCAAGAAAAAGTAAGCCGTTCTTTTAAGTGTATTATAGACAGAAAAGAAGGGAACTATTTTGTGGGTAGGACAGAAGCAGATTCTCCAGATGTAGACAACGAAGTGCTTATAGATGCCAGTGCTTACTACTTAAAAGTAGGGGAGTTTGTATCTGTAGAAATTTCAGAGGCGGGAGATTTCGATTTATACGGTGTGCCGCAAGGCGTTACACCCCTTGAAAAATAAGTTGTCAGACTAAGATCAGGTATGTTTCCTTAGGATGTTTGAGCTATTTTTTGTCTAAAACTTTCTTTTTTTATATTTTTCATACCTGTGAATCTCTCTGCCTAAAGCAGCTAGAAAAGGGATTCCTACACTGTCATACTCGTATTTATTGTCATTAAACACCCCATTTTTATTCACTAAAATAGTGGCAGTTATAAAATAAGACAGTTTGTTTTTGTGGTCTTCAATGTAGGCGCAATCTGTTAGTGTTCCATATGCGTAGCCTACTTTATTGTATATTTTTATATGGGAGGGGATGTTTTTCTCAGTATCTCCAAACCACAAAAATTTTCCATAACTGTCGTAATAGATTTTTGGATCATAGCCTTGCTCTCTAGGAAGTTTGTGCATTGATTCTAGTAAAAAAGCCCTCTTTTCTTCTGATATATTAAAACGCTCTGACGCTTTGAAAGCCTCAGGGAAAATGACCCTTTTGATCATTTCGTGCTGTGCTTGCAGTGAAAAGTAATTTTTGTAAGAAAAATCAAAAGGACTGTTGATCTGTTGTCCCTCTTGAATATATCCAAGGCCTTTATTGAGTTGGTTGAGGTTTAGAGGCAAGGGATTACTATTTTTGTTGGACTTAATGGTTATGGTTTCTAAGCCCTTGGAGAGTATTTCTATTTTTTTTGTATTTGGATTGGCCGCGTCTGAAGTAGAAAGTCTATGTGATATTCTTATTGGCTTTATGCCTTTACTTTTGAGCTTACTATTTATATAAACACTCACAAGAAATTCAAAAAGCCTATTGTTGGCATCATTATCACTTACTGCGAATATTTCATTAATAGTGTTGGCAAAATTATAAGTGAGGGTATCTCCTTCCACCTGATAATTGTCCAGATGAGACCTGTTTAAGCTGGAGAGTTTTTCAAGGGATAAGACTGCCGCAGGAAATTTCACTGTGCTAGCAGGGTAAAAATAGTGGAGGGGGTCTAATTGAAATGAGTACTCATGAAAAGTAATAGGGTCTATTTCATCTCTTCCAGCTCTTTCAATACTAGTAAATAATATTTGTAGCTCATGGTCCTTTAAATTATCCATGACCCTCTTTATTTTTTTAGAGGGACTTGACAAAGCAAAATCTAGTGCGTTTTCATAGTTTTTAGGATGGCTGCCACAGCTAAGAAGTGTGGTGAAAGCGACCGTTAAAAAAAAGATCTTGGGTATGTGGGCTAATTTGATGGTGGAACGCTTCATGGACTATTGTTAAGATGCTTTTTCTCCCCTATGTGGTCTAAGTGCGTCTCTAAACACAATCATGAGGTCTTTTGGCACCACAACATATGCTGTGCTGTGCATTTCGGTAATGAGGGAAGTGCCCATTTCTAATTCTAGGTAATGCTCTTTTTTACAAAACTCTTTGAGGTGTATTTTATGATGTGCAGCAGTTGGCCCGCTATTTGGACCTCTGAAATCCCAAATTAATTTTATTTTTTCTTCCATATAATTATTGGTCTAAGTCATAAATTAACCTAATTTTAGTTTGATAAACAAGTCTTAGACCAGCTTATTTTTTACTTTTGCAAGATGAGGGATAGGAAAATTTTGAGTATATCTTTTGGTTTAATGGGCCTGCTTTTTTGTCTCCAGTCTTGTGAGTCGTTTTTACGTTCAGAAGTTCAAGAGAATGCTGTTGCTAAGTTGGGTGACCAATACTTGCTTTTAGAAGACATTCCCTCCTATTTGTATCAAAATACCAGTCCCCAAGATTCCTTAGCAATAGTTAATGATTATATTAACCAATGGGCTGCTAAAGAGTTGCTCATACAGAAATCACTCATTAACTTGCCTGTTGCTAAGATGGAAGCATTTGACCGTTTGGTGGCTAATTATAAAAGTGACTTATATACACTGGCTTATAAAGAGGCATTGGTTAATTCTAGATCAGATACATTGATTGGATCAGATGAGTTGGCCGCTTTTTATGCTAATGAGCAGCAAAACTTTTTGGTGAAAGAAAAATTAATTCGTTTGCGATTTGTGAGTCTCCCGAGGAATTATAGTGATGTTGCTTTGATTGCCCAAAAGTTAAAAACTTTTGAGGAAGCAGATATAAGGTATTTAGATTCTATAAGCATTCAATTTAATAAACTGAATCTGAACGATTCTATTTGGGTGCCTTTGAATAGGATACTGAAGGAAATAGGACCTTTAGCGCGCGATAATGAAGAAATATATTTAAAAAAATCACAATTTTTTGAATTGAAGGATTCATTAGGGGTATATTTGGGACAAGTCCAAGAAGTGTTAGAAGTGAATGACATAGCCCCTTTAAGTTATGTGAAGCCCTCCCTGGAGCAAATTTTGAAAATTAGAAGGAAACAAGCGTTTCTGAAACAAATAGAAAGAGATATTATTGATGAAGCTATTAAAAACAAAGCCCTTGAAATTTACAATTAAACAATACCGTTTTAGTAGCGTAATGCTATTATTTTTATGTTCTGTAACCCTAATGGCTCAGGACAGTTTAGCCATACAAGACAGTCAAGTAGAGCCACCTAAGTCTATGGATTTAGTGGCGCCTTCAGAGGTAAAGCAAGCCTTTAAAAGAATTAAATTGGATGGTATTGCAGCTGTAGTTGGGGATTATGTCATTTTGGAGTCTGATATTGAAAAAACCCTGATAGATTTAAAAAGTCAAGGAGTTTCTGATCAAGATGTGAATCGTTGTAAACTTTTAGGGAAACTCATGGAAGACCGCCTTTTTGCCCACCAGGCAGTTCAGGATAGTGTACTGATATCAGATGACGAAATAGCTGCTATTGGCGAGCGTCAGTTACAGCAATTGGTGTCACAGGCAGGATCTTTAGATCGTGTACTTAAGGTGTACAAGAAAGAAGATGAAGAGAGTTTTAGACAAGAGCTCAATAAGATTAATAAGCTTAGAATGCTTTCTGAAAGGATGCAAACCAAGGTAGTGGAGGAGATTGAAATTACCCCTGAGGAAGTCAGGCAATTTTTCAATGATATCCCCAAAGAAGAGCGCCCAGTATTTGGTGCAGAATTAGAGATTTCTCAAATTGTAAAAACGCCTCAGGCTCCTGAGGAAGAGAAGCAGAAAGTGATAGACAAGCTCAATGAGTTAAAAGCAGATGTGGAGGACAACAATGCCAGCTTCTCGGTTAAGGCTATTTTATATTCTCAAGACCCTGGATCTAAATCTAAAGGGGGGTTTTATCCCATGAGTAGAGAAACTCCATTTGTAAAAGAATTTAAAGACGTTGCTTTTTCTTTGCAAGAGGGAGAAATTTCAGATCCATTCGAAAGCCCTTTCGGATATCATATTATTTATATTGAAAAAATAAGGGGGCAAGAATTGGATTTAAGGCACATTTTAATGGTGCCAGAGGTGCCAAGTAGTGCTGTAAAAGAAGCTATTGATGAATTGAAAGACATAAAAAAGAAGATTGAGGAAGGCGCTTTTACTTTTGCAGAAGCAGCCTTAAACTTCTCTGATGAAAAGGAGACTAAGTTTGACGGCGGTGTACTTAGAAACCCTACCAATTACGATTCGAGATTTGAATTGACTAAAATGGATCCAAGCCTTTATAAACAAGTAAGTAATCTAAAGGACAATGAAATATCTTTCCCTATTGAAGAGCCAGACCCAAGAGGGGGGCAGACAAAATATAAAATATTAAAAATCTCCAATAGGTATGGAGAGCACACGGCAGATTTTGCAAGAGATTATATGAAAATTCAAGAGCTCGCCAAAACAGAAAAGCAATTAAAAGCAATTAATGACTGGCGTGGAACCCACATTGAGGATACTTACATTAGTGTGAGTAAGTCTAATAGAGACTGTGATTTCGCAAATAACTGGGTAAAAGAATAATTTTTTCTATTGTTTATTGACAATTTATTAAAAACACAACTGTTTCTTAGTAATTTTTTAATAATCCCCTTTCGAAAACGATTTCTTGCTAGTGAACTCCTCGCTTTTTACTATTTTTACAAGCATTAACTTAAATACCAAAATCAAATGGCATTTGACATAGATATGATCAAAGGGGTGTATTCCCAAATGGCAGAGCGTGTAGATCAAGCACGTGAATTAGTGGGGAGACCCTTAACTTTGTCTGAAAAGATATTATACAGCCATTTGTGGGATGGCAAATCAAATAAAGCTTTTACTAGAGGAAAAGACTATGTGGATTTTGCGCCAGATAGAATTGCCTGTCAAGATGCTACTGCACAAATGGCTTTATTGCAATTTATGCAAGCAGGTAAGCCAAAAGTTGCGGTACCTACAACGGTACATTGTGACCACCTTATTCAAGCAAAAAGCGGTGCAGTGGCAGATTTAAAAGTAGCCAATGCCACCAGTGAAGAGGTGTTTAATTTCTTGGAGTCTGTATCCAATAAATACGGTATTGGTTTTTGGAAACCTGGAGCTGGTATTATTCATCAGGTAGTTCTAGAAAATTACGCTTTCCCCGGAGGAATGATGATTGGTACAGATTCACATACTGTTAACGCAGGTGGTCTTGGAATGTTAGCTATTGGAGTAGGTGGAGCAGACGCAGTAGATGTAATGGCTGGAATGGCCTGGGAATTAAAATTCCCAAAATTGATAGGCGTAAAGTTAACTGGTAATATTTCAGGTTGGACTTCTGCCAAAGATGTTATTTTAAAAGTAGCAGGAATACTGACTGTTAAAGGAGGTACTGGTGCAATTGTTGAATATTTTGGAGAAGGTGCATTAAACTTGTCTTGTACAGGTAAAGGAACCATTTGTAACATGGGTGCAGAAATAGGAGCCACCACTTCTACCTTTGGTTATGACGCCTCTATGGAACGTTATTTAAGGGCTACAGATAGAAATGATGTGGCAGATGCTGCAAATGAAGTTAAAGCACACCTTACTGCAGATCCAGAAGTGTATGCGCAGCCAGAAAAATATTTTGATGAGATCATAGAAATAGATTTAAACACTTTAAAGCCTCATTTAAATGGCCCTTTTACGCCAGATCTTGCCACTCCAGTTGGAGAATTAGGAAAGAAAGCTAAGGCCAATGATTGGCCTTTAAAAGTAGATTGGGGATTGATTGGATCTTGTACCAACTCTTCTTATGAAGATTTGACAAGAGCAGCTTCAATTGCGAAGCAAGCAATCGATAAGAAGATTAAATCTAAATCTGATTTTGGTATTAATCCAGGTTCTGAACAGATTAGATTCACAGCGGAAAGAGACGGATTACTTCAGATTTTTGAAGAGGTTGGCGCGACTATATTTACCAATGCTTGTGGTCCATGTATTGGACAATGGGACAGAAGTGATCTTAAAGGCGACGAGAAGAACACCATAGTACATTCTTTTAATAGAAACTTCTCTAAACGTGCAGATGGCAATCCAAATACCCATGCCTTTGTTGGTTCTCCTGAAATGGTCGCAGCCATTGCGATTTCAGGAAGGTTAGATTTCGATCCAATGAATGACACATTAATCAATGAAGATGGAGAAGCGGTTAAATTAGATATGCCATTAGGTATTGAATTACCAGTGAATGGTTTTGCAGTAGAAGACGCTGGATTTATTGCTCCTGATGAAGATGGTTCTGGTGTTTCTGTTAAAGTGAGCCCTACTTCAGAAAGATTACAATTATTAGAATCTTTCCAGCCTATTGAAAACGAAAGTTTGGCTGGGGCCAAACTATTAATCAAAGCGCAGGGTAAATGTACTACTGATCATATTTCTATGGCAGGTCCATGGTTGCGTTTTAGAGGTCATTTAGATAATATTGCCAACAATACCTTGATTGGAGCAGTGAATGCGTTTAATCAGAAAACAAATTTCGTAAAAAATCAGCTCACCGGCGAATACATGGGTGTACCTGACGCACAAAGGGCTTATAAAGCGGCTGGCATTAAAACCATTGTAGTAGGCGACCATAATTACGGAGAAGGTTCTTCAAGGGAGCATGCAGCAATGCAGCCAAGACACCTAGGTGTTGCAGCAGTTCTTGTAAAATCTTTTGCACGTATTCATGAAACAAACCTTAAAAAACAAGGAATGTTAGGCTTGACTTTTGTGAACGAGTCTGATTACGACTTAATCAAAGAAGATGACACTTTTAACTTTGTAGATATTGCCTCATTTAAAGCTGGACAAGCTTTGACTATTGAGATCAAACACGCAGATGGAACTGCCCACACTATTCAAGTAAATCATACTTATAATGATTCACAAATAGGTTGGTTTAGAGCAGGATCTGCTTTAAACGTAATCAAAAAGGAAAATGCTGCTTAAGTATAAGTAGTGCAATCATTTAAAAAAAAACACTTCATATTATATGGGGTGTTTTTTTATTTTTATACTATGAAGCTAAAATCTGTTCTTATACTTATGACAATTGGACTAGTGTTGTTACTCATGTATTCACCACTAGGGAGCCAAGGTAAATTACTCTTGACTAAATTACTGGCGCCAACCCCCCGCTTTTTGAGCGTAGAAGATCAATATGAAATTCCTAGCTATCAATGGAGGTTAAAAGACAAAGAATGGGATTTCTTTTCTTTGGAACAATCTAAAGGCAAGGTTATTTTTGTGTCATTTTGGGCGTCTTGGCATTTGCCTTCGAAAGCTTCACTGGAGAGTATTGAAAGGCTTTATAAGCGTTTTGGTAGTGACATAGTCTTCCTTATTATTACAGATGAGGAGCGCGAGCCGGTAGAACAGTTCATTAAAAACCAAGACTTTTCCTTTCCTATTTCTTATAGAGTAGTGGAAGATAAAAGTCCATTTAAAAGTGTGGCATTAGGAACCAGCTATGTCATAAGCGCAAATGGAAATATAGTGCTTGAAACCGCGCGGATTAGTGATTGGGATAAACCAGATTTTACTGCGGGCTTGTCTTCTTTATTGAAGCAATAAATAAGCGGTAAAAAAAGCGTACTGACTCAAAAGTAAATGCAGTGAATACTTTCGATTTCCATGGGTATAGCTATCGTTTATGATGAGCTGAATTATAAAAGCCACCGCAAACCAGCTTAGGTAGTTTTTTATTGGCGCTATACCTCCGTCAAAGTACCAAAAGTCTAGCGATGGTGCTGCATACTCCATTAATAGGTCTAAGCCCACCATGAGACAAGAAGCAAGTAGGGCCTTATAGTATTTAGCGCTGTTTAATTTTCTCACAAGATCTGCTGAGATTAGACTCAGTACAGCCCAATTTATACCAATAAGTACCGGCACGCCCCCTACTTTAACACCTAAATTTTCTCCGTAGTAATAGCTACCGAATAGCCAAGAGGTATGCACACCTATCCATTCACTCGACATACCAATTAGAAATGCTGTGGTGAAAAGGAATATATTTCTGGATGAATACACCGGAAATAAGGCGATTAAAAAAACGGTGTAAAGAAGCATATTCACATATGTTTTCTCAATAAACCACTCTTGAAACCCCATACCAATACCAATGATTGCAGTCATATTGAATAGCCAAATCAATCCTATAGCAAAACTTGTTTTCGGTTCAATTTGTCGGGTAGTAGTCTTTGTCATTACTTTTTTGAGGCCTAATATCTGTTAAAGGCTTTTTAAGATTGTTAATTCAATACTATTATATGGTATACAGCTAAAATTAAATCAGGAATTTTATTCCATATAATTTTTGGGTAATGCACTAAATTTCCGGAATTAAATCTGCTGTAATTTTGGCACTGTAGAGACAGAGTGGAATCCCACCTCCAGGGTGTGCAGAACCACCGCAAAAATATAAATTTTCAATATGACTTTTATTGGATTGTCTTAAAAATGCTGCTTTTGAATCATTACTAGAAGTGCCGTAAAGGGCACCTTGTGATGCATTGGTATTTTTTTCTATACCAATTGGGTCTAAAATTTCTTCATAAACAATATAGTCAGCTACATTAACACCCAGTAAATCGGATAATTTACTGACAATTGTTTGCTTCATTTTTTGCTTTAAATCTTCCCAGTCTTGCCCTTTGTTAGCTGGTGCGTTTACCATCACAAACCAATTCTCACAACCTTGAGGGGCATCTGATGGTTTTTCCTTGGAACTTATGTTTAAGTATATGGTTGGATCAGTAGGTAAGGTCTGTTGGTCAAAAATTTCTTTGAATTCAAGCTCATAGTCTTCACTGAAAAAAATATTATGAAGGTCTAATGAGGGAAAAGAAGTAGAAATACCCCAATAGAATATGAGTCCAGAACTCGATCTTTCCTCTTGAACAATTCTTTTGGGTGTTTGAATGTTTGGAAGCAGTTTTTCATAGGTGTGAAATACGTCCGCATTTGAAACGACTACGTCTGCTTTTAAATACTGTGTTACTCCATTAACTACTATTTCTATACCTTTTGCACTATTGTTTTCTACATTAATTTTTACCACTGGAGTTTCAAGTAAAAAACGAACTCCTTTATCTTTGGCCAATTGATAGAGCGATTGTCCTATTGAATGCATGCCTTCTGTTGGAAAGTAGGTACCCTTATGCATTTCTAAGTGAGGAATCATGCTCATGATTGCAGAAGTCTTGTAAGGAGAGGAACCGTTGTAGGTAGCAAATCTGTTAAAGTATTGAATGAGCTTTTTATTTTTGAATATTCCTTTATGGTGTTTGTCAAGGGTATTAAAGATGTTTAAGGCACCCAAGTTAAAAATTGCTTTTAGTGTATTTGTGCTTAAATATGTTTTCCAATCAGCCAATGATCTCTCTAAAAAAATAGGCGCAGTGAGCGAATATTTTCTTGCACTATTGTTTAAATACCTTCTCAAAATTTCTGAGGGTTCTCCAAAAAAATCAGCCGCCTCTTTGATCCATTCCTCTGGCTCCGCCGATGCCTTAAAGAAGCTCCCATCAGGCCAAAAATAATGACAGATTACCTCCTTTTTTTTATAAGTAAAATAATCTTTAATAGGTTTATCAGATAATTCAAATAGAGATTCCACTAGCCCTGGCATGGTAAAAAGAGAGGGGCCTAAATCGAATCTAAAGCCATTTCCTTCCAGTACATGCATTTTACCTCCAGTATAGTTGTTTCTCTCAACAACAGTGACCTCATAGCCTTTTTTTTGTAATCTCAAGCTACAAGCTAAACCAGCAATAC
>Ga0102816_1000871_pt1 | contig 10781 bp, 8 predicted proteins | sample ColrivemetaGS545_FD_84509 | JGI IMG/M metagenome (GOLD analysis project Ga0102816, IMG submission 84509) | Estuarine microbial communities from the Columbia River estuary - Flood tide non-ETM metaG S.545 | ecosystem: Environmental > Aquatic > Marine > Intertidal zone > Estuary | place: USA...
AAAACTTAGGATTCTATTACGGCGATGATGATGACGATGAGTATAACGAATCTACTAATGAAAGTCTTAACCCAGAAGTATCTAAAAAAGTAGCTCAATTCATCAAAGCAATGGCTAAGAGATACGACTATGAAGAGCAAGATGCTGTTTATGCTATTATGGCAGCTTTGAAACAAAGAGATTTTGACGGAGTAAATGAAGAGGAATACAAAGGAAAACATCAAGGTACTAACTATAAATGGCCAATGTCAAAGGCTACTAAAGATAGAAAAGAAGCTGATAAAAAAGAAACATTAAAAGAATTTACAGACAATTCATTTAAAGGCTCAGAAGTAATCGACAATGCCAACAAAAGATCGCCTGATATGTTCGGTAAACAATTATTTGCAGATCTATTACCTAAAGGGGTAGCTAGTGAAAACGATGCATTTGAAGCTTTAAAGAAACATGATAAGAGTGGTATCAAAGCTAGAATGGGTCGATATGCACCAATGTTTGTTCACATGCAATATCATGTATTAGAGCATGAAGGTGATAAATATAGAATGCATCAAAAACAATACTACAATAGTAACTTTAAAGATAAAGATCCAGACTTTAATCCTGGCGTATCTGCAATTACCTTAATGAAAGTAGATGAAAATGATGAGGGTAAAAATTTAGGTACTATTCTAGTTAAAACAGATCAGTATGTACAAGATCTAAGAAACTTACCTGGTTTAGGTAAGAGACATATGGAAGAAGCTACTAGAAAAGACCTAGGAATGGTCACATCAGTATCTAAACGTAGAGCAGGAGCTGAATTAAAACAGAAATTAGCAGGTAAACGTTCTGATGGAATGGGTAAGTATGATGGTAATATTTACGGATTAGATAAAGACGGCAAAAGAGTTGAATTGAAAAGTTTAAACGATTTAAATAAATTTAAGAAGTTTGAATTAGATGCCGATATAAACGAAGTAAATGAAGCTTCTAAAGAGAGAATGATTAAGCAAATTAAAAGAGCTCTCAAAGACGGTCTTTCTATATATAAACTTCCAATGGATGCTCAGACATATTATACTCACCACAAAGATGAGTTTAAAAAAGAAGCTAAAAATGAAGCTAAAGGAGGTCAAATTATGCCTGGAGATTATGTTAAAAATCAACACGGTAATATTTACCAAAGAGTAGATGGAAAAGTTGGAAAACATGATGCTTATGTTAGAGTTACTAACGGTAAAGTAGGTAAAAAGAAAACTGGCTTACATGACTCTTTTAAATTAACTTTAGTTAATAAAAGTGAATTAGAGGAAGCAGGACCTGGATTTGCTCATGACTGTGCAGCACACGTTGTACATGAAGTATATGGAGCAGGTATATGTTTAGACGAACAACATACTTTAGTTAAAGAAGGTAATAAGCATGTAGTAACTCACTATGATGTATTCTTTAAAAAAGGAAATAGGTTAGTAGAAGATGTTCCTGCTGAGCACTTAAAAGTGATCACTATGAATGAACATTGGCATAAAGGCTACAAAAAGAAAAAGAAGTAAGATATGCATAAATTAGAAAAACTCATACTCGAGGCTTACTCTGACGTCATTAATGAAATGTCCCAACAGGCTATCCAATCTAAAGGTGGTACTGTACAGTGGGAAGATATTTCTGATTCACAGAGAAAAAGTATTGTTAAAAGATACGGTGAACCTAATTACGGTGGTGAGCATGATTTTTTCAACCAAGCTATGGATACATACTTTAAAGCTACAGAAAAGAACACTACAACAGGAAGCATAGGGCATAAAATACTTACTTTACCCTCTTTCTCTGCACTTTATAAGAATTACGCAGGTATCATACAAGACATTAAAAAACTAATGGGCTCTGACGATGTTAGACAAGATCAAGCAGCAAGAGAGTTATTTGAACTTATTAAAACTAACTTCAGAAAAATACAAAGATACCTTAGAACAGAAAGACCAGAACAATATAGTTTACTTAAACTTCAGAGAATGAGTGAACTAATGACTACTAAGTTAGAAGAATATAAAACATCTCGGACTTTAAATGAATCTCTTATCGATTCTCTAAACGAAGAAGAACCAACACCAGAAGAAGAACCAGATACAGAAGCTCCAGAAGAGACTGTATTAGAAGACGCTACTGATGAAATCCTGGGAAAGTTCCCAACATTGAAAAAAGCTATTATTAAGTTACAAACCGGACAGTTTAAGGAGTTCGTAGAAAGCATCGACTGGATCTCTCCACGTCCATCGTCTTTCAGGGTGAACATTAAAAACGGACAATCCTATATCCTTAAATGGACAGGAACTGGGTTTGAAGCACAAATATTAGGTAAACGCTATTATATTGAAAAGATAGATGAATACCAACAAGCTTTAGATAAGTTGGCTAGACTTTACAAAGAAGGTCCTATGAGCGGGGCTGGAGAAGGAGAGCCCGCTGATACTGATTCAGGAGGCGGAGGAGGTGGAGGCGGTGACTTCCCGGGTGGAGAAGGTGGAGCTGAAGGCGGTGAAGAAGGCGGCGCAGACGTTGATTCACTAGCAGGAGATGATGCCGGAGGAGAAGAAGGCGGCGGAGCTGACTTAGGAGGTGAAACAATAGACTTCGAAGACGGAGAAGAACCAGAAGCATAATATGAATCTTATAGATAGAGTTATACTAGAATGGTCCTATAAGACCAAAAAAGGATATCCTGACATTAATAATGAAAAGGATATGGCTCTATTTGAATCTATGTTTGGTTTTAATCTAAATGAAACACCCCTTACTCCTAAAGAGTTAAGTAAGCAAAACTCTAAAACAAAAGAAGAAAGGATAGATATACTAATCTACAAAATTAAAAATAAAGAACCTTTAGAATTAGATAAAGGCGGATCCTTTTTAGTTAACGATCCAGCAGGATCTAAAGTAGCAGAATTAGAAGCTTGGGATATAGGCAAAGGGCCAGTTACCTTAGAAGATAAAGAAGGAAATAAAATAACTACTTCTAAACTTAAAAAATCTGATGATTTTGGAGGAGGTAAAGGTTCTGGAGGAGGAGCTGCACAGACAGCTATTCAAGAAACAGCTCAATGCTTAGTTAATGCTTTAGCACAGAAGATAGGTAGTGAAATCTCAGTAGCAGATTTAACAGAAGAAAAACTTAATTCTGTAGTAAGTGATATTGACTCTAATACTCCAGTTGCTGATATAATTCAATTTATTATTAATTCACCAGGATGGGCTTTAACGTTTATCAATACTGCTAAGAAACTTAACTCTTTTGCAGGAACTGGTTTTGAATACCATAGAGGCTCATCATTTGTAGAGTCTATATACACAGCTTGGAAAAAAGTAAGAAAAGATAACGGATGGAGAATATCAGACGATAAATGGAATCCTGCAGATATATGGATTGTATCTCCTTCAATTAAAAACGTTACTTTACGAAATGGAGACATAGCTGAATTAAATAACCACCTATTGGAGCTATTTAGCGAAAAGAAACTTATAGGTGTGTCGTTAAAGAAGTTAGGACCAGATAGTAAAATGAGTGTACTAAATAAAGAAGCATCTGCTGAGAAAGATGGATACGCTTCTTCTATAGTTTCTCCTACATCTAAGGATGCTTACATAAGTTTTGACTCTGGCGTAAAAATGCAGCTAAGAACATTTACTACAGACGGTACAAGCTTCCAAGGAGAGATAAAAGGTAAGACTGCTAACCAAGGAAAGATCGGAGGAGGAGTAATAAGCTTATTAATTCAGAAAGCAGGACTAGATCCACTACCTACTCAGAAAAATGCATTAGCAGATTCGATTAATTTATCAGATGAGTTTGTAAACAACTTTATTGATATTGCAAAAAAATACGGAGGGTTTAATATATCCTCTGAAGAACTAAAAGAAAAGAGTACAGACTGGATATCATCAAAATATCAAGCTCTTTCGTTTATAAAGATTATTGAAACAGGAGATAAAGCATCAGTGTCCAATGCATTAACAGACATAGTTAATTATGCAGGATCAAAAAGTTCTATTTCATCTGTTTACATTAAAGTAAGTTAGTTATGGCACAAGATATTAAAAAGATAATAGCACAAGAGTATATTAAGTGTGCTAAAGATCCGGCCTATTTCATGAAGAAGTATTGCTATATACAGCATCCTACTCGTGGCCGTATCTTATTTAACTTATATCCATTTCAAGGTAAAGTACTACACTTATTTAAAGATCATCAGTACCTTATTACTCTTAAGTCTAGACAGCTTGGTATTTCTACTTTAGCTGCTGCTTATAGTTTATGGCTGATGTTATTTCATAAAGATAAGAACGTACTAGCATTAGCAACTACACAAGCAACTGCCCGTAACTTAGTTACAAAGACAATGTTTATGTATGATCAGCTACCTAAATGGTTAAAGCTACCTGCATTAGAGAAAAACAAATTATCACTAAGACTTAAGAATGGATCTAAAATTACAGCGAAATCATCTAATGCTGATGCAGCAAGATCCGAAGCGGTATCGCTCTTACTTATTGATGAGGCCGCCTTTATTGATAACATTGACGAAACGTTTGCAGCTGCTCAACAAACACTAGCTACTGGTGGACAGTGTATGGCTTTATCAACTCCTAACGGTATTGGTAACTGGTTCCATCAAACGTGGGAAAAAGCAGAAAGCGGTGAAAATAGTTTTTTACCTATAAGATTACCATGGACAGTACATCCTGAAAGAAATGAAGCATGGAGAGAGCAACAGAATGCTGACCTTGGACCTAAGATGGCAGGACAGGAATGTGATTGTGACTTCTTAGCTTCTGGGGATACAGTATTTGAACCGGATGATATGTCATTTTATGAACAAACCTATCAAAAGGATCCTCTAGAAAGAAGAGGAGTAGACGGTAACTTCTGGGTATGGGAAGGAGTAGACTACACTAAATCATATATGGTTGTAGCAGATGTTGCTCGAGGAGATGGAAGAGATTATTCTGCATTTCACATATTTGACATAGAAACAGCCACTCAAGTAGGAGAGTACAAAGGTAAGATAGCTCCAAGAGATTTTGGTAATATGCTAGTAGGTATTGCCTCAGAATACAATGAAGCACTTCTAGTAGTAGAAAACGCTAATATTGGTTGGTCTACCATAGAACAGATTATAGCACGTGAATATCGTAACTTGTTCTATAGTGCTACTAATAATATGGAGACAGTAGAGACTTATATGCATAAGTTTGAAAGAGATAAATTAGTACCAGGCTTTACAATGTCGGCTAGAACTAGACCATTAGTGATAGCTAAGATGATAGAGTATATTAGGGATCATTCAGCAACTATACAATCTAAGAGACTTATGTCTGAAATGAGAGTATTTGTATGGAAGAACGGAAAAGCACAAGCACAGGATAGATATAATGATGACCTTATTATTTCATGCGCTACGGCACTATATGTAAGGGATACTGCACTTAGATTAAGACAACAAGGAATAGACTTAGCAAGAGCTCAACTCTCTTCTTTTACTAATCTTAATGCTAAAAACAAAGCAGTCATTAAATCAGTTGGATCCCAACAAAATAATCCTTATATTGTAGATAATGGTCGTACAACAGAAGATATCAGTTGGATATTAAAATAGACTATTTATATAAAAATATATTTTAGATGGCAGATACATCATTGTTCGGAAGACTCCAGAGACTATTCTCTAACGACGTAGTTATAAGAAACGTCGGTGGAACACAGTTAAAGGTAGCGGACACACAATCAATACAAACTACAGGTAAAGTTAAGACTAATTCATTAATGGATAGGTTTACTCGTCTGTATACGTATAACAAAGCTAACATCTTTAATCCTAACTTAAACTACCAAACACTTAGGATTCAGTTATACTCTGACTATGAAGCAATGGACACTGATCCTATCATAGCATCAGCACTTGACGTTATAGCAGATGAAGCATCAGTAAAGAATGATCAAAACGAAGTTTTAGCAATTAAATCTTCAGATGAAAATATTCAAAGAGTTCTATATAACTTATTCTATGACGTATTAAATATAGAATTTAACTTATGGTCCTGGACTAGACAGATGTGTAAGTACGGAGACTTTTTCTTGAAGTTAGAGATAGCAGAGAAGTTTGGAGTATATAACGTACTACCTTACACTGTTTATCATATTGCTCGTTTAGAAGGTCATGATGAAGAGAATCCTAATAAAGTAGAATTCGAATTAGATCCTGACGGAATTGCAGCATCTACAGATACTAACTACTTACCTAATAGTAAGCAGTCAAGTAGAATAAAAATAGATAATTACGAAATGGCTCACTTCAGATTAATTTCTGATGTACACTACTTACCTTACGGTAGATCTTATTTAGAGCCAGCAAGAAAGATATTTAAACAAACTACCTTAATGGAAGATGCGATGTTAATTCATCGTATAATGAGAGCACCTGAGAAGAGAATGTTCTATATTAATGTAGGTTCAATACCTCCTAATGAAGTAGAGCAGTTTATGCAAACTACTATTAACAGTATGAAGAAGACTCCTTATGTTGATCCTAACACAGGACAATATAACTTGAAGTTTAACATGCAGAATATGATGGAAGATTTTTATCTACCAGTCAGAGGAGGAGATACTTCAACAAGAATAGAGACAACTAAAGGCTTAGAGTATGATGGAACAGGAGACGTTCAATACTTACAGGCTAAGTTATTTGCTGCATTAAAGATACCTAAAGCTTACTTTGGTTACGAAGGTGACTTAAGTGGTAAAGCTACTTTAGCAGCAGAAGATATACGATTTGCAAGAACAGTAGAAAGAATCCAAAAGATAATGGAGTCTGAATTAACTAAGATTGCATTAGTACATTTATACACACAAGGTTTTCAAGGAGAGAGTTTAACTAATTTTGAAATTAAACTAACTACACCGTCAATTATCTTTGAACAAGAAAAAGTAGCACTACTTAAAGAGAAAGTAGATTTAGCTGCTCAAATGCAAGATTCTAAACTATTCTCATCAGATTACATCTATGAAAACATATTCGATCTATCAGAAGATTCTTATATGGAAATGAGAGACTTAATGATTGAAGATGAGAAACGTAAATTTAGAAGAGCACAAATCGAAGGTGAAGGTAACGATCCAGCTAGCTCTGGTATGACTTACGGTACACCACATGACTTAGCATCTATGTACGGTAGAAGATCTACTTCTACTCCTAAAGGTGGAAGTCCTGGAGATGTACCAAAAGGCTACGATGAAACTCCTGAATGGGGAGAGCCTGGACCAGAAGGTGGTAGACCAACAGAAAAAGCATCAGTATATGGAACAAACGATGCCTTAGGAGGAAGAGATCCTCTAGGACAGCATGGTATGAAGGGTGGATTCCCCAGCGATGCAGATAACGTAAATGAAACGAAAGCCAAATCAATATTAAATCGTCAACTTAGTGACTTAAAACAGATTGTCTTTAAGAAAGACAGTAATAAAGACACTTCTAGTCTACTAAGTGAAGAGAACATTAAAGATTTAGGTAAGTAGTGCATATTTATAATAGTAAACGTGTATAATGAAAATAAAGCATTCCAAGTATAAAAATACTGGGCTAATATTCGAATTATTAGTCAAGCAGATTGCCGCTGATACTCTTAGTAATAGGAATTCACCGGCTGTAAGCATTATACGAGAGTATTTCGCGAATAAATCTACATTAGCTAAAGAGTATAAGATGTATAGTCTTGTAATCAAAGCAAATGGCGTAGCACAAAGAAAGGCAGAAGCTATTCTTTCTACAGTAACTGAAGTATCTAGAAAACTAGATCAAAAGCTACTTAAATCACAAAAATATAAACTTATCTCTGAGATTAAGAAACATTATAATCTAGAGGAGTTTTTTAGCATATCGGTAAGAGACTATAAAGCTCTTGCTGCACTATATTGTCTACTTGAAGCACAGAATAATGCTGAAATGGTAGATCCACAATATTTAGTAGATAATAAGTTAACAATCCTAGAGCACTTAACTGCAACAAAGCAAAACGAGGACAGCGTAAAGGATACCTTAATAGAAGAGTATTCGAAGTACGATAAGGACTTGAGGTTGTTGACTTTTAAAATATTATTAGAGAAGTTTAACGATAACTACAAGGACTTACTTCCAGAACAAAAATTTATACTCAAAGAATTTATTACCTCAGTTAACTCAAAAGCACGTTTACGCAACATTGTTAATGAAGAACTTGGTAAGATATCAATTCAAGTAGGAAAATTTGCTAGTAAGGTAAAAGATAAGGTAGTTAAGATTAAATTAGAAGAAGTTTCTAAAGCAATTGTTCCGTTAAAGAAGACTGATGCGATAAGTGATAGTCACTTAGTTAACTTAATGCAGTATTACGACCTAGTAAATGAACTTAAGACTCTATAATGAAGAGATCAGAAGTAGTATCACTAGTTAGAGAAGTAATGCAAGAGTTAGACGAAGCAAACGTTACTGGCGGTTCAGCTACATTTACTCCTGGACAAGGAATGAATTATGCTACTCCTTTCGCTTTTGGGAATGCAAAAAGAGCAAAAAAGACATTAAAGAAACAAGGATACAAAGAAGTATAAACATGACAGCAACTGAAAAATATAACTCCGTACTAGAAGGCTCAATGGCTAAAGGGGAGTTCCTTCGTCAAATGAAGCAAGCGTTCCCTAACTATTTAACAGTATCTAATGGATTTGAAGATTCAGTACAGATTCTAAAGAATAGAGGAATGATATCAGAAAATAAATTAAAAGATATCAGACATATCAAATCACCTGAAGATAATTTCTCATTAACTAGTATTGATAGAGGAGTTAACTATGAATTGAATAAAGCTGGTATTGATTCTTCTGGAGTTGTCACAAAAGAACAATACATCAAAGCTAGACAGCAAACTATCCTTAACTTACAAAAAGATCAAGCATTCTACTACAACCTTATGGCAGGAGAATCAGCAGGAGTAGATAAGCATGATAAAATGAAAGAAACTAAAAGAGGAGCTAAAGACGCAGATACTTTTAATGCTATGAAGAAAGCTACTCTTAAAGAGAATGCTGAACCTTCTGCATTAAGAGAGCAGACAGTTGACTTAATTGCTTTATTGAAAAAAGAAAGACAAGCAGACAACGAAGTAATAAAAGACTTTATTAAGACTCACTTTAACGACATTAGAGGAGCAAGCCCAGAAGAGATAGTAGACGAATTTGATGAGTTTGTATCAGTTAACTATGAAAGTCCATCTGATTACATAGAAGAAGATGAAGAAGAGTACTTAGACAAGAAAGATGCTGCAATTAAAGCGGCAATGGGCAAAGAACATGATGTAGAAGAAATGGATGCAGCTCAAATGGATGCTATAAAGAATTATACTCCAGGAAGCATGGACGAACGTCCTCATGAATATAAGCCTGGTGATATGTTCTCTACTGACTTCGATTATGAAGGTATGCTTAAAGCAGGACTTAAAGTAAGAGTTAATACTCCAGTTGAAACTATGCAAGCTATCTACGATTCATTCGAAGATGTAAACTATCATAGAGAAAACACTCACTTAGGTGATGTAATAGATGCTATAAAAGCAGGAGATAGAGCAGAAGCAACAGATGCATTAAAAAAATATAGAAAAGAGATAAAAGAAACTCTAGCAGGTATATTCGAAGGAGCTTTTCCAATGAGAGAAAGAGATGAGAATTATGTACCTAGAGGCGGCGAAGTAGTAAGTGAAAGAGTAGGTGGTTTACAAGAATTTGTTGCTCTTATAGAAGATAGAGCTGAAAATAACGACACTACAGGAAGAGAAGAAGCCGAAGAGGTAATGTACGCTATAGGAGATCATTACAACATTGGTGTTGATATTATGAGAGGTCCTTGGGATGACGAAGATGAGTTAGACAGACATGATGTAGGTGTACCAAAGATTGACGAAAAGAAAGGAAAAGATCATGACGGAGATGGAGACGTAGACGGAGATGATTATAAAGCTGCTAAAGACAAGGCTATTAAAAAAGCCATGAAAGAAAATGTTAGAGCTATCATTAGTAAGGTCTTAAAAGAAGATAAAGCTATTAATGAAGCAGCTACTAACCAACTAGCTAAGTTTGCAGAAGATTATGCAGGCTTTGAAGGTATGAAAGGAGCAATACTAGACTTACAAAATATAGTAACAGACATTGAAGCTTATTACGATAAGACTAGAGAGAAAATACAAAAAGTATACGATACTTTAGGTGAGATAAGAAACGAAGAAGGTTTAAAAGTAGGAGGCTTCTTAGCACCAGCTATTGAAACAGCATTTAGTAAAGACCTTAGACCTGTAACTAAGACAGGTTTCTTAAAAGGACTAGATACTCCTAAAGTTAGAACTATTTCTAGTGCAGAAATTGATGCAGCTAAAAGGGCGCAAGGTTTAGATGAATTCGAAACAGCACCTGCACCAAAAAGTAATGTTTTCGCTCCATTAAGAGAGTCTTCTTACGGGAAGAACAAAAAGAAAAAATAATATGGCACAACTATTAGTAGACGTAACACCATTCAGACCGGTACTTAAGGAATCAAAAACTAAGCCGGGAGTATATGAGGTAGAAGGAGTAATGCAAAGAGCAGTTGCAAAGAATCAAAATGGACGTACATATAGTAAAGACATCATACTAAGAGAAGCAGAAAGATAAATCAAAGCGGTAGATAAGCAAGGAAATACTTAAGGAAAACTTGATCACCATGAGTCACATGACAACTCACTAC
>Ga0102816_1000885_pt1 | contig 10719 bp, 7 predicted proteins | sample ColrivemetaGS545_FD_84509 | JGI IMG/M metagenome (GOLD analysis project Ga0102816, IMG submission 84509) | Estuarine microbial communities from the Columbia River estuary - Flood tide non-ETM metaG S.545 | ecosystem: Environmental > Aquatic > Marine > Intertidal zone > Estuary | place: USA...
CCAAAACAGAATCAACATCTGAAGACCAATCGCTAAAAACTCAAGTTTTTGGTGGTCAAGGTTCATCAGAATCAACAAATACAAAAGCATCAACTTCAAACGAGCCATTTGATGCGACAAAAACTATGATTGTTGGCGCCGAACAAAGTTCGTCGAGTGACATCTCTAATCCACAAGCTAGAAGACGATTAAGGGGCTGGCTAGTCAGCTTTGATATTGAAGATTTTGGAGTTGATTTCAAAATACTTGAGGGTAGAAATATGATCGGGTCTAAATCTTCTAACGAAATTACCATTCAAGATCCTCAAGTTTCTTCTGTACACGCACTCATTTTATGTAGAAAAGATCGGTTTTTACTTTCTGATGAAATGTCCTCTAATGGAACGACCATAAATGGAGCAGATTTATCTCCAAGAGATCCTTCGGAGTTGAATGACGGAGATGAAATTAAAATAGGAAATACAACTTTGCTTTTCAAAAAAGCTTTTAAATAATTACTGCTTTGAAAAACTATATTATATACTTCTGGATAGTATTTTTAAGCTTTTTAAACTTAGAAGCTCAGGTTAAAGTAACCAGTGAAGTTGAATTAATAAATTATCCATCAATAAGTTTTGATATTTCTAATAGAAACCCAAACTTTAAGACGGAAAATAATTATGATTTTTTTAAAATTAATGGCTCAAACGAAGTCCTCATAGACTCTGTTTTGATGACGCAAGTGAAAGATAGTGTTAACTATTCAAAAAAAAATAAATGTGTTTTAATCTTAGTGGAGTCCATCAATAATGATGAAAGAATAGAACAGGTTAATACTTTTTTTAGAGCGCTAGAAAATTCTATAGATGATTTTGTGAATACTGGAGATAAAATTCAACTCGCTACATTTCATCTAAAACAAAATAATACACGAGTACTTGTTCCCTTGCATACTAATTTTACAGATGACATTAAGGTCCTTAAAAATGCTATTCATGATTATGATGCCTCGACAAACAGAGAAACAAAACCAGTATCTGAAATACCTGGTGCAATTTTAGAAGGAATCGATTTGTTAATTGAAGTACCGGAAAAAATTAATAAATCAATTTTGCTATTATCTGAAGAGCTAACTAACAAATACTCAACAGAAAAAACGTTTGTAAATGTTATAAAAAGAGCCAAAGAAAAAAACATTGTAATTAATACTATTAAGTATAATCGATCCGATTATCGTCAACATTCACATCCAATTTTAGCGGCTGAAACTTATGGAGAGTCCAAAGTACTTGAGTTGAGTCGGGGTAATTTAAAAAAAACCAATCGAAAAAAACAATATCAAGCAGAAACTCAAATAAACTCAATCTTAAATAATGTTGTTAAACGTTCTAAGGGGACGCTTGCTAAAGCAACACTATTTCTTGACAATGTTTATGGAGATGGTAGCGAACAACAAATTTTAGTAAAAGAAATAAATTCTCCTCATAGTCATAAATTTATTTATAATGCCCCTGGAAATTGGTATTTTGGGCAGTTTGAAAAAAATCTATTTCCAACAATTTTAATAAGTGCGTTACTAATAGTTTTAATGATTCTAGTTTTTAGAAAAATTAAAACAAAACAACAAGCTAATAGATTAAAATCCTTGAACGAAGCGGCAGAACAGAAGAAAAATAATTTAAAACAACAAGCTGAAATTTTAAGTCAGAAAAAAGAGATTGAATCTATAAAAAAACTTGAACAACAGCGTAAAGATGATTTAATTGCCGCGCAATTGCTGGAAGCAAAAAACAGTAAGGAAGCTAAATTAGTTCAAGAAATGAAAGCTTTAGGAAATTTTCCAATTTTAAAATTTTCGGACTCCAAAAACAGTGATTCATTTGAAATTAATAAACCCATCATGAGTTTTGGTAGAGATAAAAAATCTAATGATGTTCATATTTCAAATTTGAATATGTCCAGGACACACTTCAGTATTACATTTAAAGCATCCAACTATATGATTGTTGACAATAACAGTACTAATGGAATGATTATCAATGGATATAAACTTAAAAGCAGTCCTCTAAAGCATGGAGATATTATTGAAATTGCAGACGCTACATTTACATTTTACCTATAAAATTAACAAATGAAATTAAATTATTTTTCAAAGACAGTCGTAGGCCTAGTTCGCAAAGCTAATGAAGATTGTATTGGTCATATTACGACACCAAATAAATCCAATATCAACCTTCGTATTGTATGCGATGGAATGGGAGGTCATATTGGGGGTGCAAAAGCCTCAAATATTGCGGTCAACTCCATAAGTGAGTATTTTTCTAATTCGCCTAACCCAGTGCCTCAAGTAGCCCTAAGCGAAGCTATTAGTTTTGCGAATTTGCAAATTTTTGGTTTTGCACAAGCGAAGCCAGAATTTAAAGGGATGGGCACAACCTGTACTGTATTATTAGAGAGTGAAGGATTAATTTACATTGCCCATGTAGGTGATAGTAGGATTTACATTCACACAGATAAAAAACTATACAGGATAACAAAAGACCACTCTTATGTTCAAGGTTTGGTTGATAAAGGAGAAATTACGGATCTACAAATGGAAACTCACCCCAAAAAAAACCAACTGACACGGGCGCTTGGAATTGCGGAAGAAGTTGAAGTTGAAGTTGCTTCAAAGCCCATTTTAGCCAAATCTGGTGACTCCTTTTTATTGTGTTCTGATGGTTTAAACGGTCTTATAAATGACCGAATGATCAACTCTGTTATTAACACTAATAACACACTTGAAACAAAATGTAATAATCTTATAACAATGGCGGAAGCCGCTGGAGGGCATGACAATATTTCTGTTGACCTGATTGAAGTTCTTGAAAGTAAACACATCAATACACAGTTTATAAATAAAAATAATGAGGATTTAATCGATACAAAAACACAACAAATTACAATTGATCCCCAAAGTCAGAAAAAAAACCCTCTTGGCTTTTTAAAACATAAAGTGACTGCTCCATTAATTGTTGTATCAATATTATTTGTAACATATTTTGGATATCAGAAATTTCAGATTTCGGATGGGCATCAAGAAGATTCGGAACATGTTGAAACAAAAAAAGATACGGGGGACAGTTCAACTACTACAGGAACAGACACTATAAAAGTTGTTGTTGAAAAAGGATGGGGGACAAAGAGACTTAACACTGAATTTGAAACTAAAGTTAATGAAAAAGTAGGAGCCGATAACTACTGTAAGGATTGTCCTGTCTTTTATAAAAAGGGAAGTAATAACCCAATTTCTATTCATGAATACCGAAATAATGTCAAAAATTTAGGTTTAGGAGATTTCTTAATGGTAACCATAACCGATGGCATAGTTGATATGCCCGAGATAAACAAGAATGGGAAAATAGAAGAAAAGGAACCTATCAATCAATTTTCTGAAGAAACTAAAAAACAAAATGAACGATTAGAGAAAGAACGATTAGAGAAAGAACGATTAGAAAAGGAACGATTAGAGAACGAGAAACGAAAAGCTGAAGAGGCGGAATTAGAAGTTGAAAGTTCCAAAGTTGACAGCTTAAAGAATAAAAATAATAAGACCCAAATTGGAATAAGCATTTCTGTTGGATCAAAAGACAAATCCGTAGATACTACTGAAATAAAGAAGAAGAAGAAAAAGAAAAAGAAGGAATCAGAAAAAGTGAATACAACCAAAGTTGATACGCTAAACAAAAAATAAAAATTTATGTTTCCAGACTTAGGAACAAAATACATACACATAAAAGAAATTGGAAATGGTGGCACTGGAGTTGTTAACCTAGCTGTGGACACCCATACCGGATTTCAGGTTGCTGTAAAATCTTTGTTTAAGAGTCATTTTGAAAACAACCCAGCAATGCTGAAGCGTTTTAGAATTGAAGCAAATATCTATTTAATGCTATCCCACCCAAACATTGTAAAATTAAAGGATTTAATTTTAAATGATGGAGCTCATTTGGTCATGGATTATGTAGAAGGTATGACTTTAGAAGAATACATAAGAACGGTTACAGGCCCGATCCCTTCTGAAGTGGCCATAGCAATCATAAAAGAAATTGCTGCAGCTATTGGATATGCACATCAAAAACAAATTCCTATTCCTGGCTACAATGGCGTATTACATTTGGATATAAAACCGAGTAATATTCTTATAAGTAATTCGGGAAAAATTAAGGTTATTGACTACGGGATTTCTCAAGGTAGTAAAGAGGACCGTATGGATCAGATCGTAGGCAGTTTAATGTATATGGCACCAGAACAACTTCAGTTAGATTCAACTTTAGACCACCGAACAGATATATATGCTCTTGGAGTCCTATTGCATCAAATGTTAACGGGAACAACGCCCTATTCATCAAAAGACAGTAAAGATGAAATCATTCGAAAAATTCAAAATGAACCTTTAGAACGGCTGATCACTATTTATCCTCATGTAGACAACCGATTGCAAAAAATTATTGATACCGCTACATCAAAAAACTCCGATAAAAGATTTAAAAATTGTGAAGCATTTATTAATAGCCTAGAAGAAATAGACCATGCAACAAATTAAGATAGGTAAAGCACCAACAAATGATATTGTCATCAATGACAAAACAGTATCAAGAGAGCATTTAGTTGTATTTATTGATGACGATAAAAATGTATTTATCACAGATTTAGGTTCTACTAATGGCACCTATGTAAACGGTGTTCGAATCGAAGAATCTGTAAAACTAGAAACTTTAGATGTTTTGAGAGTCGGAAATTCGCTAGTCGAGTGGCCTCAATTTTTGATATCGAATGACAATCTTGACAAGGTTTATGAAACTTTAAAAGACCCCGCCCCTATTTACATAGAAAAGCCTGTTTTAAAACCTGAAGCAACAAATTTAAACCCAATTTATAAGTATTCTTTAATTTTTGTGGTACTTATTGTTGTAATTATTATCATTATGTCTTTCGCTCAGCAAAACACTAATTACAACGATGAGGTTGTTACAGCTGAAATGACGGATACAGAAATACCAATCAAGCGAAAACAACAAAAAAAACAACGGACAACCGTTACTTATGACTTCTCATGCCTAACTTCTAATGGAGATATTGGAAGTAATGATGCGATTTACAACTTTGGAGAAATAACAAGAGAAGTTCAAAGTTCGTTTTTTGATACTATTGATATTTCTGTTGAAGATGAACAAGATGCGGGTCGTCAGGTATTAAAGGCTTACAAAAAGGAATATCGATTTATTGAAAGTGGTGCAGAGTTTCAAAATTTAAAATCCATATCTAGAAACTTAATAAGTCGTTTGGCCAAACCGAGAGGTTTTAATTATAAAATATATTTTATTGACGATCCAATGTTAAATGCTATGACTGCTGGAGGTCACATTTTTTTCTTTAAAGGAATGTATGATTTTTGCAATACAAATTCTGAAATAGCAGCGATCATTTCGCATGAAATAGCTCACAATGAATTAGGGCACTTAACCTTAGGTATGAAAAAACAAAAAGCAGCTAGTGAATGGGGGATTTTAGGAGAAATTGCTTTGGGAATTGAAAACGCAACTACTCAAAGCTTCAATCAAAAACAAGAAAGTGAAGCAGATTTATTTGGGATGGATTTGGTTTACCCTACAAGTTTTAGAAACTGTGATGCTATAACTTTATGGAAACGAATGAGTCAAAATGAAAATGAATTTGATATCCTTGATAACTTTTTTAGATCTCATCCCTACTCTAAAAACAGATCAAAATGTATCAGAAACCACTTAACTTCAAACTATAATAAAAACTGTAATTAATATGAAGTTATTGTTAAAGTATTTATTAATTAGTTCTGTATTATTGGGCATTACAGCCTGTGCATCAATTAAGGATCCTAAATTAGTATCTTTAGATCATGTGGTTATGGAATCAAGTGGCGATTCTTATGCAGTTGTTACAGATATAAAACTTTACAACCCAAATAGGTTTGTGTTAAGTTCAAAGGATGTGAAACTAGAGCTATTTATCGATAGTTTATTTATTGGGAAAATTCTATTGTTGAACGAATTTTATATTAAAAAACGAGATACTTTGAACCTAAAAACAAAGCTTACACTTGACCCTCAACTATTGGATCAAGCTGTCAGTTTAAATGACACACTCAACTTACGCGTAAAAGGATCTGCTAAAGTTCCGGTTCTCCCTGTCAATTATAAGTTTAATGTTGAACATCAATTAATGTTATCTGACTTAATAGAGCCTCTTTTAAAAAATAATTTAAAAGAATCTGATGTCAATTTTAAGTCCGTAAAAATCAAAAATATTAGACTTTCAACTGTTGACATTATATCAGCGTTAACGTTTAAAAATAATTTCAACTTTGACTATCGTATTAAAAAATTAGATTTTGAAATTTTTGACTCTAACCTATATACGAACTTAATTGGAAAATCAAGCTTAGCGAACCCCATACAAGTAGTCCGAAAAAGTGAAATTGATATTGAATCTGTCATCACATTAAACACAGCTAAACTAGGACGATCAATTTTAAAAAACCTGTTTAAAAAAACACATTCTTTATTCATTAGAGCAAATGCCGTAATCGTTTTTAATCAGATTCAAGTACCACTGACTATTTTAAAAGAAGTAGATTATAATCCTATTAGCCAAGAAATTAATATAAAATAATGCGTACAGGTTTAAAGCTATGTCTATATCAAAACAATTCGTTATTTAAAAAAATAGCTTTTTCTAACGATCAAAAATATGTTGTAGTTATTGGTACAGGAAATCAAGCCTCCATAAAATTAAATAACAAATTAATTTCTAGTAATCATGCCCAACTTGTTTACGACTCTAAAAACCAACTTCATTTACAAGATCTAGACAGCACAAATGGGACTTTTTTAAATGGAACAAAAATAGCACCTTCAAAAACCTATATAATAAATCCTAAAGATACCATCCAATTGGCAGCTGCTGATGGTGTTTTAATTGTTGTTGAAGCCTTGTCAAATACTTCTTTTAAGGAAGCTAAAGTTAATATTTTAGATCAACTAAAAAGCAAGTCTAAGGTTGTGATCGGAAGAACTGATGAATGTGACGTTGTTTTGAATAACGGCTCTGTGAGCAGGCAGCATGCAGAAATCCAAAAGCGATCCGATGGGACCTATTCCATAAAAGATTTAAACTCAACAAATGGCACCTTTGTAAATGGCCGTAAGATTAAGAGCTCACAAACAATCATAGATTCTGATAAAATATTCATTGGGAAACTACAATTATCTTTGGGAGGAGCTACAAAAGATTTATCTGAAGAACTCGCTATTTGTGTGAAAGGCATAGAAAAAGAGTTTATAAATAGTGGCAAGAAAATTAAAGTGTTGAGTAAAATGGATTTAGCGATCCCTTCCAAATCCTTGTTAGCTATCATGGGACCTTCAGGATGTGGGAAAACAACTCTCATGAACACTCTTAATGGGGTCTCACCTGCCACAAATGGGAAAGTTTATTTATTTGGACAAGAATTAATTTCAAATTATGAATACTTAAAAACTCAAATAGGCTATGTGCCTCAAGATGACACAATACATCGTCAATTAACAGTTAAGCAATCTCTTTATTACACTGCAAAATTAAGATTAGACAATTTTACAGAACATGAGATTGACACTAAGATTGATGAAATCCTAGAACAATTAGGAGTCTTACACGTAAAAAATAATCTAATTTCAAAAATAAGCGGAGGACAACGCAAACGCGTCTGTATTGCGTTAGAACTACTATCTGAACCTTTAATTCTGTTTCTTGACGAACCAACATCTCCTCTCGACCCACAAACCATTGAGGATTTTTTAAACATCTTAAAAGACTTATCTAATAGAGGCACTACAGTGGTAATGGTAACTCATAAGCCTGAAGACTTAGAGTACATGGATGAAGTTATATTTTTAGCTAAAGGAGGGTTTCCTGCATATTTTGGAGATTCCAAAAGCTATAAAAACTATTTTGGGGTAAAAACTGCGGTTTCTGTGTTCTCATTATTATCCGATCCCTATTGGAAAGAAAAATATAAAAACCCAAGACCAGTTAGTAAAATACCTGAAGCTGAAAACTCACAATCTAAATCACTAAATAAATCCTTTTTTGAACAATACATATGGCTCAGTAGACGCTATTTTAAAATTAAGACCAACGACAAGGTTAATTCTATTGTAATGCTTCTACAAGCTCCAATTATTGCCATGCTTATTTGTCTTATTTTTGATAACATTACTCCTGCTGTACCATTTATCACTGCATTGTCAGCTATTTGGTTTGGAACAAATAATGCTGCTAGAGAAATTGTAAGTGAACTTTCTATTTTTAAAAGAGAGCGGATGTTTAATATGGACATCACTCCCTATGTATTGTCCAAAATATCTGTTTTAGCCTTTTTCTCTATCATACAATCGGCCATTTTTATTGGAATTTTATATATAAACTACAATTCAGGAGACGATATTCTAAAGTACAACACCCCTTTGATCGCCTTTATTTGGATGTGTTTTCTTTCAATAGCAGCTACATTTTTAGGACTTTTATTATCTGCCAGTCTAGCCACAGCCGAAAAGGTAATGACCATTGTTCCGATCGTGCTTATTCCGCAGATAATGCTAGCAGGATTGGTCGCAAAAATAAGTACTCTCCCAGTAGAAATTATTAGCTACTTAACTTTTACACGTTGGGGCACAGAAGGTTTTAATGCAATTCAAGAAGAAGTGGTGATTTCTAAACCTAATGAAGTGTTAGTAGAAACTACTGTAGTTATGGATGCCATCGAAGAATTAAAAGGTAAGTTTTATGAAGAATACAAAGATTGGTTTGGTGAATGGGCTGGAACACTAAAGCTCGATACACTGGCAATTTTAATCTTAATGGGAGTAATGACTTATTTTATTTTTAAACAACTTAAGAAAAAGGTTGAAGTACTTTAAAATGTAAAAAAAATATGGAAGGATTAGAAAGATATAAAAAAATTAAAGACCTCGGAGAAGGCGCTCAAGGAAATGTAATTCTTGCATGGGACACTTTACTTGAACGTAATGTTGCCATTAAATCCTTACACATGTCTTTAACGAGTGATACGCTTCATGTAAAGCGGTTTAAAGAAGAGGCTAAAACGCTAGCAAGTCTAGGACACCCTTCTATTGTAGGCGTCTATGAATATATCGCAAATAGTTCTGGATGTCATTTAATGATGGAATACTTTGAGGGCCATCCACTCGATCTTTATATTAGAAACGTGACTGGTCCAATTCCCGAAGAAAGAACAATTGATATTTTTATCAAGGTTTTGGAGGCAATGAGTCATATTCACAAGAAAAAAATTATTCATAGAGATATCAAACCCTCTAATATCATGATAAATGATAAATCCGAAATTCGATTGTTAGATTTTGGGATTGCAAAAAATACGGAAAACGATCCCACGTTAACAAAAATAGGAGGCTCAGCGGGTTACACTCCTATGTATATGAGTCCAGAGCATTGTAACGGGGAGCCAATCACAAAATATTCAGACATTTATAGCTTGGGAATTACACTATGGCAAATGTTGACCGGAAAAGCACCTTACGAAGGATTTACACAAGGACAAATTTATTCAAAAGTGGCTAACGAACCGCTTCCATCAATTCAATCGGTGTACCCCAAAGTAAGCCTAAAAATTAATGCTATTGTTCAGAAAGCAACACAAAAAGACCCAAAAAAACGCTTTACAACTTGTGATGCATTTAAAAAAGAGTTGGAACAACTCAAAAAACATATTAAAGATATTCACACAGATTTTATTTTTAATCTAAGTGTTAATATAGCTAATGGGATTGATGCTACAATTTATATAGATGATGAGCAGCATTATGGGACTGAATTTAGCAAATCGTTTGATGTATCTAAAAATGCTCCTATTACTATAAAAATAGAGAAACCTGGATATAAAAAAATTGAGCAACAACTTTTTCTTAAGAAAAATGAAGTGATGAGTTTTAATATTGAAAAGCAAACGGATTCCTTTGCTTCTCTGTTATTAGAATTAAAAAACAATACTGCCCCATATTTAAAAAATATTTCACCTAATTTAAGTAAACTTCTTATATATCTTAAATTGACTAGTTTATGGGCTTTTGAATCGGTACAATTAAAGTTTAAAAAAAATAATTCTTAGGCACTTGAATTAAACACTATTGAAACCAAAAAAGCGATTGCTGAAACTGTTAATACGATTAAACCACACAAAAAAGAATATGCTTCTTATTTAGTACTATTGAGTTTGATATTTGTAGCAATCTTTAGTTTTAGTACTGAAAAAGAGGCGCTTATAACAGATGGAACCCCCGAAGAAACACCTGTCTTTATTCCTACAGTTAATTTTGAAACTCTGAAAACAGGAATACCTGAATCACAAAACGTTGTAAAAATTGCCGTTGTACTTTCTGAAACAACCGATTCAATTGTCAAAATTCCATTAAAGTTTTCTGGAACAGCTACTAAAGATGATTATACAATCCTGACAGAGACGCTGATACTACAAGCCAATCAAAAAAAAGGGTTTATTGAATTGGATATTATAAATGATAAAATAAAGGAACAGGACGAAACGATTCTAATTGAATTACAAAATCCAATAAATGCCACCCTAGGGGAACAGTTTAATTATAGTTATACGATACTTAATGAGGACTCTAAGATAATTATTCC
>Ga0102816_1000886_pt1 | contig 10705 bp, 12 predicted proteins | sample ColrivemetaGS545_FD_84509 | JGI IMG/M metagenome (GOLD analysis project Ga0102816, IMG submission 84509) | Estuarine microbial communities from the Columbia River estuary - Flood tide non-ETM metaG S.545 | ecosystem: Environmental > Aquatic > Marine > Intertidal zone > Estuary | place: USA...
CAAAAGGCTCGTCGTAAATCCTTCAAAGCTCGTCACGCTAAGAACATCGCCAAGGGTAAGATGTCTGCTGCGTACTGGGCTAACAAATCTAAGTGGTAATAATATGAATGCAATTATGATGGCCGCAATGGCTCGTAAAGGAATTTTTAAAAGCAAATCTAAAAAGTCTAAGAAGTCTTTACTGGGAGCAGTCGATGGCACCCCCAAGAAGAAAGCAAAGCCCAAGGCAAAGGCTACAGGATACCGTCCAGCGGCAAAGTCTACGAGCATGAAGTAATGAAAGGTTTATACGCAAACATCAATGCCAAACGTAAGCGCATCAAAGCAGGCAGTGGCGAGAAAATGAGAAAGCCTGGAGCTAAGGGCGCACCTACAGCTAAGGCATTCAAAGAATCCAAGAAGACTAGCAAGAGTTTATTGAGTTAATGTCAAAAAAGAAAACCACAATCTCCGATCTTATTAGCCAGCAGATGAATAAGCAGATGGGTGACATCGAGTTTCAGATGGGTGTTGCTCCATATATGCCTGAAGGCTCAAAGATTGATCCAAAAAAAGCTAAAGTTCATTCGCTTCCACCAGAATATAAAGATGTAGATTTTAATGTAAAAGCATTTAGTGTTCCTGAAGGGTACACTGGAAAAGGCTACGACTTACCTTATGGTAGGGATAATATAGAAATACCAGCAGAACCTGGCACTGTTAATGTTATAGGGGCAAAGCAGGCAACCAATCGTTTGTGGGGCCATGAATACAGACATCAAGAAGACCAAGATGCAGGATCAGAAATAAGAAATAGGCTTGTAGACATGATGGTGTCTCAAAGCAAGAAAGACATAAATGATTCAGTCAAGCTTTTAAAGGATGACGAGTTTAGACGATATAAAAAAATGGCTAGACGCGCATCCCCTGAAGAAGTAAAAAAGATAAATAAAGAGTGGAAAGAAGTTCAAGCCATTTATAATAGCAAAGATCAATCTGCAATTGCATCGCGCATCAAGGATAGGTTTGGGTACGAGCTTACAATGATTGACAGACATGACGGCCAAGTTAGCAAAAACAAAAGCCCATTCTATAAAAGTTTTATGGGCATTGAACCAACAAGGCAAGAGAAAAAGTCAGCCAAGCGGATGGATAAGATAACCGCTAAGCAACAAAAGAAGATGAAGAAGTCTTTACTTGATGCTCAAAAGAAAGGCCGCAAGGGTGTTAGCCTTTTACCTGATGGGTTCTAATACTTGCTTTTCAAATCCAAGTATATGGCTAGTAAGTCCAGATAACCTGTACTGTGTCACGCATATCTACATGGATAAAGTTCTTGGCAATACCTATCCCGCCTAGCCCCATCTTCATAGCCTCACGCACAATCACATAGCCTTCTGAGCCACTGTTGATATGGATGTCAGCAGCAATACCCCTAGCATGGGTGCCAGGTCTGGTCTTACGTGCTTCAATGGAGTGAGAGGGATCGCGGTATCCACTGGTAATCTTGAAAGGGAATCCACACTGGTGACGCAGGTAGTCTAGCTTCTCCAAAAAGAAAGGGTTCATCTCGTTGGTGCCGGTCTCTTGGCAATCAAACTCCTTCAGGTCGAAATACTGCATCTGCATCAGTGTATCTCTGTGGTGAAGTAAGCATTAATCAGTTCGGTCTTGGCAACTTCCATGCTGTATAAGATGTCTGGGTCTTCCATGTTAGATACGATCTGTATCTGATTATCGCTCACGCCTATTACTATAATAGTATCGTACTCTTCACATAGCTGTGACAGGTCTGGACGCAGGTTAGTTACTTTACCCATTCTTCATTCTCTCGTAAGTTCTCATACCACCTAGACCCAGCATACCCATCAGTACAGGGAGCATGGTAGCGGTATCGGCTTGTGGAATATCTACACCAAACCCTGCGGCTAGTGGAGATATAAGGAAGTTCACTGCGAACCCAAGTACGCAAACCCATCCGGTTGCTGGTCGCCATCCTGCTTGGAACCAGTTTCCTTTTGCTTCTGCTTTGTTGACTTCGATCTGAGCCAGTGCGATTTCCTGCGCGTGGCGTTCAGACATTGTTGCAATCTCATGGGCGATCTTCTGCTTGGTATCCGCATCGGGTATGAACTTGTCCAGTAAGTTAGTGACAGGTGCTATAAACTTCTCGATCATTACTTCCTTCCTAACAGTCCTTGAACTGTATCTGACTCATAGATTCTTAAACCTAACCAGACTATTGTAAACAGTGATGCTACAGGTGGCAACCATGCCGCGAGTGCTAGTACCCCAGTTGATGCCGCAGCTATATCCATTACTTCCTTTGTCTCTTCGACCATGATGATTCTCGTTTAGGTTTAGTTAAATTGTTGCGTCTGTACTAGACACGTATTCAGTTTGATAAGTCCAGTTAATGCTTCCAGATTCAGCTTGTACGTCCAAGAATATATCATTGGAGTTGGTGTCAAATGTAATGCCTGTCCAGCCTGTGTCGCTCTCAATAGCATATTCAGTTACTGTTGAACCTACCTGAGCTAACGTGCCGCCAACTACTTTATATAAAGCTACAATCTTGTAGGCCGCAAACTCCCCGTCATCTGTTCTCCGACCTGTTGCACTGGCAGTTAACTTAATAACCTGGTCAACAATGCTACTGTTCCATGTTTGTATTGCTGTTGAACTAGCAGTGTCTAAAGTTTTAGTTCTGCTATCAACTATCCTGACATTCTGGTTAGGGTTTACTGCCCTGATGTAGTTGTTAGCAACAGCACCATCGTATGTATTATCTTTAACAAGAATAGTATTGCAAGCCGCAAACTCAACACCGTTATCATCAACATCGTTAAGTGAGTTATTAACAATCTGAACATTGTTTATCTGAAAGCCCGCTTCGCTCTGGTCTAACTTGATGCCTTTCTTGCAGGTACTAATAACATTGTTTGCAATAGAGTAGTTGCTAGTGTCGCTAAAAGCTCTAACCTTAATTCCAATAAGAGGCTCGTATACGCTACTTACAAGTTGACCTTGGATGTTGTTACCTTGAATGACGTAGTTCACACCACTCTGGATAACGTGAATGCCATACTGCTGACAGTGGAATATGTTATTGCCAGTAATGTTACTGTTGTTATGTCCTGCTGTGTTACCGTTAATGCCAAAACGGAACCGTTCAATGTTGTTGCCTGTTACATTAACAAAGTCATTCTGTATCCGAATGCCAGAGCCTATACCATTTACGCCCACCAAGGTATTGCCAGTAACAGTCACGTTAAATCCATTGGTTCTCTCTGTATCGCCACGCCCTCTACCTTTAACGTTAATACCATAGACCTGATTCACGTTACCAGAAGTAACACCGGAAATAGTATTGCCTGTAATGGTAACAAATCTGGCCTTAGTGTAGATAGCGGCAGACTCTCCAAAGTAAACAATCTTTACGTTGTTTGTTCCAGAGGCAGGAGGAGTGGTGAACGTAAGGGTGGTGCCTGATATAGACCACAGCACATCTTCATCAGTATTGACCTGCTCAACACCACTAATGTAAACCGTTGTCTGTCCAGCATTTAGTCCTGACTCAGCTAAGGTAAACGCTGTCTGAGAGCCAGTGCCATTAAACAATTGTTCAGAGCCTACCGCAGACACATTCTCAAATGTATTGCCTGAAATGGTTGCTTGCTTTCCGTAAATAAGAATAACATTACAGTCAGTCGCACCTGTAGTTGATATGTCTCTAAACGTGTTTCCTGTTATGGTAAAGTTTTTCCATATATCCTGAAAGGTATAAGTGTTGTAGCCAACTCTAATTGGCTTGTCTGCTATTGTAGTATCAAAGTCGCAGTCAGTTACAGTAAATGTATTAACTGCGGCCTCAAGGGTAATACCACCCCCACAGTTCTTTACAGTTACGTTGTTTAAATAAAACTTATCGACAGTAACTGGGTCAGTTTTTTCATTCTTAAAGACAAAAGCAAACTGCTCAAAGCCAACACCTGTAACGCTCACATCATTCAGGCATTTAACAAAAGTATCGACCTTGTTAAGCCCCTTGATTGTGCCAGTACCCCACATCTTTAGTGGAGTAGAACGAGTAACGGTAGTCCAGTTTGGGATGTAGTATGTGCCTTCTGGTACAAACAGATTGTCACCAGAGTTCAGCGCGGCAGCAATAGCAACACTGTCATCAGTTGATCCGTCACCCACGGCACCAAAGGACTTAATGCTAACCAGGTCGGCAGAGGAATACAAAGTGCCGCTAACAGCAGTAGGCTCACCACTAGAGTTAAACTTTAAATACTTGCTTGCTCTTTCAGCCTTGAGAGGTATCTCGGTATTAACAGTAGGGTCTTGGTCTTGAAGATGCAATGACCTAGCTATGTCAGTCTGCAACTGATTCATGGCTATGTAGCCCTTGTCGAAATCACCATTTACATCGGACGCTAAGAAGTCACCAGCATTCTGATACTGGGTAGTTCGATCTATAGGCATTGATAGGAAGACGCTAACGATGTCTCCAGCCGATGCTCCAGTAACTAGGGTGACACTACCACCCCCAGCTACACCTACGTTAGACACGCTGTAATCATCGTTTATCGCCAGCACTGATCCGTTCTGCAATACCTTTATGTCGGTAGCAAGAAGGATTTGAAAAGTGTAAACAAAAACTGTTTGATTATTACCAGAAGAATAATCGTTCCTAGTGGTAGCGCCAGTAACCGACATATTTATTCCTCAACTATGACGCGAGTTAATCCTTTCTTTGATAGCACATCAACAAACTTTTTTTCTGTATCCAAATAGAATGCAAGATCACTTGCGACCATTGCTTCATACTCTTCTGTTTTGAAATGCCCAGAGCTGACCCAATATTTACGGAGTCCCTTCTTTGCTTCAATGTCAAAAAAGCCATCACCAATCAAAGCCTTGGCTGCACTTCTATTCTTATTGGCAACAATAATAGTAGCAAAAGTATTCATAAAGTTACCCCAGATTTTGTAGCCATATAAGATTCCATAGAGGCAATTTCATCAGCAGTTGATACGGTGTTGCGAACAACCAGCCCATATAAGTGACCGTTGAGTGGAAGGCTTGCACCGTTATCTCTGGAGCCTATGTTGATAGAATGGTTGCCATAGTTTCCTGACCCCTGATCCCCTGTTGGTGTTGCTTCTACAACTCCGTCAACTCGAAAAGTTAGCTGATCTTCACTGATGTCACTTGTGCCAGACAGGACGCTAGTGTTTGGAGAGGTGTAGCCAGAAGCAGAACCATTTACAATGCTGCTTCCCTTAGAGCTGTAACGCCAAAGACTGCCAGAACCAAATAGACGAAATGCGCCAGTGTTAGAGCTAATAGATGCAGACAATTCAGCAACAACTTGGTTTGCCGTTGTGGTTTTTCTTGCGCTTGAAAATACACTCATCTGGTCGCCACCAGTAAAGTCAATAGCACTAGTAGCTAGACAATCATTTGCGCCATCAAACTCAAGATAGTACAAACTTCCAGCTTGACGCAAGGTGGGTCGCTTATCCGAGGTGGCCTGTATAGCAGTGTTGCCATTACCGGACTGGTCTTCAATGTATCCCACAGGTGAGTCTACAACTGCATCAACAGTTCCATCAGAGTTCTGTTTCATGGAGGATAGCTTTGAGGGATCATACCAACCACCCTCTTCCCCATTAGCAAACAGAGCCGAAGGACTAAATCCCCGACTCCCCATGACTGCTCTTTTAAATAATGTAGCGCCAATGCCAATCATTTAAGACACCAGTGCGTGTATGCCTGTTGCAGAAGTACCAGTAGCAAACACTCGTTTTGCAGAGCAAATCAAATAAAAGTTGTCTGGAACAGTAACGGTACGAGCATTACCCTGAGAGGTGGTAAACTTAACAGTACCACCAACAGTGATGTACAGGCCAATAGCTACAACTCCATCATCGAACAGATTCGAATCGTGTGGAGTAATAGACAGCATATCTTTTACTGCGCCTGTAAGGTTGTTACCTATACCTTTAAATGGATCGTTTGACATAATAATTTCCTGTTTGAATTGGGTTGATTATACTAAAAATTGGTTAAAAAATATACAGCTATTGTAAGTCTTCTAAAACTTCTAGAGGTGTGTCACCTGGTTTCCACCAGTAACTAGCTCCATAATCTTTTTTGGCTCTTCGCTCTTCTCGTTTTAGCTTTCTTTTGTATTTTGGGTCTGTCATAAGTTTCACGCTATCAAACATAGAGTCTATAAGAAGCTGCGCTTGCCATGCTCCTGGAGTTAAATCCTCGGCAAACTCAATGCCTTCTCTTAGTAAATTTGTTTCATCACCTCTAACTGCCTGCCAAACATTTCCAGCCGTGAGTTTAACAAAATCATTTATTGTGCCAGCTTTAGGCCCAATAGCAGTATCTACCCAAGACCGCCCATACTTATTAGGGTCTGCCATACCAAGATCAGCAGCCAATGAACCTGCACCTCCTCTAATAAAAGCATCAAACCACATCATCGCATTCATTTCTCTTGGCTCTCTGCCTCTTATAACATCACCAACCATCAGTGAAGCTGCCCCCATTATAGTCGTCCCTATAGCAAATGTTCCTAGATAAGCAGCCTTGCCTGCACCAGTTTGCTTAGTCATTGCCATTGTCCACTGGTTAGTTGCAACTGTAACAGGAAAGTTTTTTAGCATCATAGCCGATCTAGCAACCTGCCCTGCGCCTGTCATTCTTTTAAGGCCAAAAGTAGTTATTGCTTGAGTTCTTGCATCCGAAGTAGGAACTGCATACTCCATTTCTTTTAAAACCATCTGATGAAACAGGGTGCTTTTATCTTTTGTTAAGTCTGCAAATTTTGATTTTCTTAATGTTAAGGGAGTTGTTTTTCTAAAGTCGTCCCACATTTCTCTGGTAATACCATTGCTTATTAGCACCTCAACAAAATCTAAATCGTCAAATGTTTTGTGAAAATTACGCGCAAGCATAGAACTAAACTCCATAGCAAAACCTTTCTGGTTAGCTTGAGTCCATACTTCTAACGAGCTAAATCTTAATACGCCTTCAGCTAACTTTGCTGTAATGCCAGTACCATAAGTATCTGAAAATCTATTTAATGAGTGCGCTCTTCCAAGGACAGTATCTATTACAAGCCCCATAGATGATAGCAATTCTCTCTCTGGCTTACCGGCACCAACACCCATTTTTACAAAGGTGAATAAGCTGCGTCTTAAGGTTTTTAAGTAAGGCATTTTATTGGTGTGAGCCGCTAAAGCAATAGTTACTTGGTCAGTAAAAGATGCAAAAAAAGCCGCACCTAATTTGCCAGCAATTTCTAAATTACTCCAAGCCTGATTAACGTCAGCAGCAGTAGTTAAATGACCGCCGTTAATTTCACCGCTAACAACTTTGTAAACAGCATCATAATGTGCCAGCCTAAGCTGAGATATTTCTTTTCCTCTTTTCATGCTTTCTACTTCTGCGTACTTCCTTAAAGCCTGATACATATTGGCAGGATTACTTCCTAAAACCTCAATTAAAGCAATGTCAGCAGCGTTGTTGTCAATCATATCAGTCATCGTAGTAAAAATATCGCCCTTACCAAACTTGGCTTGATAATCCATCCACGACTGACCATTTTTAAAATGCAAAAATCTTTTTTCAGACCCTTTCTTAGAAAGTTTGACCGATACTTTAGTAGGCCCAAATATGCCTTGAGCTTTATTCAGTCCGTCAGTTCTAAAAGTGTCATATACAAACTCAAGAGATTTCATCAAGTCTTTTTCTGACAATACCTTTCCTGCATCATCAAGCATTTTGTTCGGGTCTATGCGATCTCTAACAAACTCAACATATTCTTTTTTTGTAACATTTTTAATTCTGCCTCTATCATGTCCTTGGGGCAAAACATAAGAATCTAGTTTAGAAATGTTACCTCCAGATTCATTAAAATGCACCCGCATATTTTCTGTCATCTTCTTAAAGTCATCTGCCAGCTTCACAATTGTAGGGTCGGCAATATTTTCTCCATGCAGAGCGCGAATAAATAAACCTAAACCCTGTTTGTCACCCTGCATAAATCCAAAAAATTTTGTCTTAAATCTTTCTATAACTTCAGTAGCTTGGGCATCATATCTATTTCTATAAGTTTTTTGAAGGTAATCAATATTCCCATACTTAGCTCTTTTGGTTAAGTCTTTTCCTAGCAAAGAAACTAATCCTAGCCCAAGTCCACCAGGGTGAGATTCCATGTGAGCAATAGCGTCAGACACCCTAATAGCATCAACCATAACGTCACGTTTTTTTTGGCTTAACTGTCTAACTGATGCTCGAATAATATCTTCTGGGTCAGTGGCCCCTAAATTATTCTTAAGGTTAAACTCCAGGGCTTCTTTAATGCCCCTGTTAATTTTTTTATCTGCTGCTGCTAAGTTAATGCAATATTGTAAACTAGCCACGGGTACACCTCAAAATATTTTCTAATTGGTCAAGCTCTTCATCTAAAGTTTTTATTACAGTTTGTGCGTCAATTATATCTTCACCATCTAATGTTAGCTTAAATTCCAAAGAATTATATCTAGCAACTTCAGCGTCAAATGCACTAGCAATACCCGCATCTTCTAATGCTTGTCGCTCTAAAGAAGTAGCAGGAGCCTTTGGAGGTGGGCGACTTGGTGGCCCAACAAAATCCTCTGGTTTTAAAGCAGTATTTTGTAATAAATTAAAAGCATCTTCTCTGGCCTGCATTAACCTTAAATCTTCAGCAACATTCTTTCTAAACAAGTCTGTCATTAAGCCTTCAAGGTCATCGTCAGATGTCTTAAGAATTAAAGCTCGCATATTCTTTAGTTGGCTTAAGCCTGTAGATTCTACAACAGCTCCATTAACAGTTGTTGTACTTTCCATGGCAGACTTAATGCTACTGGCTAACGCGTCCAACATTACTACTTTGTTAGTAGCAGCATCTAAACCAGCTTCTTTGCCTACGCCGTAAATTCCAAGTATGTTATCAAGTACAGTTGGCCCTTTAACTGTTCGCATAGCATCACCCCATCGAGACAAAGCGAATACAGCTTCTGTTTCTGGAGTAGTGTTAGCAGTTATATAATCATCAAGCTGTTTTTGTTGTTTTGCCGGTAATGTTTTATTTTGTTCAATGCGGGTTAAAGCCTGCTCCGCTAAAGCCGAGGCTTGATCTCTTGCAAGAACTTTATTAATGCGATCTATGTTTCCTTGAATTAAAGCCTTCTCTGCCTTTATTGCTGCCTGCCGATTCTTCTCTAGCTTTTGAGCTTTTTTTGTTTTATTTTTGCTAACAGGCTTTGGTGCTAAAGGCTTGCCGTCTTTACCATATTTAATTTCAGGTAAATCCGCATCATCAAGTTGTTTAGCTAGTATCTTTAACTCAGCGACTAAACTTTTACGTTCTCCGCGAGCAATAGTTGCCCCAGCTCTAGTAAGCAAATCTGCTCTTGCATCTTGAAGCAACTTTGTTTCAAGTTTTGCTATATTCTCTAAAGTTGGAAGCCCTATTGGTTTTCCATCAACAGCCAAAGGCGAATTATAAGCCCTAGGAGCGCGAGGAAAAAGCTGCGGCTGATTAGCTATAGCGTTAGAAGACTTTGCAAAATAAGAACTAACACCGCTAATGCCAGCAGTTAAGCCAACTGTAAAAATTCCGGCAGAAAGAGTAACAATGCCAATCATCTTAATAGCATCTCCAGTAGTATATGGAGATTGAATATTTTGTTTGTGTTGGTAAACTGCTGCTTGTATGCCTGTTTCAGCTACAAGAGCAGTAGCCATTACGTTTCGACTATAATATAAAGACTTAGCTAAAGTAGACATACTTTGCACAGCAACACTTGCGCTACCAACAGGAACTAGCAATTGACTATAGTTAAGAGGGTCTGTCATATAAGAGCCAGCCATCCCTAAAAACTTTGAGCCACCGCCACCACGAGCCATGATTTCTTGATTTTCTTGCCTGCGGATTGAAATTAAATCTGCTTTTTCTTGAGCAAGTTCTCTGTCAGTTTTAACTAAACCAGTTTCTTTAGCAAAACGATTATAGTTAAATACGCCATTAGTTCCCTGATAACTTCTTAAATCTATTCCTTCTTCTACAAACCCACGAACAGTGTCAAAACGCTCTTGATACATCTGATTGTTATACGACCAAGACGAAGACCTCTCTTCATCTTGAACAAACTTATACGCAGCAGATCGAGTTTCAGCGCCGGTAGGGTTTACTAGCTCAGGTTTAAAAGGAGTAAGATTTTGTATTAAACTCCGATTGCCTTTGTCTGAAAGTATTGTCATTAATTATTTATCCTTTATAAAGAAACGAAGTACCATCTGCATTTTTACCTTCTACTTCTTCATCTTGAAAAAATGGGTTTTTACCTTCAGACATTCTTTTCTTTGCATAATCAGCAGCCTTTTCTTGTATTGCTTTTGGAATCTTTTCGCCCTCAGGTAATGTTCTTAACACTTCTACCTCTGCATCTGTAAGGGTAGGGATCATACTAGGAACTAAAGTTTCAACTCCATTTATCTTAACACCAATAGAAAACTCAGTCATAGTGTCTCCATCATCCCTTGTTACTGGCCCCAAGTACCCTATCTCTGACTTTACAGAGCCATCTGGACGAAGCATTGCTTGATCTGCACTTGAATTTATAATTTCAGGAGCAGGTTTTGTAGGCTCAAACCCTTCTGGGATTACTGGCCCTTC
>Ga0102816_1000889_pt1 | contig 10660 bp, 10 predicted proteins | sample ColrivemetaGS545_FD_84509 | JGI IMG/M metagenome (GOLD analysis project Ga0102816, IMG submission 84509) | Estuarine microbial communities from the Columbia River estuary - Flood tide non-ETM metaG S.545 | ecosystem: Environmental > Aquatic > Marine > Intertidal zone > Estuary | place: USA...
AACAAAGTTTCCTAAGCGAATGGGATGCGGCATTGATCCAAAATTGACCTATAGTTCGCGCAGGCCCGGCAACCCTATGCAAAAAACAAACTCCCTTTTTCGCGATCGAGCGCGCCGCATGCAAGTCAACCCCGCATCCGACTAATTTTCAGAAAGCAGCCCATATTTTGCAAAACGCATCGCGTATTTATAGCACGCTCTTAACCTTGCTCATTGGCCTTGTCGGCGCTGTTATGTTTCACGTCATCGGCTTTCCGGTGCCCATGCTGACAGGGCCGGCGGTGCTGGTCAGCTGCGCCGCTTTGCTGGGGTTGCGCATGCAACTTCTCGGCCCGCTTAAACCCCTGTGCTTCACGCTTTTGGGCATTGTGATTGGTTGTACTGTAACCCCCGATGTGCTGCGCGCAGCGCTTGCTTGGCCGCTCAGCTTCAGCATTTTGGCCGTATGCGTAGTTTGCACCACCCTTTTATGCCGCTGGGGGCTGTATCGGCTGTTCGGATTTGACTGGGCAACGGCCAGCCTTTGCGCGCTACCAGGGCATTTAAGCTTCGTGCTGGCATATTCCGAAGATGTGGCCGCAAACACATCCGTGGTTGCCGTTGTGCAAAGCATTCGCGTGCTCTTTCTCAGCTTAGGAGTGCCCGCCATTCTTGCCATATTCTTTGCCGCGCCAGACTTTGCCGCCGCGCCGCTTCCCACGCTTAACCTCAAAGAAACCCTGACGCTGGCGATGCTGGCACTAGGGGTTGGGGGCGTTTTTCAACATATGCGCTTGCCAGCAGGGTTTTTGCTGGGCGGATTGGTGATATCCAGCCTGGGCCAATTGAGCAGCTTGGTTGTTGGCCGCTTGGCAGACCCACTTGAGGCCGCCGCATTGATCGCATTAGGCGCGTTAATCGGCAGCCGCTTTAATGGCATCCAGCCCTCAATGTTAAAATCAGCTTTTTTTGCGGGCTTGTTCCTGACCTGCCTGTCTATCGTGGTGGCGGCTCTGGGCAGCTTATGCGCTGTAGCTTTGCTGGATCTTGATCTGGCAATCTTGCTTATTTCTTTCGCCCCGGGCGGAGTCGAGGCGATGGCTGCTATCGCCGCGGAAATGGGGTTAAACCCTGCCTTTGTGGCGGGCCATCACGTTTGGAGATTGATCATTCTGACGCTTCTGATTTCTGCCCTAGGCCTGGTCAAACCGCAACGCTAGGCCACATCATGGTTCTTCTTCTAACAAGCGTTCAGCCTTTGGATTGGCAAATTGCAGAATTTGGCGTGACGTTTTCAACTCGGCAAGCATTTGCTCAAGCAAATCCAAAATGCGCACCACGGCCAGAAATAAAACGCCTGCCACCGCCACCGTAAAACCATACCCGACGATCTTATCTTCCTGACTGGAGAATCCCAAAAGGATCGACAACATACCGCCGATAATAAGCAAGGTTCCTATAATCGCGATCACCCATTTCATTTCATCATATCCTTATGCAGACCAGTGGCACCGTCTTTCTGCCCATGTTTCGGCTGCTTCGTGACAGCTTAATCTGTCTGAAAGGTTACCCCTATGGGTATATCGCGGCAAGCGTCACAAAACGTTTTTTCCAGGATTACCGCCCCCAGCTGGTCAAAAAGCGCCAGCAGCTGATTTTATACTGCCTTGAGCTAGGCGCTATCTTTTAAAAATATCAAATCAGGGTATCCCAACCGAAAAATTTCGGGCAGTCTTGGCTCAAAGCAGATCACCCATCAAGGATATATGCCGCGAATGAGCCGCCTAAAACCCCCAGTATTTTTGGCCGTTCAAGCCCTTATCATGGGCCTCATTCCGCTGGCTGTAAGCGGCTATTTTTTGTCAAAGCCGGATGTATCTTTCTTGAATATATTTGACATAAACGGCTCGCTCGGCGCGATCAGCGTGGCCGCAATTTTAGCCATTTTGAACCCCGTGCAAAATATGCAGCGCCGCCCGTTTGAACGGTTTCTTTGGGGATTATCGCTCTCGCATATTTTCATCTTTTTGATTTGCGTTTCAGCGGCGATCACGTTGGCAAACCGACCTGGTGATATTGGGCCGATTATTGCCTATAGCATCTGTGGATATATTTTTTCGCTGGTGGTTTACCTACTCTCAAAAGTGTTTCTGGAAATCACCCGGCCAGACGATCAGACCAACAGCCGCAGCTTTCTAATCTGCTCGGGCACAATTTTAAGCACCTTGGCCTATCCGCCTCTGTTCATCTTCACGCTTCAAGCTGATTTAGGTCTGCCGCTCTTCAACCCGGTTGCGCTGCTGCGGGCACTTGAGGTGCGCTTAACGCCGGATCTATTTCTTTTTTCGGTTTCCACCGGAAGTTTTTTGATCTTTTTAGGGCTATATCTATGGCATAATCGCGGCGTTTCACTCCCAAGATCGCGGGTATTTTTAGCGCATATATTGCTACTGATATATGCAATAAACGCAAATTTTTACATCATATACGCTTTGTTAACCGCCGCAAATCTGGCCGAGTTCCTTCAAAGCTGCTGGAGTAATGCAATTGGGTTTATCGCCCTGTACCTGGGGCTTTATCTACTGCACAGGCTCAATTTCAAAAGCATTGCTTCGCTTCAACGAACACGCTTTATGGCAAAGCTTGGGCTCGCTTTGGCGGTTGGAGCACTTGCGTTTTTTTCATTTGCCACGATTGTTCCCGCCTCAGTTATGATCTTTCCTGTCTTGGGGGTTGTCATCATTGCTGGATTTTTGACCTATGTAAACAATTTGGAAAGCCAAATTCTAAACCGCACGGCGCAAATCAATCTTGAGCGCAAAAAATCAGATGCGTTACTGGCAAATATTCTGCCCAAATATGTGATCAATGATCTGAAAGAAAAAGGCTTTTCCGAGCCTCGCAGCTTAGAAAATATTTCGGTTATGTTCACAGATTTTGTCGGGTTTACAAAAATATCCCAAGAAATATCGGCCACAAAGTTGATTTCAGAACTCAACGATATTTTTAGCGAATTCGACCGGATTACGGAAAACCATGCCTCCGAACGGATCAAAACGATCGGGGATGCGTATATGTGCGTCAGCGGGCTTGAACACTCAGCCCAGTCACCACAACGCAATTTGATTTCAATTGCTCTGCGGATGATTGCTTTTTTGGAAAACCGCAACCAGCAGAATGAACTAGAATGGCACTTGCGGCTGGGGATTGCGTCGGGCGATTCAGTGGCGGGTATTGTGGGTCAAACAAAATACCTTTTCGATCTATTTGGAGACGCGGTGAACACCGCCGCACGGATGGAAAGCTATTCTGAGCCACAATCCATCAACATAGATCAGAAAACCTATCTGGCATTGGCCGATGCACCCGATTTGTTATTCATCAAACGCCCAATCACCTTCGTCAAAGGTAAGGGCGATATGCAGATGTATTTTGTGACCAGCGCCCGCACGGCAGATCCGGCAATTGTCGAAACTGCATAACCCCGTTTACTGGATGATTATATCTTCAGAATATTTTTGCCGCGCGGCCGAGCTAATTTGAACACTGACCGAACTGGTATCCGTTGCGCCAGAATTCTCTGCGCGCAATTTGGCGACTTCTTCGCTTTCATTTTTCAATCTGCCCAAGGCTGAAGACAGGCGTTGCCCAATCGCGGATTTATGGCCCGCTGCCGCCGCATCAGGCGATCCACGCATTGCAGCCTGCGCCGCTTGGGCTTTCACATTGACCATCACCGATTTAAGTGGACCCGCAGCAGCTTGTTGCAGCGGTTGCGCAGGTTTTCCCGACGGACCGGTCTCAGATTGCTGAAGCCGCCCCAACGCATTGGAGAGCCGTTGACCAACCGATCCTAACCCATCTGCCATTTCAAAACCTTATCTTGAAGGCGCAATGTAGCCATCCCCCAACGTCTACCTTACGGCAAATCTCGAAAATCTTTAAGGAATTTCTAACCCCCCCGCCCAGCGGGCCTGCCCGGAATTTATCGCCCAATCCTATCGGTGCTGAATCTAAACACAGAAAACAGCTTATAAAAATCACTAATGGCAGGATTTCCCCAGCGCTTTGAGCCGCCAGTAATTATAGGGCAAAGGGGCCAAAAAGCCGGCCAAAAGCATAACCGGCACTACGAAAAGGGTAAGTTTTGCGCCACCAGTAATCGCCACATCCACGAGGTTCATCGCGGCTTCCATGGCCACCATAGAAATCAATGACATGCCCGCCGCGGTCTTTAAGGCCAGATTAAGCGGCATCTGGCGCGCTAGAATGACTGTTTCCAACAGGATTGACGTCAAAATGCCGTTTATGATTGCCAAAAGCATTATATTGAACACGGGCCAATCAATGCCCGTCACCTGAAAATAGAAAATCGTTCCAAGATCGCCGATAGAGCATCCCAATAGGCACCAAAGCGTATTAAAAGACGCCTTGCGCCATGTTGGTATGCATGACCAGCTGATATTTAATTTCTGCACGATGGCATTCATGTTTTTTCACCCCAAGGATGCGCCGTGAACAGCATAAGTGGGATTGCTGCACGGGCCGCGGTCTGTCTGTCTTATACTCTATACTTCTTATCCGGGGAACAAAAACAGATAAGGCCACCAAAACGCGTTACATATCGCACCGATACAAGCGATCAGGCTTAACCAAATAGATCAACGCGGCGCGCGGTACAAAACACTGAATACTGAACGCTCCCGCCTCTTCATTTTGGCGGCTGACACGCCCCAATCAGCGGGTAAAGGGCGCAAAACACCCATTAAATTTGGCGTTTATACCGCTCTAGTTCTTGTTCAAGCCGGATGCTGTTTTTTTGCACCCGGTCAAGCGCTTGCCGAAGTTCATCTTTTTGGCGATTGGCTTCGCGCAAGCGAATACCCACGGATCTAAAAATTCCTCGTATGGCCGGATCGGCAGCTTTAAACTTTTTTTCAAGCGTTTCTTTGGGAATTAAAATCAGCGCGCATTCGGTGCGCGTAACGGCGGTCACGCTGCGAAAGTCATCAATCACCAACCCCAATTCACCAAACATCTCACCGGCGCCCAAAGTGACCAGCCGAAAATTTTCGGCCGTCATCAAATCCACTTTGCCAGATTGAATCAGATAAGCGCCTTTTGAAACATCGCCCGCCTCATAAATCGTGGCCCCTGCGGGCAGTTCCTGCTGTGATGCCATAATGGGTAGCTCCAAAAACATATCATACGTTCGCGTAGCAGTTTTTTAGCGCCTTGGCGCAATATGCACAACGGCGTTTGTTTTTTGCAGATGCGGGCGCTGCAAAAAAACCATGGACACAAAATGCACCTTCATATTTTAAGAGCATTCACGCCGTCTGATTGGTACTTTGGCGGGCCGCAAGACGCAGTATCGATCAACCAGCCGATAGAAATCTACTCCAGATGCGCATGGGGGCGAAGGCTCTGACGCAGCCCGCTGCGGGCCCGCAGAAACGGGCGCGCAAGTGGCCGATAAGGGTTGTTTATCCTTTAACTGATCGAGGCGGCGCGCACATCATCATCGATAAAGGGTACAAATTTTGCAAAGTTATCCGAGAACATGTTAACCAGTTTTTGAGCTTGCTGATCATAGGCCTCTTGATCGGCCCATGTGCTGCGCGGATCCAAAAGGCCGCTGTCAACGCCCTGCGCCAACATCGGCACTTCAAAGCTAAAGTTTGGATCCTTTCGAAAGGGGGCATCGAGCAAGCTGCCATCAAGCGCCGCGGTCAACAGCGCCCGCGTGGCTTTGATGGGCATCCGTGATCCGACCCCCTCGCCACCGCCGGTCCAACCCGTGTTCACACGCCAGCAATGGGATCCATGATTAGCGATTTTAACTTGCAACAGCTTGCCATAAACTTCTGGGCGCAGCGGCATGAATGGGGCGCCAAAACAGGTTGAGAATGTGGGCTCAGGCTCGGTGACACCCCGCTCTGTGCCCGCAATTTTTGACGTAAACCCAGATAAAAAGTGATACATTGCCTGCGCTGGCGTCAGCTTTGAAATGGGCGGAAGAACGCCAAACGCATCACAGGTCAGCATGATAATATTTTTGGGATAGCCGCCCAGCCCGGTTTCCGACGCGTTTGAAATATAGTTTAACGGGTAGGAACAGCGCATATTCGGCGTCAGTGAGCTGTCTTTAAAATCCAGCTCTTTGGTCTCGTCATCATAGACCATATTTTCGATCACTGTGGCAAATTTTTGCGTGGTTGCATAGATATCAGGTTCGGATTCGGGCGTTAAATCAATGGTTTTTGCATAGCAGCCGCCTTCAATGTTAAAGGTACCCCGCGCCGACCAGCCATGCTCATCATCTCCAATGAGAACCCTGTTTGGATCTGTAGAAAGCGTTGTTTTTCCCGTTCCCGACAAGCCGAAAAACACCGCTGTTTCTTCGGGGTTGCCAACCGCGTGGTTTGCCGAGCAATGCATCGACATCACGCCTTTTTCTGGCAACAGATAATTCAGCAAGGTGAAAACTGACTTTTTGTTTTCACCCGCATATTCGGTGCCGCCGATCAAAATAACATTTTGCTCAAAATTGAGCACGACTACGGTTTCGCTGCGGCAACCGTGGCGCTGTGGATCTGCCTTAAAGCTCGGGCAATTGATCACGGTCCATTCTGGTGCAAACCGATCAAGCTCTTCCAGCGCCGGCCGGCGTAATAAGTGGCGAATGAATAGGTTGTGCCAGGCCAATTCGCTGACAACGCGCACATCCAGCCGATGTTCGGGATCCGCGCCGGCAAACAAGTCTTGCACATAATAGCGCCCGCCCTGCATGTGCTGGCGCATATCTTGATAGAGCAAATCAAATTTTTTGGGCTCCATTGGCGGGTTGTTATCCCACCAAATTTTATCAATCACATTCGCCGTGCGGACCACAAATTTATCTTTCGGGCTGCGCCCGGTGAATTTACCCGTCGACACCAATAAACTACCACCTTGGCCCAACTGCCCCTCTCCTGCTGAGACAGCCAATTCCATCAAGGCGGGTTCTTGAAGGTTATAATAAACAGCGCCAAGCCCAGTGATACCCTGTTGCTCTAACGTGTTGTTATTATTTACCCGACCGTGGTTCATTATCGCTCTCCTAATGGGACTGCAGTGTTGCGCCATACAGGTTCCTAACACCATCGCTTCACCCAACGGAAGCTGCGATTTGAAGCGTTAGCGCAAACACAATCGTGTTAGCGCAATCACCTTGAAGACCACGCGCAGATCTGCAGAAAATTCATGCAAATTTGAAGAAAGTCAGCAGGAAACAGCGTTCAAAAATGTGACTTTTCATCAGGGGGGCAGACCAAGCGAATCATCTTGGAGCCCAAATGCAGCAAAAGCCCGCGCCTCCCGCGCATGGCATCAAGCAGCTTGCATTCCAACCAATTTTCGGGTCACAAACCCGCATGCAAAAGACACGCTACACCGCCCAAAATACCGAAAAATTATAGGGATTACCCGCAATGCGCGCGCCGCATCTTATCCAATCTTTTTTGGCACCTACGTCAGGGGCCATAAGATCAGCCCTCGGCGCTGACCCTGATCCGGGCCCGCAGGATCTTTAGCATGGAATCCGGCCTGATATTTTGGAGCCTTGCCACCTTAGCCGCGGTGTTTGTCGGGCTTGGCAAGGGTGGCTTGCCGGTCGTCGCGGCTTTAGCGGTGCCAAGCTTGGCGCTGATCATGTCGCCGATCGCCGCCGCGGGCTTATTATTGCCGGTATATATCGTGTCCGACGTGTTTGCTTTGGCCGCTTATCGGCGAGATTTCAACAAGCAAGTGCTTAAAATCGCCGTAATCGCGATGAGCCTTGGCGTTTTGATCGGCGGCTTAACCGCGCATTTGGTCATTGAATGGATGGTAACCGCCTTGATTGGCCTGATGGGGGCCGTGTTTGCCCTAAAACTGCTTATGGAACCCAAGCAAAAAGCTCAGGCCACGCAGCCCATTCACCAAGCTTCGGGCTATTTCTGGTGCACTATTGCGGGATTTACCAGCTTTATCAGCCATAATGGCGGACCGCCCTGGCAGATATTCACTTTGCCTTTGAACTTGCCAAAATCGATCTTCGTAGGCACTTCGGTGATTGCGTTCAGCTATTGCAACCTGATCAAGCTGATCCCCTATCTGTGGCTGGGGCAAGTGAATCTAGATAGCGTCTTCATGTCATTCTATCTGATGCTGCCCGCGTCAATCGCGGTGTTTATCGGCGTTAAACTGGTGCAACGCATTCCGGAATTGCTTTTCTTTAAACTGGTGACTTGGGCCTTGATGATCATTTCTTTAAAATTGATATGGGATGGGATGCGCATCGGCTTGAGCTAAACCCAAAAGGGGCAATAATTGCGCAGATCCAGATTATCCTTTACGATTTGGCGCCCGGCCCAGTCTGGCAGGCACCCCATAGGCCTCAACGCGCATCTGAACGATAAGGGGCTTACTATGCGCGGCAACCCAACCAGATAAATGCAAAGAAATAGCAGAGAACCGTATTGAGAATGCCCGCGTTGAGAAGGATGGAATGCTCAAAGCAGAGGCTGCAAAGAACTTCGCTGGCGCGCCTGCAACCAACCCACATCTTTTGCTTCTAGGGTTTTGCCGCTTTGCCACAAACGTACAAAGTGGCGCGTTGACCTGCGCGGCATAAGATCGGGCACGCTCAGCCTGCGCGATGGCCAACTACAAACGCCGCTGATGCCCCCTGTGGATTATGTCACGCGGTATCACTACCGCGATTTATTTTAGAAATGACGATAATTACAGCGACGCGCTGCTCTGTTTGATCCAACCAAAAAAAAACGCTTTCAAACGTTGATCGTTCAAAAAGCTAGCGCCGATGCTAACCACTTTGATCTGTATCTGAACGGCGAAAGTGAAACCGTATTTTTAAATGTATAATGAGCAGCAGATCGTTTGATCATCCCTTGGCTGTCTGGATATTTTGGCGAGCCCGAAAAAGTCGAAATCAGGTCGGCGCAAGCCCATTTGTGGCCTATAGGTTGCTTCGAAATGGCGTAGATACGCACGCTTGGCGCCTGCGATCTGCTTTCCGCCCAGCGCGCAGAACAGGACGCGAGCGCGACCTTTGACGATCAAGTTGATCAAACAGCGCGCAAACGGGGCATAGCCTAAGCTGCCATGGCTGTTGCCAACTACGCGGCGCAATTATGCGCGGCTCGGGCGCTAGAATGGATGATCCTACTGCAAATGGCGCTGGCCATGGGGCGTTTCCTGTTAACCAGCAAGAATTTTGCGCGAATATTGCACAAATAGGGCAGAGCGCCGATTAAAATCAGCGTCTGCTAGCTAGACGTGGGCGGGTATAAAGATGGCTTTGATTGCCCCGGCGGCATCTCAGCAGCATTTGGAGATTTCTTCAAAAGTCAGCGATGCTAATTTAGGATAATTTTTTACTTCCAAACCACCGTTTCAGTAATTAACGTATCGCCGTAATCTGGTATAAGTACCGGTCAAAACCCGCCTGCTCTCAGCCTTGAAAAGGATGCGCATATGTTTCGTAACCGATTGACTCTGTTTCAAAATACATTGGCGGAAAAAAATATTGATTTGGCACTTATAACGGATGAGGATAATGTTTACTATCTCACCGGCTATTATGATTATTTGCATATGGAATTTGGGCGCCCGACCATATTGGTCGTTCCCCAAAACGGCCCCGTGGTTTTAATCACACCAACAATTGATTTAAACGCCGCGCAATCGGCGGCCCAGGTCGACCGAATTGCCCCTTGGAATGATGGGATGGGCAATGAATGGCGCGAAGAATTGCCCAAAGCGATCAGAAACACCACAACCATAGCCGTCGAACCGGATCATATGCCCCCGATGGTGCGCGCCTATGTGAGCGAAGTGATTGACACGCAGAGATTAGGCAATGCAACGGCTCTGCTCAGCGCCATGCGCATGATCAAATCGCCTGAAGAGCTGCAACTTGCCCGCCACGCAGGCGAAGTGGCCACCGCGATGATGCTGGCAGGGCGGGGCGCGATTGCAGATGGGGTGCCAGAATTCGAAGTGGCAATCGCAACCTCGCAAGCGGGAACGCGCAAAGCCGCAGATCTGCTGACGCGGCATTACGCCGATACCGATATGTCGCCCAACACCCATTTTCTGCAAATCATGGCTTCGGGCGAGTCCATCATCAAAACCCACCACCGCGCCTCAACGCGGATTATGCACAAGGGTGATCCCGTATTCCTCTGTTTTTGCGGTATGACCAATTTTCATCGCTTCAAGCTGGGTTTTGATCGCACCTTCTGGATTGGCGATGCGCCAAAAGATCAAATCGCCGTATATGAAGTGGCGGTGGCCAGCCAAAAAGCCGCGCTGAACGCGCTGCGTCCCGGCGTCACCGCAGAGAGCATTCACGCCGAATATGCCAATGTCATCCAAGAGGCCGGCTATGACTATCCTTTCCGGTGTGGGCGCGCGACCGGCTTCAGCTTTCTGGAAACGCCGCAGCTTGTGACGGGAGATAAAACGATTATCCAGCCCGGTATGGTTCTGGCGATTGATGGATCGGTCTCAGTTGAAACCTTCAGGGCCCAAGTTGGAGATAGCGTGATCGTGACAGAGGATGGCTGGGAACCGCTGACGCAGCATTCCAAAGCCCTGCAGGATGTGATTTTATAATGTTTCGATCTGGCGAAAC
>Ga0102816_1000892_pt1 | contig 10650 bp, 9 predicted proteins | sample ColrivemetaGS545_FD_84509 | JGI IMG/M metagenome (GOLD analysis project Ga0102816, IMG submission 84509) | Estuarine microbial communities from the Columbia River estuary - Flood tide non-ETM metaG S.545 | ecosystem: Environmental > Aquatic > Marine > Intertidal zone > Estuary | place: USA...
TAAGTAAAGTCTAAGTAAGACAATAATCCCATTGGTCCAGCCATTGGTACTACTGGTACTAAGTCTAAACCGATAGTTTGAGCAGCAACTTGCATTGCCAAAGGCAATAATGTTGGAGCTTTGTCACCAGAACCTTTAGCTGCATCAGCTGCACCGTTTGCAGGAGCGCCAGCAGGAAAAGATACTGCACCCATACCTGTTAAGTTCATTGGGCCAGGGTTGTTAGATAAAGACATGATGTTCGCGTCTTCATAAAGTTTGTGGTTGTGACAGTAAGTCGACATCCACGCTAATTTGCTAGATTCGTTGATACCTGTAGCTTCCGAGATAATCGGTGCCCATGTATTCTTGATCTCAGCTTCGTTTAATAAATTTGCCATTTTTAATGATCGTTTTTTTTGTTTATTGTTGTTTAGTTAAAAACTCGACATTCAATGGGTTTTCTGCTTCTGTCACCCTTATCGTCGATTAATTTATATATCTGTTAATTTTTTACTTATTGAACCTTTGTTTGAAAGCATCTGCCATACCTGATACATCATATCCTAATGTTGGTTTAGTTTCTTCTTTCTTAGCTTCAGTTACCATTGCAACTTTTTCTAATTCCACTTTAGTGTCTCTTAAGTCTCTAGTTTGCCAGAAATTAGCAACTTGATATTCTGTGTTCAATGTGTGGTATTTAGATTGTGCGATGATATTATTTTGTTTAGATTCAGATAGATTAGCCCATGCTTCTTTATATTCAGAAGGCATAAGTGCAATGAATGTAGGTTGTGCTCCTGCACTTTCAACAATAAGTTGTGCTTCATTCATTACTGACATAATTTCTGATTCTGTCATAAATCCTCTTTTAGAAACGATTCCTCTAACATCTGTTTTAGCAGATTCTGATAATTCGTTATATTTATTTCTAGTTGCAGATGATACTACTTTAAAGAATGAAGGATTTTCATTTTCTTTTTTAGTTGCATTTTCTACTAGTGCGTCTAATTTAGAAGAGATATCTGCTTTATAAGCTTCTAATGGATCATGTGCTCCATCTTCACCTTCAGCTTCTTCTTCACCTTCACCAGCATCAGCTTCTTCAGTTTCATCTTCGATTTCAGAATCTGATGTTACAGCATCGTCAGCGTCTTCGTCACCTTCTTTAGCAACTTCTTCACCTCCAACGTCGCCTTCTTCTGAATTATCTCCAGCTTCAACTTCTTCGTCTTCAATTTCTTCAACTTCTTTTCCAGCTTCATCGCTATCTGCAGCAACTGCACCTTCTTCTGAATTATCACCGATGTTTTCTATTTCGTCTGTGTCTTCAGCTTCGTCTTTATCTTTTGCAGGATCTTCTTCTTCCGTAACTTCTTCAGTCTCTTCAGTAACTTCTTCGTTATCTTCGCCTGCTTCTTTTGCAACTTCTTCACCTTCAACGTTATCAGCTGCTTCTACATCTTCTTCTTTATCTTCTTCTGCTTCAACATTAACTTCAACTTCTTCAACAGTTTCGTTTAAAGATTCAGCAATGTATTCTGCGTATTCAGAGACAGATTGTAAGTTTTCTTTTAAGTATTCAACGTATTCTAATAAAGTGTTGTTTGATTCAGCACCTTCGTTATGTGCTTCTGCTAAATAATTAGCGAAATCTTTAACTTTAGATACTGATTCTGCTAAATGCTCAGTATAAGAAATACCTTGATCTAGTTTTTCAGCAATACTTTCTGAATAAGAAATAGATTGATCTGTTTTTTCAGCTACGTGTTCAGTATACTGAATAGAACCATCTAATTGTTCAGCAATATACCCAACATATTCAGTTAAATCATTAACTGATTCTACAATGTGGTTATTGTGTTGTGTTAGATTTTCTACTGTGTTTTCGCCTGAAGCTGCTTCGTCTTTAGCTTCAATAGACTCTTTTAGTGTCTTGATCTCATTCGCTAAATACTCAGAGTACTTATTGAAATCCTCAGATTTTACAAATTCTGCCATGTTTTTATTTTCTTTTATTTGTGTGTTTGTAGTTTTATTTTCAGTTAAATTAGCTTCACCAACTTCATATATATAAAGTCCTGTGTCGTTTGAAAAACCATAAGATTCATTAACTCTCTTTAACTCTGCGTTTTCAAAACCAGGGTCAGCTACTAAATCGTATGTAAACAATTGCTTAATTTTTACTTGTCCATTAGATTCAACTGCACCTGCAGCTCTAGATGAAATCTGTAAAGGTACACCAGCGTCTACTAAGGCTTTAGCTTGACGACCAGCATCTGTATCTAATAATTTAATACGTCCTCTGACTTCTTTAGAATCTTTGTCATAAGTTAATTCTTCAATAATGTGAGATACATTCTTTAAAGAAATATCAAATTGTGCAGGGTGATCTAATTCACCCAGTAATTTACTAGCTCCGATTTTTTGTTGTAATGCTTCTATTTGAGGAACATATTCGGATTCTGTGTAAATACGGTTGTTTTTATTTTTTTGATCAATTTGACCAAAAACACCTTCCAGAATGTAGTCTTTATTATCCGATGGAGTAACACTCAATGCAGATGACGACATCTCGACGATCAATAAATCGTTATTATTATTCATAATATTTTATTTTTGTATTTTTAATATATATCATACTTTATTATTGAAATATCTTATTACATTCCAGCAAGCGGGTCATCGCTGTCTTCTTCACCACCTTCTTCTTCCTTTTCAGCTTCCTTTTCAGCTTCAGCTTCTTCTGCCGATTTATCTAAATAATAGCCTACTAGAATATCCATTTCACCTTCTGCAAAAGCAGCTTCGCTATATGTTTCATAAAAATACTCCTTAAATTCTTCATCAGTTAAAGCTGCTGTAATAGCTCCTAGAATTTCAGCAGATTTAATTTCAGGACCAGAATCTAACTTTAGATCGTCGATTATGACTTTAGAATCTTCCCCAGCTCTAAGAGCATCTTCAGATATGAAGTCATTAAATGTTTTGATAATTTTCATGTTTTATATATCTTTTTTAATCATTGTTTTACATTGCGAATGGATCTTCAGCCTCTGGTTCTTCAGCCGACTTCTTTGCCAGTTTAGATTTAAAGGCTTCATTTGCTCTAATTTCATCATCACTTAGTTTAAGATACTTTTTAACTAAGTATTCTTGATCGAAATAGTATTCTTCTTCCATAGTCTCTTGATTGGTTGTCATTAACGAATCTCTCATAGTACCAATAAAGTCTAATCGTTTTTCCATTAATTCCATGTCTTTTAATTCCGAGAACACATTCTCTTCATTAAACCTTAAAGCTACTTGTGATTTAAACTGAGGATCATTTGTAAACTCAGGATATTTTAAACACATTTGAATAAATAAAGGCTTAGATAAAATTTCCATGAATATAGATCTCAATCGTTTGATAAACTTACCAAACTTGATCTCATCCCTAATCATACCATCAGCAGCTAAGTTGAAATCTCCACCTCCATCTTCATATAAGAATCTTGAGTAAGGAATTTTAGAAACATGTTTTAATTTATCTGAGAAGTATTTAAGTGCTTCTGTATCTGAAAGATCTGGTCCTTCACTATTTAATGTTTCTATTTCTGGTGAATCACCATCTTTAGAAGGTAACCAATATTCTTTACTAAATTGTAGCATTGGTTTACCGTCTGTGGCTAAAGTACCTGATTCCCAATCGAAATCTACAGATTCCTTATAAGAATTCATTAACTGTGCCAAAGATTGTTTAGCTCTAGTTTTAGATTTACCACCTACAGGAATTACAAACTTCATTCTAAATGAAGCATTAGTTACTGCCCAGATTACTCTGGTATGTTCCATAATTCTTAACAAGTTGAATGCTCTTGTTAATCTCTCTATATATGAAACTCTAGATGCAGTAGTTATAGATGAATAAGAAATGTATATAACTTGTGAATCATATAATTTTCTTTCTTTTACTGGATCATCTTTATATTGTACCCAAACTTTTTTACCATCATCGTGATTGTAACCTGGAATAAGAGTAATAGGATCTAATTCTTTAAAACCTATAATTTCTTTTTGGTCAGGGGAATAAATTATTTCAAAAGCAAGATATCCATCAATAAGAAATTTTCTAAAGAAGTACCATGCAGATTGATCAGAATTAAAACCAAAATAGTGATAAATTTGTCTGAAATATTTGTTAAGATCTTTATCAACATCATCTGATATATCAATACCTAAAATTTCAGGGTAACAGAAAAAGTTTTTTTCATCATACACTATTGTTTCATCACAAAGAATATCTAAAATATCTTCTACTTCATCGTTTAATGAAAACTTTCTAAGTTCTTCTCTTTTACCTTCATATGATTGATCAAAGAACGGAATATTAGATCTTAGGTTAGTGTCTGTCATAGACATTGCTGCAAATGCACCATAGATGTCGTCGTTGTCAACACCAAATGGATTCATTTGACCATAACCAATTTCTGCTTCCATTGGTCCAATTGCTTGTGATTGTCTTAAGACTAAATCATCATATCGCATACCGAACGAGGATAAAGACTTTAATGCATTTGATATGCTAAAAGGCTTTGATCCATTACTCAATGGTCCGTTTCTATCGTTAAATCCTGCCATATTACTATATTATTATGTTCTGTTTATATATCTTTTCTTTTTCCGCGTGTTTTAAGGTGTTCCCTAAACGCACGCTTTACTTCGTTAATTCCAATACCATATAAGTCATCAAAGTCGCATAGCGCTATTTTTGCCCAACTTTCATAAGAAACTACCTTTTGATTCTTTTTTAGTTGTGGAATATATTGTCTAACTGCAAAATCAAAACCAAATTGTTTTAAAAATTTTACAGCATCTTTATAAATTAGGTTTATTTGACCTTGTGTCATTGCATTGTCTTTTGATGCCCTTCCAGATTTTGATTTAATCTGCCCTTCCATTCTGTCATAGATCATATCTAATAGATCTTCTTTCATTTGTACTGGTAATAAGTTTAAATTAATACCAACGTCTGTTCCGCTTTCATGTGGATCCAGTGCTAATACTACTGGATTTCTATCCCACCACGGTAGAGTTTTAATATTTTTAGGTTTATCATATCTAAATACATGAATCATACCCGTTTTAAATGGTTTACTATATTTGGCAACAGAATTGTCTCTAACAGATTTGGATGCTTTTTCAAACCATTCTTCAGCACCTCTTCGTGCTTTAGTTTTACTACCAGCTTCTTTACTTAAATCCTTAATGTCCTTTTTTATTTTACCCATTATTTCAGAGATTTTTCAGTCAACACAATAAACCTCCAACCCCTGTTGTCAGCCCATGCTTGTGCATATTTATATTTATCTCTATTTTTTATATACTGCTCTGCCAAAAACTTATATGACTTCAATGCCTTTTGGCTATTCTTTTTAGGAGGAGATGGCTTTGTAATCTGTGCTTCTGGTTTTATTTCAACCAAAAATTCTTTATACGTTTCCACACCCTCATCAATACTTCTAGTTTTCATGTAGAAATCTGGATAATACTTATGTTCTCTTTTATCAAAAGACCAAATATACTTAATCTCTACTGGCTCACTTGACCATTTAATAACGTCTTCTCTTGTGTCACACATAATCATAAACTTTCTTTCCCATGATGATCTATAAATAATAGGGATTGGGCCAATATACTTTTCTGGATTTTTTGGATTAAAATATCCTTGTATAAAGCCTGAATTATTAGTAGGTTTAAGATTTTTTATTGACATTTATATGTTAAACATTCCGCCGTTTTCACTATCACCTCCTGTAGAGATTCGATCAATCGATAACGTGCCTTTATATTTCTGTGGATGAATTTTATTCCATCCTTTTGCATATCCTCTTTTTGCTATTTCTGTAAAATACGCAAATGCGTTTGGATATTTTGGATTAAAATTTCTCCAATATTTTAAAAGATCTAATAGAGCAAACTGTAAACAATCGTTACGATCATCTGAATTAACATAGTTTAATTTGTTAATAGTTCTTTCTGCTAATAACACTAACATTTTTTCTGCAGTTGGTGTTAATTTGTCTAATTCTTTTGACTTTACAAGTTCGTTATAAAGATCTTTGTTATTTAAATAATTTTTCTTTCTTGCCATTGTTGTTAGATGTATTTAAACTTATACGAAAAAAAGCCCAATTGTTTCCAAATGGGCTTTAAAATAAAATAGTGTAATATTTTAAATAGAATCTTCAGCAGATAACTGAAGCTTGTTTTTCTCTATTCTTAATGGATCGTCGTTTACGAATACTGTTAATATGTCTGTTTTTCCTTGTCCAGCCCATTCTAATGCATCTACTTTTACAACGGTACCCTTAGGGAATTCGTCTGATTCATATTTAGTAGAGGCGTCAATATAACCATCATCTTTAGTAAGAATATCTTCATTTCCTATATTATCTAGTTCTTCAGAAATTCTTTTGATTTCAGAGTTTAGTAATTGATCAGCTGCCTTGATGTCTGGTAAATTTCTATTAGCTTCAGCTAATCTACCTTTTTGATCTTTTAAAAATGCAATCATTTCATGCATTAATAACATCTTCTCGTTTTTAGCTGCTCTTCTAGATTTATAAGATTCTAAAATATCTTCAACCATTGGCGTGATATCTGCACCTGTTTGTTCAGCAACATATTCGATGGCTGCGTCTGCAAGTAATTTAGTAAATTTATCTATTTTGGTAGATTCGTTATATTTGTATATGAACATATTATTTTCTGCTCTCATTGCCAATACATTAACGTCTCCGTCTTTTGATTCAGAAATAAATTCTAAAAGTCCATAATGTTTATAGTTCTTAGAAGCAAATTCGAATAAATCAATCAATGCTTTATCTTCATATCTAATATATGCAGATGCAAACATAGATTCTGATAAAGGAAGTGAAGTAGAAACTGCTAATTCTATATTACCAGTGTAAAATTTGTTTTCTTCTACCTTATATGATACTTCAATAGTAATTGAATTCTTAAGTAAATCGGTTCTAGATGATTCTAAAACTGCTAATTCATTTTTAAGCTCATCTACTATAATTGAATTATTACTAGCTTTATTTGAATTTTTAAGACTACTATTTAAAAAATCAATTTTTTCATTCAATGCTACAAGTGAGTTAAAGTTCTTTACTGAAGATTCTTCAATTTTAGAAATAGATTTCTTATTATTATAATCATAGTAAAAAGAAACGCCTTCGTTTGTTATTGAAAAAAGTTCATTTGCTTTAACTAATGATTTAAAATCTTCAGAAACATTACTAAATTTTTCTATATGACTTCCTGTCATTTTGAAATTTTGACCAGCTGCATGAAACACAAAACCTTGTTTTGCTTCAACAAATGGGGAAATAATTCCGTTGTTTAAATTTGTCATTTGTATTATTTAATTTTTAATATATATCTTTAATTTATTCTTTGAATGGTAGATCTGTCGACGAGACGTCAAAATCATCACCAAAAAGAGGTTTATCTTTTTCCATAACATCATTTGAAAACTCTTGAGAATTACCAATTTTAAACATTCTATTTGAGTTCTTTCTTCTTTTAGAAGTTCTTACTAAATGTGAATTCTTAGTTATTAATTTACCCATATCTGAGTCATCTACTATGAAATCATCTCCTTTTGGAGATTCTTTTTGTATCCATGATTGTGTTTCTGAATCCCACATCCATATTGAACCTGAAGTGTCTGTGTATTGTACAGGTTGTGGCATATCACCCTCATAATCACTATATAATATTGCAGGATCTAATGCTACGCCATTTGGATCTCCGTAATTACCAGTAACACCTAAAGGATAAACAGATCTTGTAAATTTAGTGTAGATATCATCTTCAAAATCAAATGAAGGTATAAATGTGTTGATCTCTAAACTAAATGTAATTTTATGATTTTCTTTATCATCAAATCCATATTCAATTGGACGTTCTTGTGTGTAATCGTCTGGCATCATGTATTCTGAAGAAATTCTATACATACCATCTTCAAGGTGACCTGCATCTACATGGAAAAAGTTTGCCTTATACATGTTTTTAATAATAGATTCTGTGACCTTAAACATATCCAATTGACTAGAAACTAATATTTCAATATCTACGCCAATTACACATGGAATAATTTCAAATTCAGCTACATAACCTTCCATTAAACCTTGATTATTCATCATGGTATAATTACCTAAATTTCTTTTATTTACTAATTTACCAGGATCAACAGAAAATGAAGTTAGATTTACTATACCTCTTGGCACTTTGTCATAATTACCATTTGCATATTGACCATCTGGATCACAGCCTTCTCCGTTTACATTTGAAAATAAGAAATTATCTTTAACGAAGTTTTCATCACCTGATACTGCGTAAAAAAATGGCACATCAATTATAGCTCTCTCTTCATTAGAGATTTGTCTCCAAAAACTAAGCTTGCTATTAAGATCAGCTAATAGACCAATTATGATGTGTCTAATAACTGAATCGTCTTTGTTATACTTAAGATTATATGTTGCCATCTATTTCTTTATTTTATTTATATATCTTACTCTATAGTATCTATGGTGAACTTAGAGAACCCGTTCTCTCTATAGATCTGTAGCTTCTTGTCGAATATTTCATGTGGAAGCACAGAGTGATTGATAACAAATGTATTTATCTTGTTTTCTTTGATCACTTGATTTAATATCTTCAATATGTTATAAACACCGTCATGGTCAACTGAAGATAACAATTCATCTAAGAATAATAAGTTTAATTGTGGAAATCTTAATTTTAATATTTTGATAATAGCGATGATGATAATAAAATCTGCCTTCTTGCGCTCACCTGTTGAAAGCGTCATTGGATTAATATCTTCACCTAAATGATTAATAATACAATTAAACTTCTCATCAAATCTAATATGGAATTGTAAGTGCATTGTTTGCGCCATTGCTGCAATATTAGTATTAAGTCCCGGTAAAATGGTTTTAACTGCTAAATTCTTTACACCATCTTCACCTAAAACCTGTTCTACAATTTCCATAAAATTATAATCAGCATTTAAATTATCTTTGCTTGTAGATTTAACACTTTCTTTTTTCTCAAAATCCTTTATTAAATTTTTAAGATGTTCAAATTGAGAATCATCAGGCGTTTCTTTTATTTTAAGAAGTTCTGATTTAAAAGATTTCATACTATATTTGATATCTGATGTTTTACTTTCTATATCACCTTTTTCGCTTCTTAATTTTGAAATATTAGATTTTATAGAATCTAATGCCTCCTTGAGTGATTTAATACTCAATGTGTCTTCTTCTATTTTAGTACAAAAGTGTTCTTTTTGTTCTAAATGCCATTCACTATCTAACTGTGTTTCACATGTAGGACATTTTTTACTTTCATATAACTTTACTTTCTTTTTAAGATATTCTATTTCATGTTTTAAAGAAGATGCATCAGTTCTTTTAGACTCATATTCTTCTGCGTTTTCTGTGAGTTTTGTATCAATATGTTGTTTATTGACATTTAATTCTTTTACACTTTCATTTAGTTCTACTAAATTAGATTTTAATTCGTCTATTTTAGAATTGTTTTTTTGCTGTGATTCTTCTAATAAAGTATTAAGTTTACCCTTAACCGAGGCAATAGAGTCAAGTATTTGATTTAATTCACTCTCATAAGAATCAATGTCCATTTTTATATTTCGTCTTTCAGTTTTAATTGACATTTGCATATCGTTTAAAATAGAGAAACCAAACATCTTGTCAATGATTTGTTTTTTATCTTGATTGGACATTGTTAAAAATGATTTAAAATCATTTACAGACAATATGATTATGTTTTTAAATACATGATATGGTATTCCAAATATTTCTTCTTCTAAATAATCTTGTACAGATTTTTTACCTGCTTTATCAAACTCAACTCCATTTAGTTTTACACTAAACTTATTAGGTAGTAAACCTCTTTCTATTTCTACATCAATTGGCCCACATGTTAAACCTATTTTAACATGCAGTTCTTTATTAATTCTATTTGGCAAATCTGAAAGTTTTACACCTTCAACTCTACCATAAAGTGCATATATAATTGCATTTGCGATAGTTGTTTTACCATCACCATTTTTACCAAGTGTTAGGAATAACTTTGATTGTTCTGGATCAAACTCAATTCTTTGTAGTTGATTACCATAAGAAGCGAAGTTTTTAAATTCTATAAAATTTATTCTCATATTTCTCCACCGTTATTATATGCACATTGAGTGTACAATATTTTTAGTTTTTCTTTTAACTTTCCTTTGGTTTCCTCATCATCATTTAAACCATCAACATACATGTTACATAAATTTAGTATGTTATAATTTTTATACATTTCTTCTACATCTTCCATGTCATAAAAATCTTTATCAATGTAGTTTTCTTCTTGATAAATATTTGGTTCTAATTTTCTACTAATATTTTGTATTTTGTTGATTAATTGGCTTAACGCATTTGTTGTAGCTATATTAGAAGGTACAAATAAATCTACAAAATTATTTCTTATTTGATTTTTAAATTGACCTAATGGAATATCATATAGTTGTATAATATTGTATTTCATAAATTTGGGTGAAACCTCATTTGGGAAAAATGTTTCTGACATATCTTTTAGATCTACTAAATCAAA
>Ga0102816_1000911_pt1 | contig 10498 bp, 9 predicted proteins | sample ColrivemetaGS545_FD_84509 | JGI IMG/M metagenome (GOLD analysis project Ga0102816, IMG submission 84509) | Estuarine microbial communities from the Columbia River estuary - Flood tide non-ETM metaG S.545 | ecosystem: Environmental > Aquatic > Marine > Intertidal zone > Estuary | place: USA...
CGGGTTGAAATTATGCAAGATTTACGTAAAGGGATATTTGATGTGCTTGTAGGGGTCAACTTATTAAGAGAAGGTTTAGACCTTCCAGAAGTCTCACTAGTAGTGATTTTAGATGCCGATAAAGAAGGGTTCTTACGTTCGGCACGTTCACTCACGCAGACCGTAGGGCGTGCGGCGAGACATCTTAACGGACGTGCTATTATGTATGCAGACAAAATTACCAAAAGCATGCAAAAAACCATTGATGAAACGGAGTACCGTCGGGAGAAACAAATTGCCTACAATACCAAACACAAACTCGTACCTAAAGCACTTAATAAAAGTTTAAACAATGCACTGACTAAGAACTCGGTGAGTAGTTATTATTATGAACAGGAGGCGCTCAAAGCGGCGGAACCGGAAAATGCATACTTGGCAGCACCTGAGTTAGAACAAAAAATTAGAGATACCCGAAAACTCATGGAGTCGGCAGCAAAAGATTTGGATTTCTTACATGCTGCACAGTTTAGAGATCAAATTAATGACTACCAAAAAAAGTTGGAAGCGTTGAAAACTTAACAATTTAACATGGTAAGTAGCTATTATTTCTTGCTAAAACACAATTTAATAATTCTTAAAAAATAATTGCTTTTCTTATTTAAGAATTAGTTTTTTTGTGCCTAAACCATATTTATTTTTCATGCTTATAAAATAGATACCGCTGGTTAAATCACTGAGGTCAAAATCGTGATTAATTAACTCTTCTTTAGTGTTAAAATGAAACGATTTCACTTGTTTACCTTCAATGGTTAAAACTCTAATTTTTGTTACCGCATCTTGAACAGATGATTGTATAGAAAACTTCCCATTGGTTGGGTTAGGATAGATTGATAAATCATACGTTTCACTATTCTCAAAACTATTAACTCCAAGAGGCACACTAAAAATTAATGGTTCATCACTCTTGCTAATAACGTGAACATCTACCTTATAGTAAGGGTTAAATTGATTATCACAATCATAACAACCAGAAATTGTTTCTTCATCACAATCGGAATTATTTGGATGACACAAATCTACATAGTCTGGGTGAAATCGATAATCCAAATCAAAAGAAGATCCTATATAACCAGAAAGGTCATATATATCGGGACGCGCTATTGATCCCGGACACCCGCCGGCTCTATTAAATCGCCAAGTTCCTAGTTGATCTGAACAATTGTCTGGATTTGGATCACAAGTATTCCATAAATTTTGTATGAACGCTTGTTCATTATTAATATCTAAATAATGGGTTGCCTCAAAAAATTGAGCAGCATTTAGAGTGTTAGTTTCACCCCAATTATGACCCGTAGTTGAAACAGATAAATAAGATTGTTGAATTCCACTATTAAGGTTAAAATTGTAAGATTCAACTGGTTGTAAGTTTGAGGGGTCTCCAAAATCATAATCATTATCCCAAATTTCTGTAACAGAAGAATAGTCATAACTTGGAGTCCCTTGATTATACTCTAAATCTAGAGACAATTGCCAACCACCAGATCCCCAAGTGTCAATAAATACTCTGAATTCAACTTCTCCCTGTAACAGCGAATTATAATTAGTGAGGTCGGTAACATGATTGCAACCAATTCCATAAGGGGTAACATACCTTATAATCTGAATCCAATTTCCATTAGGTGCTTTAATTTCAATGTGTGATAATCGATCCCAGTCATCACATCCTCCTTCAATTTCTGGACATTCCACTGTCAGAGTTGCATTTATTGTATCAAAAGCCCCCACAGACTGCGGCAAAGTATAAGTTCCGTAATGCCATTTACTATCAGTATCCACTGTATATTCAATAATGACACCGTTTAAAGTCTTTACATTGATTGACGAAGCGTTTTGTACTACTACTATGGTTCTAGAAATGGTTGTTGTGCCACCAGTATTGGTAGTTGCACTAATTTGAATATCATGGGATCCATAAGCAGAAGGTGTCCACAAAAAATAATAAAACCCCGTTTCTTCAACTGCTGTAAACACATCTGAACCGATACCCAAGGTAACAGATTCAATTGTGTCTGGATTTTCTACAGATGCGTTCATGTAAATGACATACGGTTTTAAGGAGGGCATTTCCAAATTGTAATCTTCCGTTAATTGCGTTGTTAATTCCGGAGCTGTTTGACTGAAGCAAAAAGAAGTTACTAGCAGTAAAGCGAATTGTAATTTATGCATAAGATAAAATTAAATTAACGCAAATTTATTTTATTAAGAACTCTTATACATTGATCTGAATCAAGAAATTCAAATTATTTTTCTTTGGTTGATTATTGATTGTAATTTAAAGAATGTACTGTTTTTTACAGATTAAAAAGACTATTAACAGCAAGAATCTTGCTCTAAATTGAAAAAAAAAGCAGCCTTAAGGCTACTTTAATTCTCTATATTTAAAAAGTGACTACGCTAAAACAGCTTGAACTTTATCTGCTGCTTCTTGAAATTCAACAGCACTTTGAACATCCAGACCAGAGTTGTCAATTAATTCTTTAGCGATGTCTGCATTGGTTCCTTGTAAACGCACAATAATTGGCACGTTAATCGTTCCCATGTTTTTATAAGCGTCTATCACTCCTTGAGCGACTCGATCACAACGTACAATTCCACCAAAAATATTGATCAAAATTGCTTTGACTTCTGGGTCTTTTAGAATAATTTGAAAAGCAGCTTCAACACGTGCTGCATCTGCCGTACCTCCAACATCTAAAAAGTTTGCCGGCTCTCCCCCTGCTTGTTTAATCAAATCCATGGTTGCCATTGCTAAACCTGCACCGTTGACCATACAGCCAACATTTCCATCTAAATCTACATAGTTAAGACCTAGAGCTCCTGCTTCGACTTCAATAGGGTTTTCTTCACGAATATCTCTTAATTCTAAATAATCTTTATGTCTGAATAACGCATTGTCGTCAATGGTTACTTTCGCATCAACTGCTAATATTTTATTATCACTTGTTTTTAGTACGGGATTAATTTCAAATAAAGACGCATCAGATTTGTCATATGCCGTATAAAGAGCGGTTACAAATTTAGTCATGTCCTTAAATGCAGCACCTGATAATCCTAAGTTAAAAGCCACGCGACGTGCTTGGAATGGTAACATCCCTGTTGCAGGATCGATTTCTTCAGTAAATATTAAATGTGGTGTTTCTTCAGCAACGGTTTCGATATCCATTCCACCTTCGGTAGAATACATAATCATATTTCTTCCTGTAGTTCTATTCAAAAGAACAGAAATATAGAATTCACTGGTTTCGGTTTCACCAGGATAATATACATCTTCAGCAACTAAAACTTGGTGTACTTTCTTTCCTTCTGCTGAGGTTTGTGGTGTGATGAGTTGCATCCCAATAATTTGATCCGCAATCGATTCTACTTCGCCAAGGTTTTTAGCTAATTTTACGCCGCCGCCTTTACCACGACCACCAGCGTGTACTTGAGCTTTTAAAACATGCCATCCTGTTCCCGTTTCTTCGGTAAGTTTTTTAGCAGCAGCAACCGCTTCTTGTGGCGTGTTAACAACAATTCCTTTTTGGATTTTTACGCCAAAAGTGCTTAATATTTCTTTTCCTTGGTATTCGTGTAAGTTCATCTTTAGATAAATTTTTTAGTCCCTCCGAAGAGGAAACGGTACAACTTTAGTCGGCAAAAGTAAATAACCTAAGGCGTTTTACCTATAATTTTTATAATTGATTTCTAAGATTCTTAGTTTTTTTTTACCCTTCTAATATTTCAACCCTTTTATGATTGAAAATGCTTTATCTACTAAATGGTCTTCTACCAATATAGTAAACTCATTTGTGGTTGAAATCACTTCGTATAAGGTCACATTATCCCATGCCAAGCGCTTGAATATCTGATAATACAAGCCTACTATTTTGGAGTTTCCTTCTGGTAAATTGATACTAATAGCTGAAAGATTATCTTGTAAACCTATCAGATTTTCATTTTTAAAGACCTCAAAAATACTTTCTTTCTCCGAAGTCGAACTCATAATATTACTTTCAAAAATCCCACGCGTAAACGCATAAAATAGTTGTTGATTGGTATTAATTTTTTCTAATACTTTTGAATGACTGTGAATTAATGTTTTGGAGTTTTGAAATGTGAAATCACTCAAATTTGAACGTACCGTAATATCGCCTAAGTTGTTAAATATCTGTTTTAAACGTACCGCATTTCCAACATTAGCTGGTGAATCATAACGTCGCAATGCCATCATTATCGCACCATCTTTGACTGGTTTTCGTAACATTTCAGAAATAGTAGCATTTAAATCTTTAGCTAACGCTGAGAAATTTATAATTTCACGCGCTAAGGCTTCTTCTAAAAATGGACTTGAAATTATAATTTCCTGTACACAAGAGGCTATTGTTTTCATTTTTGTTTATTATTTAACATTTTGTGTAAAAGTAGAACAATTTTTTATATTTTCATGGTTTATGAAATGATTAGATTTACTATTGCAGTCTAAAATATATTAAAAAAACTATATCATGAATCAAGACGCCCTACTACAAATTACAAAAGACTATGGCAGCCCTGTATATGTGTATGATGCACACAAAATGGAAGCGCAATACAACCGCCTAACAGCAGCCTTTGGTAAGGTCAAAAAATTAAAACTAAATTATGCTGCTAAAGCATTAACCAATATATCTGTTCTAAAATTCATTAATCATTTAGGGGCTGGTTTGGATACGGTTTCTATTCAAGAAGTACAGTTAGGATTACATGCAGGATTCAAAGCAGAAAATATCATTTATACGCCTAATGGAGTGTCTTTAGAAGAAATCGAAAAAGTGGCAAAGTTAGGAGTGCAGATAAACATTGACAATCTGTCCATTTTAGAACAGTTTGGCACCAAGCATCCAAAGATTCCAGTGTGTATTCGTATAAACCCACATATTATGGCGGGTGGAAACACCAATATTTCTGTAGGACATATCGATTCAAAGTTTGGAATTTCTATACACCAAACACCCTTGTTGTTGCGTATTGTTGAAAATACAAAAATGACAATTAATGGTATTCATATGCATACGGGAAGTGATATTCTGGATATTGATGTATTCATTCAAGCTAGTGAGATTTTATTCGATGTTGCACGCCAATTTGACAACCTCGAGTTTATTGATTTCGGTTCTGGGTTTAAAGTGCCATATAAAGACAATGATATCGAAACCAATATTGAAGAATTAGGTGAAAAACTTACACAACGTTTCCGTACTTTTTGTAAAAATTATGGTAAAACTTTAACTCTAGCCTTTGAACCAGGTAAATTTATTGTGAGTGAATCTGGATCTTTTTTAACGAAAGTTAATGCCATCAAACAAACCACATCAACTGTTTTTGCACAAATTGATTCAGGGTTTAACCACCTCATTCGCCCAATGCTTTACGGTTCGCAGCACGATATTGTAAATATTTCAAATCCAGAAGGCAAGAAACGTTTTTATTCTGTGGTAGGTTATATTTGTGAAACAGATACCTTTGCCAATAACCGTCCTATTAATGAAATTACAGAAGGTGATGTTTTGGAATTTAAAAATGCAGGGGCCTATTGTTTTATGATGGCGAGTAATTATAATTCGCGTTACCGACCTGCTGAAGTTTTATGGTATAATGAAACCGCACATTTGATTCGAAAGCGTGAGGTTTTTGAAGACTTAACTAAGAATCAAATTCTGATAGACTTCTAGATATGAGAGGGTTATAAATTAAAAAAAAATCTTAATTAAATATTAAAATTCGTGCATAAGTTAAATATAATAGTACATTTGTAGTCTAAAAATTATATACAAGTGAAAAACGGTACAGTAAAGTTCTTCAATGCATCTAAAGGATTTGGATTCATTACAGAAGATGATTCAAACACAGAGTACTTCGTACACGTAACTGGAATAATCGATGAGATTAATGAAGGTGACGCAGTTGAGTTTGAATTAAAAGAAGGTAGAAAAGGTATGAATGCAGTAAATGTTAGAATCGTCTAACTTTTACGAATACATTATTTTTTACAGAAAGCCTTTCCTAACGGATAGGCTTTTTTGGTTCTATTCGGTACCCTCAACAAAAGCTTGAAGATAAGAAAATGCTGGAGTAAGCTGCCCGTTTTGAGTCATTCTAGAACGTTCTAAAACACCAAAGGCATCTGCGTTAAAAAAAGATGGTATAATATTTTTTACAAAAATTTCTCCAAAGCCTTCACTGGCATCTTTTGGCAACTCGCAAGGCAAGTTGTCCACCGCCATCACGGCTATGGCGTTCGTATTCATAAAATCGACTTCGCTTTCTGATTGTGCGTCATAGCCATAAATTGGGTTTTCAATTGTAGAAGGACGAATTGTACAGGCTACTGGACCATCAATATCACAACTAATGTCTGCCACAACTTTCAACTTAAATGACGCCGCTTTAGCTTGTTCTCGTGTAAAAAAAACAGGGGCACCTTTACCATAAAAATGACCCGCAACAAATAGATCAGCAGCCGACGTAAAACGTTCAAAAGTTGAGCGGTAGGCTTCTGGATATTGAAAAAAGTCTGATTTCCCTAGCTGTTTGCCATCAATACGTTCACAATAATCCAACACATCCAACTGCACATAGACAGCTTCTGTAAAATCTGTGTTTAAAAACGCTTCTACGGCTACTTTTTTAATTTTCAAATGATCTAAAATTTCTTTAGCGCCCTGCCCTACACGACCTGTACCCGTCAAAATAATTTTTATATTAGGTAGTGAAATCTTGTCTAATTCTGAGTGTAATTCTTCAAGCCCACTTAGTGTGGTTGCTTTAGGTAAATCAAAAGCATTGTCTTTAAATCCTAGGGTTCGAATTCCGTTATAAGCGCCTACAACGCCTGCATAGTATCCAAATCCAATTAGTCGGTTTTGGTTTTCATTAACCAAGGTTTCATGATCATAGAGGGTGATATTTTTGTCTAAAATCGCACGGAGTAAATCGCGATTATAAGGTTGTTTTTTTATGGTATGACTAAAAAAGAAATAGCTTTTATTGGGAATTAGTGCTTCAATAGGGACTTCTTTTACTCCAATCAGCACATCAGCAGAACTGACATCTTCTACGACTTCTATACCTGCTTTAGAATATTCAGCATCCGAAAAAACACGAATTGGTGAGGTTTCTACTATAAGTTCTGCCGATGGAAAATTAGATTGTAATTTTTGACAGGACGTTGGGTCTAACACCACACGTCTGTCTGGGGGAGATTTTCGTTCTTGAATGACAGCAAACTTCATAGGCAAATAAAAAAAAATTAAAGATTTTTCACGAAAGTAGCAGGATTTGAGCGGTTGCACAAGTTTTTTTGTAACTTTGCCTCCCTCTTTGGAGGAATATTATAGTAATGGGGTCGACTGGTATTGACAGCGAGATCTACTAAACTGTAAGCACGTCGTGTGATGATATTGATACACGTAAAAGGCCATATCACCATTTAAACGGCGAGAATAACTACGCTTTAGCTGCTTAATCCGAATTATAGTAGGATTAGCCTCGGTACACAAGGTGTGCAAGCTTTATGTCTCCTGAAAGCCTTGGTTAACGGCGTTCAATTTTGAGACATCGTAAAAGTCAACCTAGAATCTCTAAGGCTTTGGTAGAGGTTTAAATCTAAAAAAGCTAAGAAATAAGTAGGCCGTTTTTAGTCAGTTTATTTCCGACAATCAATTAAAAACTAAACGTGTAGAACGCTTTTTATTAGCTTGTTTGGACCCGAGTTCGATTCTCGGCGACTCCACTTTTTATTCCCAAGAATAATTTTTTATACTTGGGAATATTTTATAAATAGTTTTAGTTAACTAGTTATTCTATTTCATTCGAAAGCGATTTGTAGATAAAAGCATTAGCTCCCATCATAAAAAAAGGATACAAAAAACCAAAAGATAGAATTGTTAAAACTAACTTTCCGAAGAAAATTTTCCCTTTGTGGCCATAAGTAATTTTGTTGCTTAGCGTTAAAGCCTCTGCCGGATTTACTTCTTTGTCAAGTAATAAGTAAGTTGATTGAGACCAAGCTAAGTTTAAAATAATATATGGTACAACTAGAAATAACATAGCAGGTAATAAACCTTGCGCCTTTAATCCAGTTAAAATAAAATATTCACCCATAAACTGTCTGTACTTAGGGTTAAAAATTTCTGTTGGCGACATAATATTACCTTTACTAATACCAATTGGCATTGACAATAAACCAATTGTAGTTCCAACATTTAAATATGGTATCCAACTTGTTAAAGCCCATAATATAATTGCAATAAAAATGCTAATGATATTAAAAAATCCAAGTTTAATTCCTTGCGAAATAATTCCTCCAAATGATAATTTTGTATTCATAATGATTAAATTAGTTATTTCTACAAATATAACATATTAATATAGTTCTAAAAAAATTTCCAAATCCTCCCCAAAATAGTTAGAATTTGCTACATTCTTTTCAGCTTAGGTTAAACTAAAAGATTAATACTTGTTTTGTTGAATGACAAAACAATTACAGAAAAAGAGTTTATAAAAGTTATCCGAAAATTAGCTGTTCCGTTAGGTTAAATTTATATTTCTTATTTTTGTTTTAAACAACTTTTTATGAAAAACATATTTGTATTAGCTTGCTTGTTTGTAGTTTTTCAATCGAATGCCCAATCTATTGATATATTAGAAAGTAAAAATGGTTTTAAGTCTTTAAAAATCAACAGCCACATATCAAGATATAAGTACAATTTAGAGTTTTTAGAGAAAAAGAATGGTCATACAACTTATAAATATGTTGATGGTTATGAAATTGTAAACGAAACAAAAACTGTTAAAAAAAAAATCTCCATATATTTATTAGCAAGACACTATAAAACCAAGAGAGAGATTATTGAAGCTCTCAATCCCAACTTAATAATAAAAGGGGTTCATTTAAAAAAGAATCAAACAATAATAGTCCCCGTCAGAAAAAAATTAAGTCTATACTCGGTTGATAAATCCTTATTAAATTTATTTGGAGAGAAGATTAATTCAATTAATCTAACTTTTGAGAACAACTCTAACAAGCTTAAAAAAATATCTCTAAACTTAAACCAAACAAAATCAATGCTTTGGTTAAATCTAGTGGGTTATAAATTAAAAGAATTATACACTAAATTTGAAGATATCATAGGACAGTCCACTGAATACCCTAAACCCTCTCCAGACTGTTATAAATTTAAAAATCAAAGTTGTTTTTATTTTGATGACAGGGTTTATAAAGGAGAAATACTCTGGAAATCCTCTAGTATAGTTCTCATGATTTATCATGATACAGATTTTGGATTTAATGATGATGGTACTGGAAAATTGATAGTTAACAGAATCATTTCTTTTGAAGACAAGAGCTATTACAATTCAAATAAAATGAGTGGTTTTTGATTTTAATTAAGTACTTAGTAACCTAATATTTCTTTCTGTAACAATAATTAATAAGCTTTTTTTGAATTTTACATTTCTATTAAACGTCCTTAGTTTTTATAAATCTTTTAAAAAGTTCGATAATTGGGCTAAGTTATCTATAAATATACCAATGAAAAACCTACTCTTACTCTTCTCATTATTTGTCTCTATTGTCTCTATTGGACAAAACTCTTCGAATAAAATTTTGGGTATTGATTTAAATAAAGATTTTTATACTTTAACAAATGGAAGTGCATTGGGTTACATAAGGGGTGGTGAACAAAATAGAACTGAAAATCTACCAGGTGTTACATATAATCTAAGTGAAGAATACTTGATTAACTATGCGAATAAAGAATTTTTAAGAATTAATTTTAATGAAATTTTTTTAGTATTCCCATACATTGGTTCCTCTGTGGGTTTAAATGAATTAAAACCAGGATTTTTAATTGCAAGAAAAAATTATAATTCAAAATCTGATTATGAAGTTAATAATTTAAATGATTTTAATAAAGTTGTATACTTGTTAATGAACCAGTTTGGGGCACCAAAGTCAACAAGAAATGAATATTGGGGGGTGCTTTTCGAATGGAAATTTCCAAATATAACATTGGCCTTAAAAACACATAACATAGAACAAGCAATAACATTAATTTATGCAAAAACCAATGTGGATTTTGATTAAAAAATAGATTTATAGAAACCGAGAATTAATCATGCACGCGCTTTAAAAATTACAACGCTAGCGCTAACAATTGATTTAACAGAACAGATCCCTCGTCAAAACTCTGCATATCATTATACATCGTAAAATATTGACTAAGAATTATTCAGTTTTAATAAATCTGTCCTAAAATAGTTCGATTTTACTCCCCTCTGCTCCTGATATCTATTATAAAGATGAATCATACCCACGTACTTAGTAGACCAATTAGTAAATAATAAGTTAATCGAGCTTACTTTTTTTCAAACGAAATCTTTTAGTAAAGAGTTGAGAGAAGAATCGACAGTATTTGATATTGAAAACTACAAACTGCAA
>Ga0102816_1000912_pt1 | contig 10498 bp, 7 predicted proteins | sample ColrivemetaGS545_FD_84509 | JGI IMG/M metagenome (GOLD analysis project Ga0102816, IMG submission 84509) | Estuarine microbial communities from the Columbia River estuary - Flood tide non-ETM metaG S.545 | ecosystem: Environmental > Aquatic > Marine > Intertidal zone > Estuary | place: USA...
ATTTGCGGCCGACAAGACCTATACTCATTTTTATGACCTCTCAGTGTACGGGGCTCTTACCCGCTACGGCTGCCTATTTCAAGACATTACACTTTTAAATTAAGCCCAGCATTTAATGCTAAGCAACTACAGCTGTCAATTAACCCAGACTAATCTGGACATCGACCCCTGCGGCAAGATTCAGTTTCATAAGCGCATCAACAGTTTTTTCTGTTGGCTCGACAATGTCGATTAGACGCTTGTGTGTACGAATTTCGTACTGATCTCGTGCATCCTTGTTCACGTGAGGAGAAATCAACACTGTGAATCTTTCCTTGCGCGTCGGCAATGGAATTGGACCACGAATCTGTGCGCCTGTGCGTCGTGCTGTCTCAACAATTTCTTGTGTCGAGGTGTCGATCAACTTGTGATCAAACGCTTTAAGGCGAATTCTAATGCTTTGGTTTTGCATAGAAGCGAAACTCCGCTATCAATACTTAAATTTCCTGATGACCAATTCTACTGAATTGACACCAACTTACCCCTTAAAAAGGAGCGCGAATTCTAGAGGTGCTGCCCGAGCCTGTCAAGCTAATTAACACATAGATCCATATTTTTTACTTTCTACCGACTAATCAGCCGATCAAAAAGGGTAGCGCTAAAAAAAGAGGGTATAAAAACCCTCTTTCTTAGCACAACTAAAATCTTAGTCGATGATTTTAGCTACAACACCAGCACCTACTGTGCGGCCGCCTTCACGAATTGCAAAACGAAGACCTTCTTCCATCGCAATTGGGTGAATCAATTCAACTTCCATCTGAACGTTGTCACCTGGCATTACCATCTCTGTTCCTGCTGGCAATTCACAAGCACCTGTAACGTCAGTAGTACGGAAGTAAAACTGTGGACGGTAGCCTTTAAAGAATGGTGTATGACGACCACCTTCATCTTTAGACAATACATAAATCTCTGAAGTGAACTTGGTGTGTGGCTTAACAGAACCAACATGTGCCAATACCTGACCACGCTGAACTTCTTCACGCTTAGTACCACGTAGCAATACACCTACGTTCTCACCTGCACGACCCTCATCCAACAACTTACGGAACATCTCAACGCCCGTACATGTCGTCTTCTCTGTCGCTGCAATACCAATAATCTCAATCTCTTCACCAACCTTAACAACACCGCGCTCTACTCGACCTGTTACTACCGTGCCTCGACCCGCAATTGAGAATACATCTTCAATTGGCATCAAGAATGGTTGATCAATCGCTCGTACTGGCTCAGGAATGTATGCGTCTAACGCTTCAACCAACTTAGTTACTGCTGTAGTACCTAGCTCGTTGTCGTCTTTTCCTTCCAACGCCATTAGCGCTGAACCAACAATAATAGGAGTATCGTCACCAGGGAACTCATAAAGATCAAGCAACTCACGAAGCTCCATCTCAACTAGCTCTAGCATCTCTGTGTACTCTTCTGAACCAACACCACCACAGTCTTCTGCAAGAAGGTCAGCTTTGTTCAAGAATACTAATACGTAAGGTACACCTACCTGACGTGACAATAGGATGTGCTCACGAGTCTGTGGCATTGGGCCATCAGTCGCACCACATACCAAAATAGCGCCGTCCATCTGAGCAGCACCAGTAATCATGTTCTTAACGTAATCCGCGTGACCCGGGCAATCTACGTGTGCGTAGTGACGAATCGTTGAATCATACTCAACGTGAGCCGTTGAGATCGTAATACCACGCTCTCTTTCTTCTGGCGCATTATCAATCTGATCGAAGGCTTTCATCTCGCCGCCGTATACTTCAGCACAAACGCGCGTCATCGCCGCCGTTAAGGTCGTTTTACCATGGTCAACGTGGCCAATTGTGCCTACGTTAACGTGCGGCTTATTTCTTTCAAATTTTTCTTTTGACATCTTAGAGTCTCCTCAACAAAAGCGAATCACTATTACTCAATAATTTTTGGGCAACTCGGGTAAATTAAAAAGCTCGAGCGCGTAAGGAACGCAATCTTATACTGGGATTTTTAAGAGTCAACTTTTAAGGCGTAAAAAGTCCCTTTTTTTATGCTTTTTATCCGTTTTTCGTGTTTTTTTTGCAAAACTTATACTTTTAATGCAGAAATGCTCAATATTTTATGCGCTCTTTGAAAAATATCCTGTATACTCACGCGCGTTTTTATATCCCATAAATAGTCAAGATAGCCGAGTAAAAAAATGACAGATTTAACGAATTACAGAAATATTGGCATCTTCGCCCACGTTGACGCGGGCAAGACCACAACAACCGAAAGAATTCTAAAACTCACCGGTAAAATTCACAAAACCGGTGAAGTTCATGATGGTGCAGCAACTACTGATTTCATGGAACAGGAACAGGAACGCGGCATCACCATTCAGTCAGCTGCAACTACCTGCTTCTGGAAGGATCACCGCTTAAACATCATCGATACCCCCGGGCACGTTGACTTCACTGTTGAAGTTTATCGCTCTCTCAAGGTCCTAGATGGTGGTGTGGGTGTATTCTGTGGTTCTGGTGGTGTTGAGCCTCAATCAGAAACAAACTGGCGTTACGCTAATGAATCTGAAGTCGCGAGAATTATTTTCGTCAACAAACTAGATCGTATGGGTGCAGACTTTTTGCGCGTTGTTGGTCAGGTGAAGAATGTTCTAGGTGCTAACCCGCTGGTTATGTGCCTACCAATCGGTGTTGAAGAAAATTTCATCGGCCTGGTTGATCTGCTTGAGCGTAAAGCATACGTCTGGGATGACACTGGTCTTCCAGAAAACTTTGAAGTTGTTGATATCCCTGCCGATATGGTTGACCAGGTTGAAGAATACCGTGAAATGATGATCGAAACTGCCCTTGAGCAGGACGATGATTTGCTAATGGCCTATATGGAAGGTGAAGAGCCTTCTATTGATGACGTTAAGCGCTGTATCCGCAAAGGTACTATCGCTCTGGACTTCTTCCCTACTTAATGTGGTTCTGCATTTAAGAACAAAGGCGTTCAGATGGTATTGGATGCGGTAGTTGATTACCTGCCTTGCCCAACCGATGTTAAGCCGCAACCGCTGACTGACGAAGATGGTAATGAGAATGGTGAGTTTGCTCATGTATCTACTGAAGAGCCGCTTAAAGCATTAGCGTTTAAGATTATGGATGACCGCTTTGGTGCTCTTACTTTTGTACGTATCTATTCAGGCGTACTAGAGAAAGGGACTACTATCCTTAACTCTTTCACTGGCAAAACTGAGCGTATCGGCCGCATGGTAGAAATGCATGCCGATGACCGCAATGAAATTGATCGCGCTCAGGCTGGCGACATTATTGCTATTGTAGGCATGAAAAACGTTCAAACAGGTCACACATTATGTGACGCTAAACATCCTTGTACACTTGAGCCTATGATCTTTCCTGATCCGGTAATCTCGATTGCTGTTAAACCGAAAGATAAAGGCGGTTCTGAGAAGATGGGTGTAGCGATTGGTAAGATGATTGCTGAAGATCCTTCGTTCCGTGTTGAGACTGACATTGATTCTGGTGAGACTATCCTTAAAGGCATGGGAGAGCTTCATTTAGACATTAAGGTCGACATCCTTAACCGCACCTATGGTGTTGATCTAATCGTTGGTGAGCCTCAGGTTGCTTATCGTGAAACAATCACTATGCCGGTTGAAGATAGCTATACGCATAAGAAGCAGTCTGGTGGTTCTGGTCAGTTTGGTAAGATCGACTACTTCATACGTCCTGGCGAGCCAGGTTCTGGCTTTATGTTTTCGTCAAAGGTTGTTGGCGGTAACGTACCTAAAGAATTCTTCCCTGCTATTGAGAAGGGCTTTAAAGGCATGATGGATGAAGGTCCTCTAGCGGGCTACCCAGTTCTGGACGTTGAAGTTGAACTCTATGATGGTGCTTTCCACGCAGTTGATTCCTCGGCTGTAGCCTTTGAAATCGCTGCTAAAGGTGCTTTCCGTCAATCTATGCCTAAGGCTGGTCCACAAATTATTGAGCCAATCATGAAGGTTGATGTATTTACACCAGAAGATCATGTGGGTGATGTAATTGGTGATCTAAATCGTCGTCGCGGCATGATCAAGGATCAGGAAGCTGGCGTAACAGGCGTTCGAATTAAAGCTGATGTACCTCTTTCAGAAATGTTTGGCTACATTGGTCACTTGCGGACTATGACATCAGGCCGTGGCCAGTTCTCTATGGAATTTGCTCACTATATGCCTTGCCCGCAAAACATTGCTACTGAGGTTATTGCAGCCGCTAAAGAACTTAAAGCTGCCAAGTAACCACTTTGCTCTGCTGTATCAAAAAACCCCGCTATTTCTAGCGGGGTTTTTTATTATCTATGAAAAATTTTAACTGTTTAAACTTGAGTTATTAGCCCATGTTTTTAGAAATAATCGCATCTGAAACATTTTTTGGGGCTTGGGCGTATTTATCAAACTCCATCGTAAAGGTGGCACGCCCCTGAGTAGCCGATCGCAAATCGGTGGCATAACCAAACATCTCTGCCAAGGGTACCTCAGCATTGACCACCTTACCCGATGGATTTTCATCCATACCATGAATAATACCGCGACGACGATTTAGGTCGCCCACTACATCACCCATATTTTCTTCAGGAGTCACCACTTCAACCGACATCATGGGCTCTAGTAAAACTGCACCACCCTCTTCAGCCAATTTTTTGGTAGCCATTGAGGCGGCGATCTTAAATGCCACTTCCGATGAATCCACATCATGGAAAGAACCATCATAAAGTGTGGCCTTAACACCCAGCAATGGGTAACCCGCTAGAACACCGTTCTGCATCTGCTCTTCAATCCCCTTACTCACAGCAGGAATAAACTCTCGAGGCACTGAGCCGCCGACAATTTCGTTAACAAACTCAAGGCCTTCGGCACCAGCATCTTCAGCGGGTTCAAACTTAAGCCAAACATGCCCATATTGACCGCGACCTCCCGACTGCCGAATAAACTTACCTTCAATTTCACAGTTGTTGAGGATTGTTTCACGGTAGGCTACCTGTGGCTTACCAATATTTGCTTCCACAGAAAATTCACGGCGCATTCGGTCAACTAGGATATCTAGGTGGAGCTCGCCCATCCCCGAAATAATTGTTTGGCCACTTTCTTCATCTGTTTTAACTTTAAACGAGGGGTCTTCTTGAGCCAACTTTCCTAGCGCCACTCCCATTTTTTCTTGGTCCGCTTGTGACCTTGGCTCAACTGCCACAGAAATAACTGGCTCCGGGAATTCCATTCGCTCAAGTACAATTTTTCCGTTTTCAGCACACAGCGTATCTCCGGTCGTGACATCTTTAAGGCCAATTGCAGCAACAATGTCGCCGGCAAGGACTTCTTTAACCTCTTCACGGCTGTTGGAATGCATCTGTACCATTCGACCAACACGCTCGCGTTTCATTTTAACCGAGTTATAAATTGCTGTACCGCTCTCTAGCTTGCCCGAGTAGACGCGCATAAAGGTAAGCGTGCCCACAAAGGGGTCAGTCGCAATTTTAAAGGCTAACGCGGAAAATGGTGCATCATCATCTGCTGGGCGAACGTCGCGCTTTCCACCATGAACTTCACCTTCAATAGCCTTAACTTCGGTGGGTGAGGGAAGATATTCAACAACCGCATCGAGCATGGCTTGAACGCCTTTATTCTTGAAGGCCGAGCCACCGAGAACTGGTACAATCTCGTTTGCTAGGGTGCGTAATCGAATACCCTGCTTTATCTCTTCCTCAGTTAGGGATTCACCCTCGAGGTATTTTTCCATTAGATCGTCATTGGCTTCCGCGGCAGCCTCAAGAACAAATTCATGCATTTCAGTACATTCATCAACCAAGTCATCTGGAATATCCGAATATTCAAAAGTCATGCCTTGGTCAGCTTCATTCCACAGGATAGCCTTCATTTTGATAAGGTCGACCACGCCTTTGAAATTTTCTTCTGCACCGATGGTCATCTGTAACGGAATAGCGATGGCACCTAACCGCGCACCTAATTGATCGACCACCTCTTTAAAGTCAGCGCCGGCACGATCCATTTTGTTAACGAATACCATGCGTGGCACTTCATATTTGTTAGCCTGTCGCCATACGGTTTCCGTTTGCGGCTGAACACCCGAGGAGCCACATAAAACAACCACCGCGCCATCTAGTACTCGCAATGAGCGCTCTACTTCAATGGTGAAATCTACGTGCCCAGGAGTATCAATAATGTTAATTCGGTGATCGGGAAACTGAGCGTCCATGCCGCGCCAGAAACAGGTAGTGGCGGCGGAGGTAATGGTAATACCACGCTCTTGCTCTTGCTCCATCCAATCCATTGTTGCAGCACCGTCATGTACCTCACCTATTTTGTGAGATAAACCCGTATAAAAAAGTACGCGCTCAGTAGTGGTGGTTTTACCTGCGTCAACATGCGCACAGATACCAATATTACGGTAACGACTGATGGGGGTTTTACGGGCCACGATTTTTCCTCTGGAACTATTATTTTTAAGCGCAAAAAGGCGGCTAAAATAGCCGCCTTTTCACGAACAATACTACTAAGTATAGCTTAGAAACGGAAGTGCGAGAACGCCTTGTTAGCTTCTGCCATACGGTGTACATCTTCACGCTTCTTAACGGCTCCACCCTTGCCTTGAACTGCATCAATCAGCTCACCAGCTAGACGTTGCGGCATAGACTTCTCACCACGTTCTCGGGCATAGTCTACCAACCATCTCATAGCCAGTGCAGTTCTTCGCGATGGACGAACTTCTACAGGTACTTGATAGGTGGCACCACCTACACGGCGAGATTTAACCTCAACCATAGGTGCTACGTTGTCCAAAGCTTCTTGGAATACTTCCACGGGATTTTTCTTAAGGCGCTGTTCAACAAGATCCAACGCACCATAAACAATCCGCTCAGCAACAGATTTCTTGCCGCTGACCATAACGTGGTTCATAAATTTAGCGAGAGTAATATCACCGAATTTTGGATCTGGTAATATTTCACGCTTTGCTACTACTCTTCTTCTTGGCATCGTTTTGCCCTTCTCTTCAGGTTTGCCTAGGAATTTAACCTAGCCTTACTTGGTTTGTTTATCCGAAATTACGCTTAGCTCTTGGGTCGCTTAGTACCATACTTCGAACGTCTTTTAGTACGGCCATTAACACCGGCAGTATCCAAAGTACCTCGAACTGTATGATAGCGAACACCTGGTAAGTCTTTTACACGACCCCCACGAATTAGCACAACACTGTGCTCTTGCAAGTTGTGGCCTTCACCACCAATGTATGAGGTAACCTCAAAACCACTGGTTAGGCGAACACGACAAACTTTACGCAATGCAGAGTTTGGCTTCTTCGGAGTTGTGGTATAAACACGAGTACAAACACCACGACGCTGCGGACAGGCCTGAAGTGCTGGAACATCGCTTTTACTTACCTTGCGTTTTCTCGGCTTACGAACCAACTGGTTGATCGTTGCCATGCAATTTTCTCCAAATGTAAAATTTACCCAACTAGGTTGGGCGTTTAACCCCTCAATGGAAACTCAAACGAGCCTCTAACACCAAGGAGGAGCGGCATTCTAAATACCGCGGTTAAAGGAGTCAAGCGTACATTTCTCAACCACAGCAATAAGCACTCAAAAGCTGGTGTTTTAATTAGCAAATGTACGCTAACTTCTCCTATTCTTCAGCTAGGTCTGCACTGAGCGCTTCACTTAGCGCAGCTTCGACATCAGCAGCACTCATGGCCATATCTTCTTCGACCACGCGCTTCTTACGACGCTCTGCATGATATGCCAATCCCGTACCTGCTGGGATCAGTCGACCTACAACAACATTTTCTTTCAATCCACGTAATGGATCAGCCTTACCGGTTACCGCAGCTTCAGTCAGTACTCTGGTAGTCTCCTGGAACGAGGCAGCAGAGATAAAGCTGTCTGTTGCCAACGAGGCTTTAGTAATACCCAGTAGCTGTCTTTCAAACTTAGCTGGTTGACGATCTTCACTACGTAATTTCTCGTTTTCTTCAAGAATCTTACGGTACTCGACCTGCTCACCACGAATGAAGCTAGAGTCACCCATGTCGGTAACTTCTACTTTACGCAACATCTGACGAGTGATGGTTTCAACGTGCTTATCATTGATCTTCACACCCTGTAGACGGTAAACATCTTGAATCTCATTAACAATGTACTTGGCTAATTCACTAACACCTTTAAGGCGCAAGATATCGTGTGGCGTTGGCGGTCCATCAGAGATAACCTCACCCTTCTCAACATGCTCACCCTCGAACACACTCAGCTGACGCCACTTTGGAATAAGCTCTTCATAATGAGCCTTGCCGTTTGCAAGCGGCTGACCATCGTCAGGTGTAATAATAAGACGTAACTTACCTTTGGTTTCTTTACCCAGTGTTACCGTACCTGTGATCTCGGCCAGAATTGCTGGATCTTTTGGCTTACGCGCTTCAAACAGATCAGCTACTCGAGGAAGACCACCAGTAATATCTTTAGTACCACCTGATTCCTGAGGAATACGTGCAATAATTTGACCAATACCAATAGTGTCACCATCTGTCACATTCACACTTGCGTTAGCAGGTAGTGGATAGTGCGCAGGAACTGTTGAGTTAGGGAAGATCAATTCTTTCCCTTTCTTATCAGTCAAGGTGATCATTGGCTTCAGGTCTTTACCCGCTGCTGGACGCTCATTAGGATCAATAACCGAAATGCTCGTCAAACCTGTCAAATCGTCTGTTTGCTGACGAATACTTAGACCTTCTTCCATTCCAGAGAAGGCTACTTTACCAGCAACTTCAGATACGATTGGGTGTGTATGCGGATCCCAGTTAGCAACCACATCACCAGCACCAACCTGATCAGCATCTTTAACTTTAATCACAGCACCATATGGAAGCTTGTAGCGCTCACGCTCTCGACCATTAGCATCTGCAACAGCTAGCTCACCCGAACGCGATACTGCGACAAGGTGGCCGTCTTTGTTTTCAACTGTTTTAAGGTTAAGTAAGCGTACAACACCGTCTTGCTTAACTTTAATGCTATCTACAGCAGAGGCTCGAGATGCCGCACCACCAATGTGGAAAGTACGCATAGTAAGCTGTGTTCCTGGCTCACCAATTGACTGCGCAGCAATAACACCTACAGCTTCACCCTGGTTCACAATATGTCCACGGGCCAAATCACGGCCGTAACAGGCCGAGCAGATACCATGAGTTACTGTACAGGTGATCGGTGAACGAACTAATACTTCATCGATACCCATCTTCTCAATACGAACAACCCACTGCTCATCAACCATAGTGCCAGCTGGAACAACAACCTCTTCGGTACCAGGTTTAAATACATCCCTAGCTACAACACGACCAAGAATACGATCACCCAGACTTTCAATAATGTCACCGCCTTCAATTACTGGTGCCATTAACAATCCGTCTTCAGTTCCACAGTCAACTTCAGTTACAACAACATCCTGTGCAACATCGACTAGACGACGAGTTAGGTAACCAGAGTTAGCGGTCTTAAGTGCTGTATCGGCTAGACCTTTACGAGCACCGTGAGTCGAAATAAAGTACTGAAGTACACTTAGACCTTCACGGAAGTTTGCCGTAATCGGTGTTTCAATAATCGAGCCGTCCGGACGCGCCATCAAGCCACGCATACCCGCTAGCTGTCGAATCTGAGCAGGTGAACCACGAGCACCAGAGTCAGCCATGATAAATACTGAGTTGAAGGAATCTTGTTTCTCATCTTCACCGTCACGGTTTTTAACCATTTCAGTACTGATACCTTCCATCATCGATTTAGCAACACGGTCATTCGCTTGCGACCAAATATCGATAACTTTGTTATATTTTTCACCCTGAGTTACAAGACCAGAAGAGAATTGACTTTCGATTTCTCGAACCTGCTCTTCGGCAGCGCCAATAATCTTATCTTTACTATCTGGAATAACGAAGTCGTTTACACCAATAGAGGCACCTGAGGTAGTCGAATGCTTAAAGCCGGTATACATTAGCTTATCAGCAAAAATAACCGTGTCTTTAAGACCAACATTTCGGTAGCACTCGTTAATGATTTGCGAGATCGCCTTCTTAACCATAGGCTTGTTGACCATTTCAAAAGGCAGGCCTGCAGGAACTACTTCCCAAAGCAAGGCACGACCAATGGTGGTATCAACAATTTTTTGTTCTGAATTAAGCTCGCCCGTTGCTTTATCAAGCAGCTTTTCAATAATACGAACTTTAACGCGAGCCTGAAGATCAACATTGCCTGAATAGTAGGCGCGCGATACTTCACGCACATCAGAGAAGACCATGCCTTCACCGCGAGCATTAACACGATCGCGAGTCATGTAATAAAGACCCAAAACAACGTCCTGAGACGGCACAATAATCGGATCACCAGAAGCTGGCGAAAGAATATTATTGGTCGACATCATCAAGGCACGCGATTCCATCTGCGCTTC
>Ga0102816_1000915_pt1 | contig 10469 bp, 9 predicted proteins | sample ColrivemetaGS545_FD_84509 | JGI IMG/M metagenome (GOLD analysis project Ga0102816, IMG submission 84509) | Estuarine microbial communities from the Columbia River estuary - Flood tide non-ETM metaG S.545 | ecosystem: Environmental > Aquatic > Marine > Intertidal zone > Estuary | place: USA...
ACGCCCCATTCCTAAGAATCCTTCGACAGAAATCTTATCATTGTAGACATATTTATAGCCCCCTACGAAACCGATTGAGAGGTAATCGTCACTAACGGTGCTTCCCCCAGACGAGATCCAATTGCCATCCTGATCATAATAGCCGTTGTTATAGGAATATGTATTTAGAATGTATCGCGAAGTTAAACCTAGAAAAACTCCTTTGTCTTCACGAGGATTGAAGTATTGGCGATAGCCTATAGAGAGTCCGCCATCCCTCTCTGTCCAAAACCAATCTTGAAAATCTTCGGTGTTAAACCAAGCGCTGGCCAGGAGCGTTCGGTTTCCAAAATTAGGTAATACAAATTCACCCGTTATGTTATAGGCGCCAGCAGCCATTCCAAATGGATTGGTTTTAATCTCAATGTTCTGTGCTTTAGTACCAAATGCTGTTGCTATTAAAGCTACGATTGCGATTGTCTTTTTCATCATCAATTGTTATAGTTCGTTTCCTGTTACTAAAGTCCAACACCTGAACGAAGCCCGATTGATTAAAAATTCTCTTATTACGTTCTCTTTTAGGTAAAAAACGCGGTTATCTTTTAGTGATTAGATTTTTTTGTCTCGTTTATGAAACGCTAGTTTGCTCAAATTACCGTCTCGCCAAAGTAGCGCGCAAAAAAAACGCCCGCAATCGCGGGCGTTTTATGCTGTCTTAAAGTGATGTGCTTATTTGGCTACGTTCACTGATCGCAGTTCACGAATCACTGTCACCTTTACTTGACCAGGGTAGGTCATTTCCGTTTGAATCTTCTGAGAGATGTCGTAGGAGATTTGGGCAGCCATAGCATCAGTTACTTTTTCACTTTCCACCATTACACGTAACTCACGTCCCGCTTGAATGGCATAGGCCTTAGTAACACCGTCAAAGTCGTACGCAACATTCTCTAGGTCCTTGAGACGCTGAATGTAACTGTCTGCCACCATCCGACGTGCGCCGGGACGTGCACCAGAAATAGCATCACACACCTGTACAATAGGTGAAATCAACGAGGTCATCTCTATCTCATCGTGGTGCGCACCAATGGCATTACATACTTCAGGTTTCTCACCGTACTTCTCAGCCCACTGCATACCTAAGATGGCGTGCGGGAGATCCGTCTCTTCGTGCGGCACCTTACCGATATCGTGTAACAATCCAGCACGCTTTGCGATCTTAGGATTCAATCCCAATTCTGACGCCATAATGGCACATAGATTCGCTACCTCGCGGCTGTGCTGCAGTAAGTTTTGGCCATAAGAAGAACGGTACTTCATACGTCCCACTGTTTTGATGAGTTCCGGATGTAAGCCGTGGATTCCTAAATCGATAGCTGTACGCTTACCAATCTGAACAATCTCTTCTTCAATCTGCTTGGTCGTTTTCGCGACCACTTCCTCAACACGAGCAGGGTGAATACGTCCGTCGCTGACCAATTTATGCATAGACAAGCGGGCAATCTCACGACGCACAGGATCAAAACAGCTCAATAGAATGGCTTCTGGTGTATCGTCTACAATGATTTCCACACCTGTCGCCGCCTCAATAGCGCGAATGTTACGTCCTTCACGACCAATGATTTTTCCTTTAATATCATCGTTCTCAATATTGAAAACGGATACCGCATTTTCTATGGCGTTTTCCGTGGCTACGCGCTGGATGCTTTGAATCACCACCTTCTTCGCTTCCTGATTCGCAGTAAGCTTTGCCTCTTCTATGGTATTCTGTACATAGGCCTGCGCATCTAGCTTCGCCTTATCCTTCAAGGCTTCAATCATTTGCTGCTTTGCTTCCTCCTCTGTCATTCCAGAGAGGTTTTCTAATTCAGCAATCTGCTTATCACGAAGTTTCTCCACCTCGCGCACTCTTGCCTCGAGGGATTCGCGCTTTTTGGCCAAAGTATCCTTCTCGCGCTCTAAATTGCGCTGGTCCTTCGTATAATCCTCAATACTCTTTTTAAGGCGTTCGTCTTTTTCACGGAACGAATTCTGACGTTCAGCCAATTTTTGATCGCGCTTCTGTACTGCGCGTTCGTGCTCTTCCTTAAGGTTTAAGAATCGCTCTTTAGCTTCTAATGCCTTATCTTTTTTAATCTGCTCAGCTTCTTTTTTTGCCTCAGTAATCATGAGGGCACTGCGTTTTTTCAGTGCGTTTTGCCAGAGAACATAGCCTCCAACTAAACCTATCAAAAGACCTACTACAGCAGCAACTATTGTCATTACCATACCACTTTCGGGTTTATTGTTTTTAAAAAATCCCGCACCTGCTATGCATGTTGTCTAAACTCCTAAATATCAGGATCTGCACTTGCCGTGACGCCTTGACCTTCCACCGGAGCGAACTCCCTCTATGAGGTGTGGCCTGCTCGTAACGTCTCGAGCGAAGTCCATAACAACGTGCTCGTTGAGTTTAGCACAAAAAATAGCAAGTACGGGAAAGTGTTTATCCGTTTTGTAGGACCGCATCTAGTGCAGCTTCCACATCAGCCAGCGCTTTGCTGGCCTGGGACTGAACGTCCTGAGATTGTTTAAGCGCGATTTCCGATTTGGAAGCAAGCTGCAGCGCACACATACTGAGTACGTCCTGCTTGTCTTGCACAGCATAACGGCTTTCAAACCGTGCTACTGCATCATTTATGGTTTTCACCGCAGCTCTAATCTGCTCCTCCTCTTCCCTTTTAATGGTCAGCGGATAAGTTCTATTCGCAATGGTGACTTTTATTTTTAACGTGTTCTCACTCACGGAGGTTACGCACTTAACAATTTCAAACAACGGTCAATCTCCCGTACCAACTCCGCAATCTTTTCTTCGCTGTACGTGTCCTTTGCGGGCGAACCACTCTGAACAGTTAAAGCGAGATTACGTTGTTGCAACTGATCTTGAAAATCTGCATGTTCCGCTTGCAAGGCTGCGAGAGTTTCTTGCAAATGGTCAATTTGTTCTTCTAACTCTTGTACTTTCGACTGTAATTCCGCGTTGCGATTGGCCACTTTAGAGGCCTTATCTACCACACGCTGAAGCACTTCAGAAAATTCAGGAGTCATTTAAATCAGTTTCCATCAAATATACCATAATTGTAGCTTTGTAGAATGTTAAATCGGTCCCTAATTCTTGGGTTGTTACTAACGGCCCCTTTTTTACAAGCACAATCCAGTTTTGCGCCCAGTGCTCCATTAGATATCCCTTTGGTGCTAAGCGGCACTTTCGCCGAATTGCGCGGAAATCACTTCCACGGAGGCATAGATATAAAAACACAAGGCCGCAGCGGTCTTAGAATAGGTGCGGTAGCAGATGGCTATGTTAGCCGCGTGGCAGTAAGCCCATATGGGTATGGAAATGCACTTTATGTCAGGCATCCCGAAGGCTATACCACCGTTTACGGCCACTTAAATGCCTTTTATCCGGAATTGGAACAATGGGTGGAAGACCAACTGCGCGACCGCAGCAAGAACGACGGCAACCTCTACCCTTCGCCAGAGCAGTTCAAGATCACCCGTGGCCAACTAGTCGCTTTCAGCGGCAACACAGGCGGCTCTTTCGGTCCGCACCTGCACTTTGAGATCAGAGATACCAAAACAGAGGAACCACTGAATCCATTGGAGTTCGGGATTGAAGTAAAAGATACTCGCAAACCGGATATGCGCGGACTAAAATGGACCGCACAAGATTTTAATACCACCGGCTCTTTTAAACCTGGAGATACTATAAGTGCCGAGAAAACCGTGGGAATTGACCTATTTACCACGGATAAGCAAGATTTGGCCAATAATAACAACGGTGTGTATGCCATTGAGGCATCGGTAGAAGGCAAGAACTTTTTCACGGCCAATTATAGACGCATCAATTTCAGCACCTCACGCTTTATCAATGCACACATCAACTACGATCTGTACTGTACTCAAGGAGTAAGGTATACGCGATTGTACGAATTGGAAAACAACCCCCTTGACCTCACTACAACGTATGAAGTGGCCGAACCTGCATTCCGAGCTTCAAAAGGGTGGATTACTGTAGCCGAGGATAGTGTGATCAAAGTGGACGTAACGATCAAGGATTTCGAAGGCAATGCGAATGCCTTTTCGTTTTATGTGAAAGGGACCAAGCGCCCGATGAAGGGGATGTTGGACCGGACGGTACTTCCTTGGGATATGGCGCATTCATTGACTATAGGCCCAATACATTTTACCATCCCAGCCGGCGCATTATACAACACGACCTATGATTTTTTGATGGGCGCTAAAGGCAATGGGCAATATGTCATTGGCGGCGGTTATGTGCCATTGCAAAGCTACATGACGTTAAAATGGACCTTGGACAGCACTCAGATTCCAGGAGTAGGTTGGTTCCTTTGGGAGGCTAACCACAAAGGCAAGAAGAGTGCGGTCACCGGAGCGCGCGATGGTGATTTGATGACTTTTAAAACGAGGAGTACGGGGACGTATGAATTGGACCAAGATTTGAAAAAACCTGAGGTGAGCTTGCTGAAAGCTACCACATATGCCCGCAGCAATAGCGCCTTTAGAGAGATTCGACTGCGCGCTGCAGACGACAAGACCGGTGTGGACCGTTATAGTGCAAGAATTGACGGCTACTTTGCAAGAATTGACTTCGATTATAAAAACGAGATGTTAAAAGTGATTGTTCCCAAGGAAATCCCCGCAGGAAGCCATAATTTGCGTGTTGTAGTAATCGACGGTGTCGGTAACACCGCCATAGAAGAGTATACAATCACCTTATGATGCAACGCGCACTACTTTTTATTCTATTCTTCACCTGCTCTTTCGAGGCTTCTGCGCAAGAAGGAAAAAAGCCGGTGCAACTTCATGGAATTATTGTCAGCAATGATTCGTTGATCCAATTATTGCCTAACGTCCAGATTTTAGTGAAAAGTCGCGGGCAAATGACTGTTAGTGACCGCGACGGATTTTTCTCGTTAGTGGCAATGCCAGGAGATACGGTGCTTTTTCAGCACATCGGATTCCGCCTCAACCGTTTTTGGGTGGCAGATACGTTGGAGGGTGAGCAGTTTCTGGCGCGCATTGTTTTGGAATGGGATACCGAAGTCTTGGATCCCGTTATTGTCTACCCATGGCCGTCAAAGGAAAACTTCAAGGAAGAATTCCTTGCGATGAAAATTGAAACCACAGAAATGGATATTGCTCAACGCAACCTTGCTTTAGATGAACTTCGTGCCCGCGCGGCGGCGATGGGCTATGATGCTGCTGAAATGCAGGATTACCTCATTACGATGCAGAACCAGCAACTCTACAATGAAGGACGTTATTACGGCGGCAATGGTGCATCCGCCATCCTAGGTGCCCTTTCTAATCCCTTCGCTTGGACAGAGCTCTTTCAAAGCCTGAAGCGGTAATTGGTTTTGAAAAAACTATTCTTCATAGGTATATTCTTCACCTCTGGGCTTCACGCACAGATCATGGATTCAACCCTTCTCGATGAAGTTGACGTGGAATCGCAACACGTTTCTGAAGAAGGCACGAACGTATTAGGAAAAGATATCCGATTCACTACTGGCGCAGAAGGTGGCGTGGAAGGCGTAGTAAAAACCTTTGCTGGGGTGAGCTCTAGAAACGAAATGAGCTCGCAGTACAATGTGCGCGGAGGTAATTTTGACGAAAACTTAGTCTATATCAACGATTTCGAGGTTTTTCGACCCTTTTTAGCACGTGCCGGTCAGCAGGAAGGCATGAGTATTATCCACCCTCATTTAGTCAGCAGCATCAACTTTAGCGCAGGCGGGTTCAGTGCCTTAGAAGGAGACAAACTCAGTTCCGTTCTAGATGTGAAATACGAATACACCCGGGACCCGAAGCTAAAAGACTTGATCATAGAAACTTCGCTCACGGGCGTCAGTTGGGCCTCGAAAAACCATACGAAGGGATGGACTATTGCAAGTGGACTCCGCTACCGTAATAATGCACTGCTACTAAATGCTACTGATGTACAGAGCGATTATTTTCCAGTGAATGCCGACGGCCAATTGTTGCTGACAAAGCTCCTAGGCAATGGCCCCAATGAGGTGGGCACCTCGCGTGTAGAAATCTTTGCACACGTTGCACACAACAGAATGAATCAAATCCCTCAAAACCGGCAAACCAATTTTGGCTCTTTGCAGGAGGCGCTGCGCTTGAATGTATTTTTTGACGGCAAGGAGGAATTTGGTTACGATACGCAATTCTTAGCCGCTAAATATCAGAAACTTACAGGAGTCGCTGGTGGCGGTGTACGTACCTTTTCCGCGACCGGTTTTCACACCACGGAATTGGAAATCACCGATGTGATTGGCTACTACAGACTGAACGAACTCAACAATGATCTAGGCTCCGATGACTTTGGTGAAATAAGCCTAGTACGGGGCGTTGGTGCCTTTCAGGATTTCAGAAGAAATTTCCTCGATGCCTACATCGGCAATGTAAAATATGAGGAATTGATTGGATTTAACAGGTTTGACCTTACCTGGGGAGTCCAATTGCAAGGAGAAAACATCTATGACCGCTACAAAGAGTGGGAACGCATCGACAGTGCCGGCTACAGCCTACCGAACACGGGCAGCACCATTGATAGCGTTATCGATGGAAGATTATTCAGCACACCGGCGGACGGTTTAGAACTCTATACCCACGTAGCAGCGACTCAAACGTTGCTCAACACTCGAGCGAAGAGTTGGATCAACGCAAAAGGCTCTATTCCACTAGATAAGGGCATCTGGCATTACAATATAGGTGCACGGATGCAGTGGGCCCAATTGTCAAACGAAGTTCGCATCAGCCCACGTGCACGATTCAACTTTATACCAGATGGAGGACTGCTTGCTGCCTACCGGTGGACCTTTGCTGCAGGATTGTACGATCAATACCCCTTCTACCGTGAAATGCGCCTTAAGGACGGTACGCTAAATACGGACGTGAAGAGTCAGCAGGCCCTGCACCTGATCGTACGTCAAGACAAAGATTTTGAACTGTGGAACCGCCCTTTTGTATGGACACTTGAAACGTATTACAAAGGATTGCAACGCGTGAATTTGTTCGATGTGGAAAATGTGCGCATCCGCTACCAAGGCAACAACGATGGACTGGCGCGAGTGTACGGGATTGATTCCCGCATCAATGGAGAGTTTGTAAAAGGCACCGACAGTTGGTTCACTTTTAGTTTGTTCCGCGCTCAGGAGCGCAGTACAACAAGCTTGGTACAGGGGTGGCACGCCCGACCGACGGACACTCGGTTCAATTTCGCCGTGTACTTCCAAGATTACTTGCCGAACGACCCTACAACACGGTTGTCACTGACACTTATGTTGGGCGGTGGATTTCCTTTTGGACCGGACGGTACTGGCAACGAAATAGCGCAACCCGAGGACCGTTTTTTCCGAAGCCCACCCTACCGTCGGGCAGATATCGGTTTTATCAAGGTATTGGGTGGGAAATGGACCGATCGCTTTGATGAAATCTGGATCAGCGCGGAAATCTTTAACCTGCTACAAGCAAGAAATACTGTGAGTTACCTTTGGGTAAAAGATATTAGTGCGGCAGGACAATACGCCGTCCCTAATTACATGACCAACAGATTACTCAACTTAAAAGTCCACGTGGATTTCTAATATGCGCATTGTCGAAACTTGGAGTACCCAACAATTCAAAACCACCATTTACGCCATGGAACGCTGGCACTACGTTGAATTTGAGGCTGGGCCAATGAAGCAGGGGTTCAAATTCATGAAAGAATCACATCCTTCTACCGCTGAAGTCAAAGAAGCCTTGACTCAACCCTTTTTGGACGAAGTCTACAGGACGTTCGAAAAGATGTTTTTGAATCTCAAGAACAACAAGTAATACCTCTTCGTAAAAAGAATAACTATCGCATCAAATCAAAGATGTCGTTTTCTAGTGCGCGACCTTTGTTTTTGTTGTACCAATCTTGCGCAAAAAGCGACCATTCAGACTTATCAAAATCTGGCTCAGCCTTCCACTGTTTGTAGTGTTCGGTGAGTTCTGATGGACGAGGTCCCCAATTGGTGACTGCTTCAAAATGATCATTAAGGCGTACCCACTTTGGAATGGAACGGCCACCGTCGGTGAGGAATTGGTCCATGAGTTCTGGGTGCTCATCGCGAAATACGATGCGCAAGGGAATTTTCGTCGCAATGGCCCATTCATTAAAAAACGGCAAGGCGTGAGCGGCATCGCCACACCACGTTTCGGTAAAAACCAACCACTGCTCGCCTTTTACTTTACAATCGTAAATGGCGTCGATAAAATTTACTTCGGGACGGTACGTCTTTTCCCAACGGCGCTGACGTGCAGCAGCCAGTTTGGTATATTCGATAAAAGACGCTTTCTGCTCACCAGATGTTTTTCCTTTGCGGGCATATTGCTGAAGCAATTCACTGTACGATTTATAGGTAATGCCTCGCTCGAAAGCTTCTTTAAGACGTAGGTTTTGTTCCCGCTGATCCATAAACGAATGGTTTGAATTTTTGCAAAGGTCGTTCGACGACTAAATACGTTAGTGACGTGGCGCCCAAAGTGAGGGCAAGGTAAATGAGCCAAGCGATTTCTGAGGATATTGGAAAAGATTTTACCCACATTAATACCGGTATATGAAACAGGTACATACTAAAGGAGACGGCGCCGACCCAACGCAGGGGTTTCCAGCATAATAGCGATGCCCAAAGGCCGTGTTTAAAGGAGGCTATTAATGCAACGGACCATAGCAATGCCGCGGGGATAAACGTACCTATATGAGTATAGTCATCTGATTTCCAAGACCAAAAACTAAAGATGAGCACGACAGCCCAGCCGGCATAGGTGGTGAAGGAAGATTGGGTGAGGGTGTTCCAGAAATGGGGACGTAAACGCTCAATAAGAGCAACGACGGTGCCGAGCAAAAAGATGTTGAGGAACCATAGCGTGTTTGTTCCCTCGGGCTGCCACCATAGTACAAACCAATACGACGCACCCATTAATACGGCTAATGTGCAAGCAATGGCATACCCGTTCCAACGAAACAGGCGGTGAAATACGAAAAGTACTATAGGGCTAATGAGGTAATATTTAAACTCAACCGGTATGGACCAAAAAATATGATCGCCACGCTGAAGTGCAAGGTGCTGCCACACATCTCCCAAGTCGTGCATTACTACTTTTAGTCCGCTGGCATTGGCCACTCTAAAAACTATGAGCGCAAGAAAAAAGAGTGGGAAAATGCGTAAGATGCGGCGAGAGATGTAATACAACCAATAGTCCCAATCTGCGCGTCCCTGCTGAAGCATCTTGATGATTTGACGGTCCAGAAGGTAGGCGGAAAGCACAAAGAATAGGTATACCCCAAGTTTTCCCCGGATCAACAAACTGCTTTCACCGAAGGGGCCCAGGCCTTGATTGTATCCGTGACCAAATACCACCATTAGTACGGCGATACCCCGTAAACCATCGAGCGGTTTGTGATGATCAGGATGTTGATCGTTTGGAAAAAAGGCTTGGAGCCAGCGCATTACCTTTTAAAGTTCAGCAAAGTGGTGCGGATAATGGCGATGCATTCGTCCAACTGGTCCTTTGTCATTACCAGTGGCGGTGCAAAACGGATGATGTTGCCGTGTGTTGGTTTTGCAAGCAAACCGTTTTCTTTCAATGCCATACAAATGTTCCAAGCAGTGGAGCTGTCGGGCGTATCGTTGATAATAATGGCATTCAGCAATCCTTTACCGCGAACTTTGGTGACCAATGCTGTTTCGCCAATGATTTTAGTCATCTCCGCACGGAAATGTTCACCCATAGCACGCGCATGCGGCGCCAGTCCTTCTTCTTTTACCACGTCAAGTGCCGCCATTGCAACTTTTGCCGCAATAGGGTTACCGCCAAAAGTGGAACCGTGCTGACCTGGCTTGATCACTTCCATTACGTGATCGTCCGCGAGTACCGCACTCACGGGATAAACGCCGCCAGATAGAGCCTTTCCTAAGATCAAGAGATCGGGCTTCGTGTAGGTTGTACCGCGCTTGCAAGTGTTGCCGCAACTACAATCGCCACAAACCGCTAAAAGTGACCCAGTGCGGGCAATTCCGGTCTGTACTTCATCTGCAATCAACAAAACATTGCGCTCTTTACACAATGCTGCTGCCTCTGTTATAAAGTTTGCGTCCGGTGTATTCACGCCCGCCTCGCCTTGAATAGGCTCGACTAGAAAACCAACGACATTCTCATTCATCAACGCAAAGTTTAACGCGGCAATATCATTGTAAGGAATGGTTACAAAACCGGTTGTATAGGGACCAAAGTTGTTACGGGCATCGGGATCGTCAGAGAACGAAATGATTGTTGTCGTACTTCCATGTAAATTTCCCTCACATACCACGATAATACCGCTGTTTTGTGCGACTCCTTTTTTCTCATAACCCCACTTACGTGCGATTTTTAGCGCCGTCTCCACTGCCTCT
>Ga0102816_1000923_pt1 | contig 10420 bp, 10 predicted proteins | sample ColrivemetaGS545_FD_84509 | JGI IMG/M metagenome (GOLD analysis project Ga0102816, IMG submission 84509) | Estuarine microbial communities from the Columbia River estuary - Flood tide non-ETM metaG S.545 | ecosystem: Environmental > Aquatic > Marine > Intertidal zone > Estuary | place: USA...
ATTTTCTTTGTGAACAGATTTCTGCATTGTTCGACAACTAGATCGTATTGGTTAGAAGTATTTGGCATAAACAATATTAATTTCCGTAAATTTCGTTCAAATTTTATGAACTAAAAAATCTATCTAAGTTTAATGAAAAAAATTGTTGTTTTTTGCGGCTCTAGTTTAGGGTTTAATCCAATTTATAAAAATGCTGCCATTGAACTAGGCAACTACTTTGTAAACAATGACATAACCCTAGTGTACGGTGGTGGTAAAATTGGGATGATGGGAGTATTATCAGAAACTATTTTAAATAAAGGTGGTAAAGTAATAGGAATTATTCCTGCTTTATTAAAAAAAGAGGAAGTTGTTAACCCTCATGTAACTGAATTAATTGTTACAAAAACCATGAGCGAGCGTAAGGTAATAATGAGTAAAATGATAGATGGTTATATTTCACTACCAGGTGGATTTGGCACCCTAGATGAGCTTTTTGAAGGACTAACACTAAGTCAATTACACATAGAACAAAAACCAAATGGAATTTTAAATATTAATGGTTTTTTTGATCATACACTCAAACAATTAGAGGTTATGGTTGCTGAGGGATATTTAAAACAAGAAAATAAAGAAATGCTGTTGGTAGGAAACAATGTAAGTGAATTGATGTTAAAGATGGACTCCTATATTGCTCCAGAAAAATCAGCTGTCATAAATAAAGTTATCAACCATGACCATAAACTGTAGAGGAAAATTAATAGATTTTTCTTCACCCAAAGTAATGGGAGTTCTCAACATAACTCCAGACTCTTTTTATGATGGAGGGTATTACAAAAATGAGAAAGAGCTTCTAAATCAAACTGAGAAAATGCTTCTTGAAGGAGCTTCATTTATTGATGTTGGTGCATATTCCTCAAAGCCTGGTGCAGCTCATATTTCTGAAAAAGAGGAATTGAATAGAATAATACCTGTTGTAAAATCTATTAGTAAGTATTTCCCACAAGCTATTATCTCTGTTGATACTTTTAGGGGGATCGTAGCTAAACAAACTATAGATAATGGCGCAGCAATCATTAATGATATTTCAGGAGGATCTTTAGACAAAGAAATGTTTAAAATTGTAGCAGACCTAAAGGTGCCGTATATTCTAATGCATATGCAGGGAAAACCCCAAGACATGCAATTAAATCCAACTTACAGTGATATCGTTACAGAGTTAATTTCTTTTTTTTCAGAACAACTATATAAATTGCATCAGTTAAAACATAATGACGTAATTATTGACGTAGGTTTTGGGTTTGGTAAAACTTTTGAACACAATTACCAACTATTAAAAAACCTTGCTCTTTTTAAAAATTTAGATGTCCCCATTTTAGCAGGTGTTTCCAGAAAATCAATGCTCTATAAACCACTTGGCTTATCTCCAAAAGAAGCGCTTAACGCCACTACTAGTGCTAATACAATAGCATTACTTAATGGTGCGAAAATTTTACGAGTACACGATGTAAAAGAAGCGGTTGAAGCAATAAATATTGTAAACCTACTTAACTAATTTGTACATTTACCAAAATACGACCAGCAAATGTTAGATTTTCTTGACTTTTCTTTTTTAGACGCTCTAGACATATTATTGGTAGCTACACTGATATACTACATCTACAAACTCTTAAAAGGAACTGTAGCCATTAATATATTTTTAGGAATTGCATTTATTTTTCTCATATGGAAAATAACTCAAATCTTAAAAATGGAAATGTTAAGCAATATTTTAGGGTATCTACTAAGTGGCGGAGTCATCGCATTAATCATTGTTTTTCAACAAGAAATTAGGAAATTTTTATTGATGATAGGTACTACTAATGTAACCTCAAGAACACAGTTTTTAAAACAACTAAAATTCTTAAAGTCAGAAATTACCTTAGAAACAGATTCAGACACCCTATTGAGTGCATGTAAAAAAATGTCTAAAACAAAAACTGGGGCTTTAATTGTTATAGAAAGAACCAACAGTTTAGATTTTTTAATAAAGACTGGAGACAATATGAATGCTGAGATAAATGAAGTTTTATTGGAGAGCATCTTCTACAAAAACAGTCCATTACATGACGGCGCTACCATTATTAGAGATAATTATGTAGTAGCTACTAGAGTTATTTTACCAATCTCTGATAGTATTAATATACCTTCCCGTTTCGGATTAAGACACAGAGCTGCTTTTGGAGTTTCTGAGAAAACAGATGCTGTTTGCCTTCTAGTATCTGAAGAAACTGGTGAAATCTCCTATATTAAAGATGGTAGTTTTGAGTTATACGCAGACTATAACGAATTGTTGGAAAAACTAAAATTAGATATTCAATAGTTCATTTTGTTAGCTAAGATGCTAACTCTAAACTAAATTGTTTATCATACAAATTTTTATAATAGCCATTTCTTTTTTTGAGTAACTCTTTGTGAGTTCCCTCTTCTACTATAACTCCTTTATCCATCACAATTATTTTATCGGCTTTTTTAATTGTAGCTAGCCTATGAGCTATTACTATTGAAGTTCTTCCCTCTGTAATAGTATCTGTGGCATATTGGATCATTTGTTCTGCATGAGAGTCTACAGAAGAAGTAGCCTCATCTAAAATTAGAATTCTTGGGCTACTAACATAAGCTCTCAGAAAAGCGATTAATTGTCTTTGCCCAGATGAAAGCATAACACCTCTTTCCTTAACGTTGTAATGATACCCACCAGGAAGAGTCATAATAAAATTGTGAATACCAATTTTTTTAGCTGCATCGATTACCTGACTCTCTGTAATTAAAGGGTTTTTTAAAGTAATGTTATTTAGAATGGAGTCTGAAAAAAGAAAAACATCTTGTAAAACAATAGCTATTTGATTTCTTAAAGAAGATAATTCGTAGTCCTCTACTGAAATGGAATCTATAGATATTGTACCGCTATCTATTTCATAAAATCGATTTATCAAATTAATAATCGTAGACTTTCCTGCTCCTGTAGCACCAACTATAGCAACAGTTTGACCTTTATTTACTTTTAAAGACACCCCTTTTAAGACCTCTTCATCTTGTATATAACTAAATCTAACATTACTAAAATTGATATTTCCTTGGATATTTGAAGCATCAATTTGTCCTTCTTTACGGATATAGCTTTTTGTATCTATAATCTTAAAAACTCGTTCTCCGGAAACAATTCCCATTTGTAACTGATTAAATTTATCTGCAATCTGACGAAGGGGCCTAAATAACATTTGCGACATTTTAATGAAGGCTATGACTGCTCCCAAAGTGGTAAACCCCTCTAATATTTGATACCCTCCAAACCATACAATTAACCCAATAGCAAAAGATGAGAGTATTTCTGCAATAGGAAAAAAGATAGAATAGTACCAAACCGTTTTAATGTGTGCTTTTTTATGATTATTGTTAATTTTTTTAAAGTTTTGGTACTCTATATTTTCTCTTGTGAACAGTTGTAAGATTTTCATTCCAGTAACTCGCTCTTGAACAAATCCGTTTAAATTAGCTATTTCATTTCTAACAGCTTGAAAGGTAGCTTTAATTGCTACCTGAAATACTTTTGTAGCATACACTAGAATTGGTAAAACAGCCAATGCAACCGAAGCTAATTTCCAATTCATAACAAACATGACAACTATAACCACTAACATTTTTAATATGTCGCTAATAATCATAAAAACACCTTGTGTGAAAAAATTAGCTATAGTTTCTATATCTGACACAACTCTAGTTACTAATTTTCCTACGGAAGTGGTATCAAAATAGGACATTTTAAAACTGTTGATATTCCTAAAAACTGTTGCTCTAATATCTCTAATAATATGCTGTCCTACCCAATTAGCATAATATATAAACAAAAATTGCAAAAGAACTTCTGCAAAAACAATTGTAAGTAATATTTTAATATAAAATACTAGATTAGAAATATCTTGGTTAGTCACAAAATCATTTACAGTCTCACCAATAATATATGGATTTAAGGCCGACACAAAAGCTAGACTAATAGTAGAAATAGCGGCAATAGAAAACTTGAGTTTATACCCTTTAGCAAAACTCATTAATCTTAAAAAAATTTTTATATCAAAGGCTTTTCCTGATATTTTTTCTGCCATTATACCCAATTATAGTTTTTGCTTAGAGTGTAAAATTAAATTGTTCATTTTATTTTTAGTAACAAACTTCTGTTAAAAATAATCCTCTAGCTGGAACAGACAAACCAGCCTCACTCCTATTTTTACTTTCAATTATTTTTCTAAAATCTGTTAAACTAATTTTACCCATACCTACTTCAATTAAAGTTCCAACAATAGCTCTGACCATATTTCTTAAGAATCTATTTGCTGTTATGTGAAAAGTCAAATGATCTCCTTGAAGAACCCATGTAGCTTTTGTAATGGTACAATTAAACGTTTTGACATCCGTTTTTACTTTTGAAAAACTTTCAAAATCTTCATATTCAAATAAAATTTCAGCAGCTTTATTCATGATATCAATTTCTAACTTTTTTTGATATAATTGCCAAGTAGTTTCCAAATAGAAAGGATCTCTAACCAATAGAATTCTATATTCATAACTTCTACTTACTGCATCAAATCTAGCGTGTGAAGTATCCAACTCCATTTTCAAAGACTTAATTACAATATCATTGGGTAAAATAGAATTGAATTTATGAACATCATTATTTGTTAATTTTTTTTCTACATCAAAATGAGCAAACATTTGCAGCGCATGAACTCCAGCATCAGTTCTACCAGCCCCAACAAGCTGAATAGTCTCTTGAGTGATGGTATTGATAGCTTTGGTAAGTTGTTCTTGAACAGAAATAGCATTCGGTTGTATTTGCCAACCATGATAATTAGTTCCTTTGTATGATAATTCTATAAAATATCTCAAAAAAAAAGTAGTTTATATAAGGCTCTAAAACTACGAAATTTATTTTGTTATTTGTACTTTCGTTAGGTGAAGAAAATCCTATTATTATCAGATACTCATAGCTTTATTGACGATCAAATCCTAAAATTTGTAAAACAGGCTGATGAGGTTTGGCATGCTGGTGATATTGGAAATTTAAATGTTACAGATACCATAAATAAAATAAAACCTTTAAGGGCTGTTTATGGGAATATTGATGGAAATGATGCTCGAGCTCAATTTCCATTAGACAATAAATTTAGAATTGAAGAAATGACCGTTTGGATGAATCATATTGGTGGATATCCAAATAAATACCATAAAAGAGTTCGTGAAGATTTAAAAAAAATAAAGCCTTCCATTTTTATTTGCGGTCATTCTCATATCTTAAAAGTACAATACGATAAAAAGTTAAATATTTTACACTTAAACCCTGGAGCAGCTGGTAAATATGGATTTCACGCTGTACGCACTATGTTGCGTTTTGAGCTAGATAAAGGAGAAATTAAGAAGTTAGAAATTATAGAGTTAGCTAAGAAAACTTGACACTTTTTTTTCATAAACAGGAAGTTCTATACTAATTTTTGTTCCTTCACCTTTATGAGAATCTATAATAAATTTTCCACTCATCATGTGAATTCTAGCATCTATTTGATTGATTCCTAACCCGTCTTTATTTGACATTTTTAAGGTATCAAAACCTTTTCCATTGTCATTAATTGAAAGCAATAATTTTTTATCTTTTTCAACTAAATTAATTTCTGCGATAGTAGCTTCACTGTGTTTGATTGCATTGTTAACAAGCTCCTGTATGATATTATGCAATTTTATTTCAAAATCTTGATCATATCGCTGAATATTTTGTGTTTGAAAAACAATCTCTAATTGTGAGTTAGAATATTTTTCTGCCATATCTTTAATAGCATAAGCCAAACCAAATTTTAATAAGACCGAAGATACTAATGTGTGAGATAGATCTCTAATTTTCTGGGAAGCCTCATGGATAATATCTTGAGACTTATCTACCTCTTTAGGTATTGAGCCTGTAAATATTTTTTTACAAGCTTGTAAATGTAAATTTGCTGAAGATAATAAAGCACTTACATTATCGTGAAGTGTTTCTGCAATCTGCTTACGTTCTGTTTCTTTACCATCTAGGGTTGCGTTTAAAATTCTAATTTGAGCCTCTGTTCGAATTTTTTCAAGTTTTTGTTGTTGAACTAACTCCTGTTTAGATAATTGTAAACTAAGGTTCCTCTGACGGAGTTTGTATTGGTTTAATAAAAAAGCCAACAATAAAATGATAGAAAAACTACTAATGCCAATAATCCAGGTAAGGTTTTGAGCTTTTTGTTGTTGAATTTTCCCTTCTTTCCTAACCATACTTACATTAAACTCACCTGTTACACGCTCTAACATCTCTTGAGTTTCTATATCTCGAAGTTCGTCCTTCATATTGATGGCAGTTTCCTGATAATCATAGGCTTTGTACTCTTTTAATTGTCTCATGGCCCAAGATAAATTATTGTACAAACTAGCCTTCACTTTAATTGCTCTGTTGGAGGTATCTCTTTTAATAAGCTTAATTCCTTCAAAATAAGTTTTTTTTGATTGCTCAAAATCACCTTGCAATAAATAAACATTGGCCAGATTATTAATAGCAGAGGCTTGGCTTATTCTATTCTTTTTATTTTGATGAATAGCAATGGCTTTTTCTGCAAATTCTATAGCCTTGTCATAATTATTAACATAAGTGGTGTCATATTGATAAATTCCAGATAAATTAGAAAAAGATATGGCCTGAAAACTAACTACATCTTCCTCAAATGCAATTAATGCACCCAATTTTTTGTAATAAAAAATAGCACTGTCTTTTTTTTCAAGATATTGATATCGACTACCTAGTCTCAGTAAATTTTCGGCCAAGTACTTTTGACTTATAGAATCTATTTTTTGACCATCTAGTGTATTGTTAGTCAACAACTTTAGAGATTTCTTGTAATATGTTATCGCCTTTTCATGATCTCTATTATTTCTATAAATTTCAGCAATTAAAAAGATAATTTTGAACTGAAGATACCTATTTTGTATAGATTTCATTTGTTCATTCAAGTAAAGCGCCATTTGAAGACTTTCCACATAATTGTTAGTTTCATACAAAGATTTTGCTTGATTGTATTTTATGCCTAAAATAGAATCTCTAGAATCTTGAATAAGCAATAAAGAAGTTTTTGTTTGAAAAACTTCCTTATTGTTAAATATTCTTTTTTTTGCTTGTAAAGAAACACTCAACAAAAAAACAAATAGTAGACTGAATAACGTTAGAACGTTTTTATTCATATGAAAAATAAATCTTAGGGTATAGATTTTTAAAAATACTGCTTTTTTTAATATTAAATGAAGTTAAACATCACTTATCCCTCAATATCAACCTCTGGTCTTCTCTTAGTTCTTGAAGTGGTTCTACTACTGTCAGATGAATAATAATTTATAAAGGCAATGTGTAAATTTTCACCTTCTTCTTTTTCAAAAGTAACTGTGTAATCCGATTGACTTCCATTTCCAGGCTCTAAGTGTATAATATAATCTCCAGTTGCTTCATCTTGTGTGAAATCTACTTCAATAGAAGCATCTACTGTAAAATTTAAATCGTAGGTGTTATCTCCATTATCAACAACACTGTATGATGTTAGGTGATCTTCCTCTTCTGTTTTTGAAAATTGGATATCTTTATCAAAAATTGTTAATTTAGAAGTTTGGTGAGTAATGGTATTGTTAAGGTTTACTGAGAAACGATCTTTTGAACCAGTAGACATTATTTCTGATATATGTTGTTCTGAAGCGCCAGTCTCACTAAAAAGATCTATATCCAAACTATTTGCTTTATTATTACTACTAATAGTTGAGGAGACATTATTGTTAGTTTCTAAATCCATAGTGTAGGCTCCAGAGGCATCTCTACTTAAGACAACTTTTCCAAATAATTCTGAACTTGGTTCTTCTAAGAAAGAGGTTTCTTCTTGAGAACATGATGAAAAGACAAGGGAAATAACTAATGCAAAAATTGATAGGGGTAAATTTTTCATGATTTTAATTTTAAGGGTTTTTATTTAAATTTTTAGGTCACAACATGATGGCAATATTTTGTTAAATAACATTTGAAGGTTGGGGGATTTTTATCAAATATGTAAGTATATAATTATTCTATAACTATACAATTTTATTCTTAACAGCATACATTGCCAATCCTACTGAATTTTTTACGTTTGTTTTTTTTAATAAATTTTTTCTATACGTATCTACTGTACTTTGACTTATGTTTAATATTCCAGCTATTTCAGGTGAACTATATTCTTGAGATATTAATTTTAAAACTTCAATTTCTCTCGCAGTTAACATGTTAGATATGGTACTATCAGGTCTTTTTTTAGGTTTTACTGTTTTTCCTGTAAAAACTTTAAGCAATTCATCTTTAATTGCATTACTGAAAAATTGTTCGCCTGAATGAACTGCTTTGATGGCATCTATAATATGTTCACCAGCACTATCTTTTGATATATAACCATTTGCACCTAAAGCTAACATTTCTTCCACTAACTTCACATCATCATAACTAGAAAGAATGATTGTTTTTATTCTTATATTTTTTTTCTTGAAGAACTTCAATACTTCTATTCCATCAAGTTCGGGCATATTAATATCCAAAATTAAAATATCAGCAGAATTATTTAGTGCCCATTCTGTCACCTCTTTCCCAGTGAGCGAATATCCTTCAACAAAAATGTTTTCTTCAGTATTAATAACAGCTATAATACCTTCAATAAGTATTTTATGATCATCCGCTACATGAACTTTTATTTTTTCTTCCATAGTATAAGACAAATTTAATTGGTCATGTAGGATCTTACAATACCTTTTAATGATGAAATTTTCTTATCCCCATAAATAGGGAGTTAAATATACTATTAAATAAAGAATAAGTTCTTTAAAATTAAATTTGAAACAAAAAAACCAGAGCTGTTGCTCTGGTTTATCGCATTAATATAATTAAATAATAGGTCTATCGCAATCTGTCTACAGATTTTACAAGATTTTCATCCTTCCTAATTGCTTTATTTGCCAATACAGAAAATAAAATAACAATAGATGGTATGAACATCCCAATACCTTTCTCAGAAAAAATTTCTCCAGGTATATTTAGAGACAAATAAATCAATATTCCTAATAAAAAGAGATTGATCAAAATTATAATACGTCCCAGCACAAATTGTTGTTGTCTATCATTGAAACGAAAAATAGCAATAAAAGCTAACAACGCTGAAATAATAAAAGAAACTGGCACCAATTTGTATAAAATAGACTCTTTTAAAAATAAGTCAAATACAAATACCTCATTGTCTGCTTCTACCCATAGTTTAAAAAAAAAGGTAGCTCCTATTGAAAGGAAAATAACTATCAGTAAGTAAATTGATTGTATTCTTTGTATCATTTATCTTAAACGTAGTACAAAATTATCATTTTATTTTTTCATAAAGAAACATAAACATATAAAATAATTGTATATATTTGCTTAATTAACCACTCTACTTATTGTATAGTACTTTATACAACACACATTAAATCAAAAACACTTAATAACAAATTCTTACACTAATTAAGAATTATAATATAACTTAACATTTATGTTCGAAATATCAGAACTAAAAGCAAAAACTCTTGCTGAGCTTCAACAAATTGCAAAATCTATTGGTTTATCTAAAACTAGCCAACTAAAAAAACTAGACTTAGTTTATCAAATCTTAGATATACAAGCTGCAACTCCTATTAAAGAAGAAAAAACGTCTGAAAATCCAAAACCTAGGGTAAACAAACCTAAAAGAAAAAGAGTTGCAAAAAAGGTGGTCGCTGAAGAAAGCATCGTAGAAGATTTACCAAAACCAACTTCGGAGGTTGTAGAAAAAAAACCTGCACCAAATGCAGACACCTCTGCAGATAAACCTGCTGAAAAACAACATAAAAAGCCTGTTCACAAAACAGACGGAGCAGAAAAAAAGTCTTCAACAACTGGTACAGATGACAAGAACTCTTCAAACGAAGATAAATCTGCTCAAAACAAGGCAAAACCAGTTCATAAAAAACAGAAACCACATCATAATAACAACAAAAACCAAAAAAACCAAAACCAACGAAACTCAAATAATGGTAATAAATACAAAGATCCAGATTTTGAATTCGATGGAATTATTGAAAGTGAAGGTGTTTTAGAAATGATGTCTGATGGATATGGCTTCCTACGATCTTCTGATTATAATTATTTATCATCACCTGATGATATCTATGTGTCTCAATCTCAAATTAAATTATTTGGATTAAAGACTGGTGATACCGTTAGGGGTAATGTAAGACCTCCAAAAGAAGGTGAAAAATATTTTCCTTTAATTCGAGTTTCAAAAATTAATGGTTTAAACCCAAACATAGTTAGAGATCGAGTTTCTTTTGA
>Ga0102816_1000946_pt1 | contig 10213 bp, 9 predicted proteins | sample ColrivemetaGS545_FD_84509 | JGI IMG/M metagenome (GOLD analysis project Ga0102816, IMG submission 84509) | Estuarine microbial communities from the Columbia River estuary - Flood tide non-ETM metaG S.545 | ecosystem: Environmental > Aquatic > Marine > Intertidal zone > Estuary | place: USA...
ACTCTCGGAGCATAACGTTTCGAGAGTGAACTCCATCAAAAAACTACACCCCCATTGGCGTCAAGAATCCAAAGCTCCAACCTTTGCCCTTACGTACCAGGGGACGTTTGTCACCTTGATGGTAAACTGTGGATTCACCAAAGAATTGGCAATTTCAATTGAGGAGTCCTACCACAAACTCTATCACGTCTCTGACAAATGGGTTGCAGACAAACTGGCTCAAGCCTCGATCGATGGCTACGTCACTCTGGCATTTGGCCTGAGACTGCGAACTCCCCTGCTCAAGCAGGTTGTCATGGGAACCAGCAAGACACCGTATGAGGCAGCCGCTGAAGGCCGTACAGCCGGTAACGCACTGGGTCAATCGTATTGCATGTTGAACTCTCGTGCCGGTTCAGAATTTATGGGCAAAGTCCGTGAGTCAGAACACCGGCTCAAGATTAAACCATGTGCCCAAATCCATGACGCTGGATACTTTCTCATGAGAGATGAGATGGCCACGTTGCTCTATACAAACGAGCATATGGTCAAAGCAGTATCCTGGCAGGAAGACCCTGCAATCCAAAACCCTCATGTCAAAATGAGTGGTGAACTCTCGATCTTCTACCCCAACTGGGCGCATGAAGCGTCTCTCAAAAATGATGCAACGATCCCTGAGATCAAAGCCCGCATCGCAAAACACATAAAGGACCTACAAGATGGCAAAGCCTAAATCCAACCGCCTCGCTACTATTGGTCTCGTCGCCAATGCAGAAAATCCATTCACCCTTGAAGGCTACGACAATTTCGAAACCGATGGCACATGGGTTTCTTTCCAGTGGAAGAATGATGCCGGCGATAAGATGATCAAAGACATCGCAATCCCAGTCTCACAAATCGCAATCTTGGTTCAAGAACTCATCGACGATGAGGAGGAACTCTCCGATGGGAATTGAGCAATCAACCTGTGCTTGGTTTGGTTTCTTCCTTGACGCCACACCTGAGACCAAAGCTTGGGCTAAAGAGCTTGATTACAAGCTCCCACCAGGCTTCATGCTCGTTGGTGTAGACAGCGATGAAATCGTATGCGGAGTCTCTCTCTTTGACTCTGGTTCAAATCGCTGGGAACCATTGGACGCTGAAAGGGTCTCTCTTGACCCTCAACAGTTGATCTTCCCGTTCTCAGAATGGGCGGCTGCTATTGATGATGAAACCATGGAGGTGTTCATGCCTCTCATAAATGGAATCATGCCCCAAATTCACATCTTCATCCAGAATGGATAGACAATGAAAATCACCAACAATCACAACATAGACCTACCTCTCGCTGTTTGGTTGCTGCAAGATTCTTACAACTCCGGTGCCAAAGAAGCACCAAAGGGAGAACTGATCTCTGCAACCACATTGATGAAACCAACACGCCAGTTGATTCTCAAACGTCAAGTCGATCAAACCATGGAAGAGATGGATCTATCAGACATCATCGCTTCCCGTATGGGCCAGAGTCTTCATGACGGCATCGAGCGTGCTTGGACACAGGGCGACTGGAAAGGTGCAATGCGAAAGCTTCACTATCCAGAATCTGTGATCAGCAAGGTCAAAATCAATCCAGATCCCAAGACAGTGGGACCAGATGACATTCCGATCTATCTGGAAGTCCGTGGTTTCCGTCAACACCGCGGTCTTGCGATCACCGGTCAATTGGACTTCCTGATTGGCCAAGCCTATCGGGATTTCAAATCCACATCCACATTTGCTTGGACTTCAGGCAACAAGGATGAGGATTACATCATCCAAGGATCAATCTATCGATGGATTCTTCCGGAGCTTATCCGGGATGATATCATGCGGATCCAATTCATCTTCACAGATTGGGTCAAGTACCGCACATCAGATCCTAACTATCCCCAGATCCGTACACCTCACCGTGAGTTTCCGCTTCTATCGCTGAAGATCACTGAGGAGTGGATCGATATGAAGATCAACGACATCAAAGCCAACGCTCGTTTGGATCAGGACAAGATGGTTCTTTGCACAAAGAAAGAACTCTGGCAGTCCGAAGATTCATTCAAGTATTATGCCAACCCCGAGACAGCGAAAGCTGGCGGCCGTTGTCAGAAAAACTTCGAGAAAGAAGCTGATGCCCAAATCCATCTCAAGGAGAAAGGCAAAGGCATCGTCGTCAAAGTTCCTGGCACAGTCAAAGCCTGTACTTACTGCCCAGCATTCACGATCTGTGAACAGCGTAAGAACTACTTCAAGGATGATGGCACCCCTTTAACCTAAGAGAGAAAATACCGTGAATATTTACCCAAAAATCCAGCGAGGGAACTCCTATGACACGTCAACTGTATGACCTCAAAGCTATCGAGGCGATACCACACCACCATGCCATGGAAGAATTGGTTGATCTCTTGTGCCACCGCACAGGAAACATCAACCGAGACTTCTTTCAGGCTGAGGTTGCTTACTTCTTGAGCATCATTCCGAGTTCCCTCCGGACCACCATTGATAGCCCTGAACGGGGCAAACTCCCGATCAACGTCTATTCCATTGCTCTGGCTACGTCAGGCTTTGGTAAAGGCCACTCAGTTTCTCTGATGGAAGAAGTCATTGGCGACTTCCGTCAACTGTTTACGACACAGACTTTCCCACTGATCGCAGAAGAATCGATCACAGATCTCGCAATCACATTGGCAGCCGCCAAGAGTGGAGAGGAAGAAGTCGAGAAATCATCCCTGATGACCGATTTCAGACGCCAGGGACACGCTCCCTTTGTGTTTGACTCCGGTACTGGCCCAGCACTGAAGCAGCTACGCTACAAGCTGCTCCTAGCCCGTGCTGGTGCTATCAACTTCCAGATGGATGAGCTTGGTTCAAACATTCAGGGTAACATGGAGATCATCAACACCTTCCTTGAACTCTATGACCTTGGTCGTATCAAAACCAAACTGATCAAAAACACAGCAGAGTCCGAGCGGGGAATCGATCTTGTAGGTGACACTCCTGCAAACGTTCTCCTCTTCGGTACGACATCAAAACTGTTCGATGGTAGCAAATCTGAGGAAGAATTCTTCAGCCTACTTGAGACCGGTTTCGCTCGTCGCTGCTTCTTTGGTATGGGACATCCTGAAACCATGCCAGATAACATCGATTCTGAGGCCGTCTATGATGGACTCGTATCCAAAGACCGATCCAAAGCTCTCATGGATTGGAAAGCACGGTTGGCAAAATTCGCTGATCAGCGTTTCTACAATCAAACCCTCACAGTCCCACGTGAGGTCGGCATTGAGTTAATCTCGTATCGCCTCTTCTCTGAAAGCGTAGCCAACTCATTGCCTGAGCATGAAGTCATCCGTAAGGCTGAATTGTCTCACCGGTACTTCAAAGCCCTGAAGCTCGCTGGAGTCTATGCGTTCCTCGATGAGTCCCCCATCATCACGATGCAGAACCTTCGCCAAGCTATCAAGGTTGCAGAGGAGAGTGGTTCGAGTTTCCAAACGCTCTTGAAGCGTGAACGGAACTTCGTCCGATTGGCAAAGTATATTGCTGAATCCGGCGTCACTCTTACCCATGCCGATCTCGTTGAGGATCTGCCATATTATCCATCGTCCACGACACCACGTCGGGAGATTATGGATCTCGCAATGGCATGGGGCGTGGGCAACCACGTTGTCATCAAGAAGCACGTAACCAGTGGAGTTGAATTCTTCACCGGTACGACTCTTGAGGAAACTGATCTGAATAAACTCAAATTCAGTTTCTCGAAGCATTTTGCTTCTGATTACATTCCAGCACAACAACCGCTGGAGAAACTGCCAAACCTGCTGAAAGCCGATGACTTCCATTGGTGTAACCACAGCTTTGTAGAAAATCACCGTCTTGGTGATAATGTCATCGAAGGCTTCAACATGCTTGTTGTCGATGTCGATGGCCATAAGCGTGACAAAGCAGGAAACATCACTGCCCGGGGGCCAAGCTTGGACTCTATCCATGAACTCCTCAAGGAGTACACATTCATCACCTCTACCACCAAGAGGCACACGGATGATGAACACCGGTTCCGGTTGATCATGCCAGCAAACTACAATCTCATGCTGGACAAAGATGATTATCGGGACTTCATGGCCAGTTTCACTCTTTGGCTCCCCTTCGAGTCAGACACCTCTGCGAACCAACGGGAACGCAAGTGGATGACGAATCCCAACACTGTCGTCAATGTCAACAAGGGAACCAAGCTTCTGAACGTTCTACCGTTCATTCCTAAAACCAAGCAGAATACTGAATACGTCAACGGCGTAGCTGATCTTGGTCGACTGGATAACCTCGAGCGTTGGTTCCTGAACAATATGGAAGTCGGTAGCCGCAACAACAACTTGCTCAATTTCGCAATGATGTTGAAGGATGCCGGTGCTTCATATGACATCATCAAGGGTAAAGTTCACACCCTCAATGAACAATCTGCTTCCCCTTTGAAAAAGGATGAGGTAGATTCGACAGTTCTAAAATCAGTCGCCAGTAAGATGACGGCTTAACAGTTTCTTCTCTTTAGGGTGCCTTCGCGCATGGATTGAGTTCCAGACCCTACTGAGTTGAACGACCTGGTCAGCAAGGGTAGGTGGACACGCCCTGTCGAAAAACTGACCAACCCATTTCTCGAAAGGAAAATCCAATGGCCGAACAGCCAAAGTCAGTCCTCATCTGTGGGGAATCTGGAGCCGGTAAGTCTTACTGTCTCCGCAACATCCAGAACCAAGAAGGTGTGCTATACTTCAACTGTGAAGGTGGTAAACCACTCCCCTTCCGGAACAAGTTCAAACACATCACTGTCAATGATCCAGAAGAGATCTTTGTCTATCTCCAGAAGGTGATCGACAACCCGCACAAGTTCCATACGATCATCATCGATACCATTTCATTTATGATGGAACGGTTTGAGTCTGTTCACGTCATTGGTTCCCAGAACACAATGGCAGCATGGGGTGATTATGCTCAGTTCTTCAAAACACTGATGTATGATTATATTGCCAAACTGACCTGTGCATCAATTATGTTGGGCCATGTCGAAGGAATCCTTGACGAAGCCTCCGGACGGTGGTCATATAGTGTTCCCGTTAAAGGTTCACTGAAGAAGAATGGTCTTGAAGCCTATTTCACAACTGTCATTGGTGCAAAGAAATTGCCTATCCGCGACATCGAGAAAGATGCCAAGGAAGGTCCTTGCCTCACCATCACAGAACGTGAGCGGGAGCGTGGTTACAAACACGTGTTCCAAACTCAAACGACAAGATCGACTATCGGAGATCGACTCCGTTCCCCCTTCGGTCTGTTCTCAGATGATGAGACTTTCATTGAAAATGATGCTCAAATCATCTTGGACCGAATCAACTCCTATTATGCAGATGCTGCGTAAACCAACCAAGAAAGAAATCCTCCTATGAATATTTTCGCAAACAAAACTGCTGTCGAGAACGACATCGAAACCGACTACATCCCTTCAGGTTTCGCTGTCCTTGAGACAGACACCTATCCAGGTGAAATCAAAGCGGTGTACATCTCCGACGCTCAGAACTCCAAAGCTCAAGCGGTGAACTTCATCATCAAGCTTGACAACGGAACTGAGTTCAAACAGCAAATCTGGGTCTCGAACAAAGCCGGTGAACTCACCTACAAAGACAAGACCACAGGCAAGCCAAAGAACCTTCCTGGCTACATGCAGGTCGATGCAATCGCCATGCTGTTGGTCGGTAAGATCATGAGCAAGCTGGACACCGATGATCGCACACTCAACCTGTACGACTTCACAGCAAAGAAAGAGATGCCCAAAGTGGTTCCATGCTTTGTTGAGTTGCACAACGTGCGTGGCAACTTCGACATTCAGAAGCAGCAAGTCGCTGTGACGAAGAAGAACGATGCCGGCGTCTACGTCCCCAACGGTGAAGTCAAAGACATCAACGAACTGATTAAGGCGTACCCAGAGGACAAATTCTGTACAATCACAGAAGTCACTGAGTTCATCAAAAGCCTTGGCGGAACGTTGAACTCCATCTTGGATCAAGGACAAATGGCCAAAGCAGTCGCCAATATGCCAGCCGAGAAGTGCCGTTACCATCCTCAGTGGTTGGAACTGAACAAAGGCAAAACCCGTATCATTGACAAACCAACTGCTGGTGCCGGTGCTGGTGGTGAGGGCAGAGCCTTCACTCCATCTGCTGGATCAACTGATGCGGCTGCTGCTGCAGCGGATCTGTTTGCCTAAGTCGGTAGAACAGCGACCGGAGATTGCGATCGATCAAGAGCAGAGATCTTGGTCACTTAAATTGCCAATGAGGCTACGAACCTCACGCAAGAAAGTGACTCCGATCAACCTCAACATCTATCGCAATCTCCATTTTCGCAGCCTCACTGCTCTCAAGCACATGTTCAATGATCATGCTGTAAAATTGATTGAGGATGCCAAAATCCCAAAGCTTGGTAGAATACAACTCGAGTATCGAGTCTTCGTACAAACCCAGCGAGAATTAGATATCGCCAACGTTTGCTCGATTGTCGATAAATTCTTCTCAGACTCACTCCAACATTCTGGCGTTATACTAGACGACAACTGGAAATATTTGGACTCTGTCTCCTTTGGTTTCGGTGGCATCACCGACAAAGAACATGTCCTTGTGACAATCAACGAAATTGAACCAAGAAAGAAAAGCAAAATGCGTATCTTCTTAGACGACAAAGAAATCCAGAAAGCACTGGAAACCTTCGTGGAAACACTGGGTATTTCCAATGTGACTGGCGTCAATATCGAGGTAACTGCTGATGGTGACATCACCGCAGAAGTCCTTGTTGGAGACGATGACGACGAAGATGGGGATGACTCATCTGACACACCAAAGAAACCACGTGCCAAGAAGGCTCGAGGCGGCCGTCCTGCAGGTTCCAAGAACAAACCCAAGGAGGTAGTTGAAGATGTGGAAACAGCTTCTGATGATAGCAATGACGGAAGTGGCGCAGGAACTGCTGAATCAGCAAAAGAAGAAGCTGAAACCAAAGCCGATACCCCGACCGAGGCACAATCAAAAAACCTTTCTGGGGAGTCCCACAGTCAATCCTCATCGGGTGTTGACTCCCCGGACGATGAAGAAGGTGAGGGTGCCGATTCCATCTTCGGTCCAGCGAAAGTAGCAACCAAGAAGGAAGAAGCGAAAGCTGAGGTTGTTGGAGATGGTGACGATATGTTCGCCAGCATCTTCTCATGAGACAGATGAAGGCTGTATTGTCACTTTCTCTTCTCGGTTTGTTGTCAGTCGCAGTCGTTGTCGGAGGAGCACTCTTGGGTGCTCTTCTAGCGATTCTAACCCCATTCGCCATAGTTTTCACGGGACTATGCGGAGCGTGGTTTATATCCAAAGACTTCGACGAAGATAAGGCAACAAAGAAGTAGCAGGAGGACCTGTTCATGACTCATACGCCTTGGGTCAGCTTCACATACAAAGGGTGAGTGTAATTCCACCCGAAAGTCCTCCTGGTATAAAGACTTGCAAAGTCCAGAGCCAGGGGGCACCTATTCACAGATCCCGCGATCCACCTTGTTCTAGGCTTATGTTGGATCCCCGGTGCCGGCTTGCTAGGTCGGGATATAAAACATCAGCAGGGTGTGATGGTCTTCGACCCATACCTAAAGTCCTCACGGTGTCGGTTTTAAGCCTTGGCATCAGGGGGCAATCTAATACTCATTGGAGAGAACAAGCTATGACTGACCTACGAGCTAATATTATCGGGCTACTTTCGCCTGACCTTTGCTATCGCGCCGACCGTAAAGCAGACGACATCATAGCCCTTGTCATCAAGGAATACGAAGAATTCGTTTTTGCGATAGCGAATAAAGTCAGCCAGCGAGAAGCACGCATTGCTGAACTGGAAGCCTTAATCGAACACATGACTCCATTTGCAAAAATGGGAAACTGGGCCACTGCTGAGATATTCGAACACTTTGATCTTGAAGCAGGTGAAGTCTTCGATGCTGCTAAAGACTTTGGTATCTTGATCCCTGTTCCTGGTGGTTTCAATCCAGAAATCCATGACCACGATTATAGTTGTGCTGAACCAGGAGATCCTTGGTTCACCCTAAGTAAACTCCAAATCCCAGAAATCCCCCTGTGACAAAGTCAGTTTGACTATGTCTGTGCTGGGGTAGAGACCCGTACCCCCTTAATGTAGGGTACGGGTCTTTTTTTATTACCAGCCCATCACGTTTGCCCAAGGGTTCAACCCTGGAGACTCGAACAACATCTCTGGTCCCAGTGAGTATTCCAAACGTCCTTGTGCCTGAGCAGTCACAAAGTTGTCTGTCAATGGTGAGTCTGGAACCAGACCGATCGTAAGCAGAGCACGAAGTGGATGCTCACGCACTTGGTTCATAGCGATCTTCGCAATCCGCAGCTTGAAGGTCAGGAACCAGCTTAGACCCATACCCTCAGTGTACTGACGTGTCCGACCCGGGAGCACAGAGAAGTTCACAAATTCTTGGTTCGTCAGAGCCAAGGCTTTCTTTGTGTCCACACCTTTTGCAATCAGATGCTCGAAGAAGATCTGCTTGGCAATAAAGTCACCATACTGGACTGCTTTGTTCGCACCCTGATACAGCACAGTATCCTTGGACAGCAAACCGTACTTGGCCACTGTTTGGAGGCCCTTGGGCAGCTTGTCTGTCTGTTGGCTAATCCAGTCACCAAAACGACCAGATGACAGTTCTACGTCCATTTTAGAGAGTCCCTCAGAAATGTTTTTGTAAGCACAGGCATTGATCAGTGTTGCAATCTTCATCCGAGCATTCTGGTCAAGGATAACCTGTCTCTCCTGAGCAAGCACATCCAAACGGTTCTGGTTGGTTCCAGCCATCTGCACACGCATATCAAGTTTGATCAGTTCTTTGACGTTCTTGTTGTACTGCTCGATTTCAGCAAACACTTCTGGGTAACGCTTCACAGTCTGCTTGATTGGCACACCACGAGTTGCAAGCTGGAATACGTTTGCCTGTGTGTTCATGTAGGGAACGATCAGAGAGCGAACCACGATGATATCTTTAGCCGTCGATACACCCGCCTGAATAGCTCCCTCAGTGGCCGCCATTGCCTTCATGGCATGTTTCCCCATGAAACGTTCAGCAACCGCTACAACGCCCTGCTGGATGACTTCTGGCACACGAGTATCACCAGTCCATAGATCGATGACCGAAGGATCCCGATAACCGAGAGCCAGGTTCATCTGATCACGGCGAACCATGAAAGTACCAGGACCGAAGACAGCTTCGATCTGCTCTTTGGTATTGCTTGGGATCACACGCCAAGTGTCAGCATAGATCGGATCTGGTTTCTTCATGGTCTTCTGCTGTGCAGGTGTTGCGTTGTTATACCGCTCCATTGCACCAGCTTCAGCGATCAGGTTGATATAGAGACCATCCTCATCATTCATCCGAGCATCATAGACACGCTTCAATTCGACAACCATTTCGTTGTTGAACTGCTGTGCGAATTTCTCCTCAACCTGACGACCAGCCCAAGCACCCAACATCAATGCCAAGTTTGACTCTGGCTCTGTGTGTGCTTGCTGAAGAATAGGGTTCATGTACCGCTCATAGTAAGCGACCCCTGTATCATCATAAACTGGAAGCAGAGTTTCCATGACATCATTGACTGTACCCAACCGGTTCAGTTCATCAGTGATTGTTGTCACGTCAGCACCGCTGATAACCCCACTTGTAGTGCCATTAGTTGTCAGACCGGATTCGGCATCAACACCCCGATAGGTGTTCTGTACAGCTTGCATAATGCCCTGTGAGTAAGCACCCGTTTGCTTTGTGTTGGTCTTATAGTAACCACGTGCAACGGACGAGAACCCTTCATCTGCTGTAGCATCTGCCACTCGGACATAGCCTTTTCTTTCCAGTTCGCTCTTCTTGCGATCATCGGCAATGATCAGTTTCGAACCAGCTTTACCATGGTCAGGCAGGTGCCCTTTGAAACCATTCAAACGAGCTTCTTCGCTGATAACCTTGAGGTCTTCCTCACGGTTCAGTGCCTTCATGTAAACCAGAATGTTTTTCACACCTTCTGGTTCTTTTGCATAAAGTTCAGCCATCGCATCTCTCTCAGCCGCACTCAAAGCCTTGAGTGCATACAGGGAAATCAATCGATCGATTTTCCCGACCATTGCAGAGTTAGGTGCGCCGGCCATTTTA
>Ga0102816_1000952_pt1 | contig 10195 bp, 9 predicted proteins | sample ColrivemetaGS545_FD_84509 | JGI IMG/M metagenome (GOLD analysis project Ga0102816, IMG submission 84509) | Estuarine microbial communities from the Columbia River estuary - Flood tide non-ETM metaG S.545 | ecosystem: Environmental > Aquatic > Marine > Intertidal zone > Estuary | place: USA...
TTATTATTATTTTACAAAATTATCTAAGGATTAATTAAAAATAATTCAGATGCAATTCCATCTGCAAGAAATTTACCTTTAATTGTTGTTCTAAAAACATCATCCTTTATTACAACTAGAGATGTGTTCACATATTTTACAATTCTAGTTTCAAAATTATTTTTGTAGTAAGGGCCAAAGTTATTTTCCAAATATGTAAGTGATATTCCCCACTTAGTTCTTAAGCCAGTCATTACATATTCATTATACTTATCAATAATTGAAAGCTTTTCTCTTCCAGAAAACATTTTGTTTTCACTTATGTCTTTAATATATAATGAATTATTTGACACATTCCAACTTCTATAGGATCCATCAAAACTATGAGCTGAAGGTCCTATTCCAATATATTTTTTTCGTAGCCAATAAGCAGAATTATTTCTTGAAAAATATCCTTTTTTTGCAAAGCTTGACAATTCATAATTTACGTATTCATGCTTTGACATTTTATTACACATAAATTCGTGTTGCTCAAATACCAAGTCTTCATTTAATGGTTTAATAATATTTTTTTTTACAAATGATTCCAAAGCAGTTTTGGGCTCAACAGTCAGAGCATATGCAGACATATGGTTAAGATTCCAACTAGTAACATAATTTAAATTTGATTCCCACGTTTTTAAATTACTATTAGGCATACCAAAAATTAAATCAATAGAAATATTGTCATAATATTTTAATGCATTATCAATGCAAGTTTTAGCATCATTGGAATTGTGTGATCTATTCATAAGTTTTAGCTCATCATCATTAAATGACTGAACACCAATACTTAGTCTATTGATATAACTCTGAGACAATTCTATAAGTTTAGCTTTAGATAGATCATCAGGGTTAGCTTCTAAAGTTATTTCAGGGTTTTCAGATATTTGAAATTTTTCAAAAATCGAATTAATTATTTTATTTATTTCTTTTGTGGCAAAAAAAGATGGTGTTCCTTCTCCAAAATAAATAGTTTGTATTAAATCATTACTCCCAACAGATTTAATCTCAATTTCTTTTAACATTGAATTAATTACACTTTCCTTATTGTTTAAAGAAGTTGAAAAATGATAGTTACAATAATGGCAGGCTTGTTTACAATAAGGGATATGAATATATATTCCTGACACAAAAAATTATTTTAGATTAAAAAACTGTTTGTAAAAAATCATCACTTCTTAATTCTTTTTTCATTTTGTTTAACAAACGCACTCCAACCTGAATAATTTTTTCAGAACTTAATTTATTAGTTTGATTATAAAAGTGACATACTGCAGCAGCTAAACCGTCAGTAGAATCTAAATTTTTTGGCAACTTTTTGATTCCAAGTAAACTTTGAAGCATTTTGGCAACCTGTTCTTTAGAAGCATTTCCGCTTCCAGTAATAGACATCTTTATTTTTTTTGGTGAATACTCAGTTATTGGTATTTCTTTTGAAAGGCCCGCAGCCATTGCAACGCCCTGTGCCCTGCCCAATTTAAGCATAGATTGAACGTTCTTTCCAAAGAAAGGAGCTTCAATTGCTATTTCGTCCGGATGATACTTCTCTATCAAATCTATAGTTCTTTCAAAAATATATTTTAGTCTGAGATAATGATCATCAAGTTTATTTAAAACAAGTTCATTCAGCAAAAGAAAACTCATTTTATTACCAACAACTTTTATTAATCCAAACCCCATAATTGTTGTACCTGGATCAATTCCTAAAATTATTTTTTCCCTTTGAACTTTCAACTTGTTTTAGTTTGATTTTAATATTAAAGGTAACTGAAATTTAGTGCTTACAGGAATACCAAAATTAGTTTTGGTAGCTGGATATAAAGAAGGAATATTATTTAGTGAATTTTTTATTATTAAATCTATATTAGGAATTTCATTCGTAATGCTTTTTTTATTTTCAATATTTAATAACGAAAGTTTACCTTGCTCGTCAACTAACAAAGAAAGAAATACAGTGTCATTAAGTTTTTTTGAAACTAAAATATCTCCTAAATTAATATTCGAATAAATCAAGTTAATAAGTTTAGAATTAAAACAGTTTATTCTATCAATTTCAATTTCATATTCATCACATTTATCTATTGAAGGGTGTTCGTCTTTTGTTGTCCACTTAACCTCAGGAGCTTTATAAGTTGAATTATTAGGATTATAATTACAACCCACAATTAAAAACAATAAAAATAAAACTTGCTTTAATTTCACGTTTAATTTATTTATTCTAAAATTAAGTATAATTTTAAATAAATAATCTATTTAAAAATTTTATGGATGTTTTTCTTTTAATATTAGGGTTAATTCTATGTATAACTGGAATAATAGGAAGCTTTACTCCAATAATTCCTGGTCCTTTATCAAGTTGGCTAGGTATTTTAATAATTCATTTTACGTCTTATATACCTTTTAGTAATAAGTTATTAATAACTACTTTTCTAATAGCTTTTATTGTTTTTTTATTAGATGTTTTTATTCCAATAATTGGATTAAAAAAACTCGGGGGCTCTAAAAACGGATTAATAGGAGCTACAATTGGATTAATTCTTGGGCTTTTTATCGGTGGGCCATTCGGATTAATTCTTGGAGCGTTTCTAGGTGCATTAAGCGGTGAATTTATGGACAAAACTAACTTTAAAATGGCTTTAAAGCCTGCATTAGGAACATTTATAGGACTAGCTATAGGAACAGCTTTAAAATTTATTATTTCAACTGTTTTCCTGGGAATATACTTCTATAAAGTTTATACGATAATCTCAGTTTAATAATAAACTGATCTATTGTCTGTAACCTCCGTATTTTCTTTTAGAGATTCGTAAACTCTTGCAAAAGATGAAGTTCTATTTAAATTTAATAACTGATTTTTATAAGAAATAATGAAATTTGAATCAATTGAATCAGAATTTGTGTTAGTATCTTTTCTTTTAATAACTTTTAATTTATAAATTCCATTTTCTCCTATAATAAAATCTGAAGTTTCATTAATATTAGTACCAAAAGAAGCCCCTATAACTAAAGGTTCTAAACCTGAACCAGTAATTGTTGCATTTTTTTGATTTAATGCTAGTGCCTTTCTAACTTCAGTTCCGTTAATCTCAGCAATTTCCTCAAGACTAAGAGAATTATCGTTTTTACTGATTATAAAATCAGCTTTTTTAGATTTTAAAACCATTGGAAGCACCTTATAAGAAACATCTTGGACGTTAGAAAGTCCCTCATCAACTATTTTAGTGACTTGTGCTATTAAATAACCTCCTTTTGGTAAATCAAACCTTTTAAAATCTGACACATTAGTTGATTCAGTAAACAACCATTGAACAATTCTTCTTTGGTCTTTTAATCCTGGAAAATCGTTGTCTAATATTTGGATTCCATTTACTGTTTTAACAGTATAATTTTCTTTGTTAGATAAAGCATTTAAATCTTCATCTTTAGACAAACTCATTTCTAATTTTGTTGCTGAATTAAAAACTTTATCGCTTGTCGCATCAGAGGGAACATTTTTTTCAGTAATTGAAGCAAGTAAAACTAAGTCATCTTTAGCTACTATTTTTATAACATGAAAACCAAAATCAGTTTCGACAACTCCAGTAGAACCAATTCTTTTTGAAAAAATAAAATCATTGAAAGGCTTAACCATATTACCATCTTGAACAAACCCTAAATCTCCACCTCTAGACTTTGATGGTCCATCAGAAAACTCAAAGGCTAATTCAGTAAAACTTTTTGGGGATTTTCTTATTTTTCTTAAAATATTATTAGCTTCTTTTTTAGCTTCATTCTTAGATCTTGAAACATTAGGATTGGCGTTTTTAGATCCTTTATATGCAACAAGGATATGACTAGCTCTGACAGATCCTCCTATTTTTTTATCCAACATTCTAGAAATTTTAAAATACTCTCCGTCAAGGTAGGGTCCATACGTTTGATCAATATTTAAATTAAAAAGCAAATTTGCATGATCAGCTGGAAGAGAGCCTTTTGGTAAATAAATTGAATCAAAACTAGACTCGGAATATTCATTAATAAACTCTTTAATATTTTTAGCAGTTGTTAAACTTGGAGTAATCTCTTCCAATTTTGACACCTCATTAAATTCTTTTGACTCTTTTAAAAATTTACTTAAACGATTTTTTACAGCTTTTTCATCTTCAAAAGAAGGTTTTTCTTCAAAAATAACATACTCAATGTCACGAGAAGAATTTACTTTAAATTCATCTTCATTATTATTAATATATTTTTTTAAGTCAGATTGTGAATAAGAGATTAATGAGTCTTCAACAGACGAATAAGGAATTTGAATGTACTCAATGTCAACATTGTCATTTTGTAATGTATATTCAAATTTACCGTCTGCTTGAGTGTAATTAACACCAGCATTAACTAAGTTTAAATATATCTGTTCATTAGATTGAGATTCGAAAATCTTTTCTTGACTTTTCCATTGCTCGTAAGCTTCTGGATTTGTTGTCTTTAGTTCAATAATTAAAGTTTTAAATTTATCTATATCGAACATTCCTGCTTCATTCAAAAATTGCGGATCTGAATTAAAAGTAGAGTTGTTTTTTAAAATATTTTGCAAATGATCTTTACCAGATTGAATTCCAGAAATTTCAAATTGTTGTCTTAAAATTTCAGATCTTAACCTTTGATTCCAAACATTATTTACGGCAATCATTCCCTGTTGATTGTAGTTTCTTTCTAAAAAGTCAACTTGTCCTCTAAAGTCTTCTATTAATACCTCCTCACCATTAATAACACCTACTGGTTGTTGAGCTTGATAACCTTTACCGTCAAAAACACCAGAAATTACAAATGCAAACAGAGCTAAACCTATCACAATAATTAAAAAAATAGATTTAGATCGAATTTGTCCTAGAATAGCCATAATTTATTTTTTTGTAGCAAACGAAAATACAATATACTTAGGAATTAAAAAAAGTTAAACTCTTAAAATTAATCTTCAATAATTAATTCAACAATCTCAATTTTTGAGCTTGACACATTAATGATTTTAAACATCAAGTTATTATAAAATATTTTATCATCATTTTCGGGGATTTTCTCATTTAAACTAATAATAAATCCACCCAAAGTTTCGTATTGTTCACTTACAGGAATATTTAATTTAAATTTTTGATTTAAATAATCAATTTCCACCCTTGCTGATAATCTAAAGTAATTATTTCCTAATTTTTTTTCTAGATGTTTTGGAGAATCATGTTCATCCTCAATTTCACCAACTAGTTCTTCAATTATATCTTCAACAGTTATAATGCCAGACGTTCCTCCGTATTCATCAATAACAACCGCGACACTCTTTCGTTTTTTAGTTAAAAGATTTAATAAGTCATTAATAAACATAGATTCAGGCACAAATTCAATCGAAATTATTAGTGATTTAAATTTTTTAAAATCCTTAAACATATGTTGAATACTTATATAGCCAACAATATTATCAATATTTTCATGATGAACTAATATTTTTGAAAGGCCTGTGTTAATAAAAATTTCTTTCAATTTTGAAGGAGTTACGTACCTGTCAACCGAAACTATTTCAGCTCTAGGAATCATTATTTCTCTAGCTCTTAACTTAGAAAATTCTAAAGCTTTTTGAAAAATTTGAATTTCTGAATCTAACTCCATTTCATTATCAGCACCTATCTCTTGATTAATATAATCTCCCAACTCATCTTTACTAAACACCATTTTTAATTCATCTTTTTTAGTTTTAAAATACTTATTTAAAACACTATCAGAAATCGAATTAAATACAAAGGTTAATGGTGAGAATAAATAATAAAAAATAAAAGCTGGAAAAGAAAATAATTTAAAAAGTCTATTGGCGTAAATTTGAAAAAAAACTTTAGGTAAAAATTCAGCAGTTATTAAAATAACAAGAGTAGAAATCAATGTTTGATAAAAGATATATTTAAAATCAATTGAAGTTTCATTAATAAGTTCAGGAAAAAAAACATTAATAATTAACCTTCCTGAGTATATACCGTAAATAACTAAAGCAATATTATTACCAAGTAACATTGTGGTAATAAATTTTGAGGGATTTATGGTAATTTTTTTAATAAAAAAAGAAACTAAACCTTTTTGTTTTTTTTCTATTTCTAAAAAAATTTTGTTGGTTGAAACAAATGCAATCTCCATGCCGGAGAAAAAGCCTGAAAAAACAATAGAAATAAGAATAACTAAAAAATGATTATCCATTAAATCTATTTTCTTCTGTTTTTAAATTTAATTCTGTAGTGTCTGCGAAACAAAAACATTCCAAATGAAAATATAGCCAATATTAAAAAAATATTGCTTTTTTGAGATGAATTGTCACCAAAAAAATATTCAAATATTGAAACAAAGGAAATGACTAAATATATGTATTCTGAAATTCTTCTGTAATTGTTCATAAATTCATTAATTATCTTCAACTAATACTTTACCGTCGAGTTTTCCTGTGTTAAATATAGTAAATGATCTATTAGCATCTAATCTTGTAGCTGCAATATCATAATCAATATTTTTAAATGTAAATTTTTTTTCTGTGAACAACCATTCTTGATCAGGATCCCAAAACAATTGACTTGTTTTGAGTTCAGAACCGTCATAATTATTAATAATTACATTTCCTTTCATGTCAACAATATTAGTTTTATTATACATTATTGCATAATCAGAAGTAACATTTGTTTCATTATTATCTTTATCAAAAAATGTTATTTTAATTCCATTTGGAAATTCTGAATAAGGAAAAATTTTATTGGTAAAATCTTTGTTTAAGCTAGAGTAAAGAATAGCTTTAACTTTTGCAGAATCAGTATATATTAATTTTAAATTTTCAGTAATACCTACGGGTAAAGTGTTTTTGCTATTTATGTTTTGTATTTCTTGAAAATTATCTTCACACGAAAAAAGAAAAAAAAATACTAAAAATCTTAAAAAATTCATCAGTTCAATGAAGGTACGGTAACTGATTTACCTATCCAACATTTAAAAGAAATTGTTTTACCACTCATTGCTTCACTAAAAATATCAGTTTTAGATGGTGCTCTTCCCTCATAGCTTATAGCTGTTTTATTAGCAAGTTTTCTTACAGAGGCATCGACAGAAGCTGCTTTTTTTGCTTCTTTCAAAGCAAGCCAATAAATGGACCTTTTTTCGAACTGAGTTTTACCACAATTATTTGCACTACTAGCATACAAATTAGCAATAAGCAAATATGCTCTTCCCATGGAAGGTTGAAATACTAAAGCTTTATTAGCATATGTTCTAGATTTTGAGAATTGTCCAGATTTCTTGAACTTAATTGCAATTTTATAAAGTGTTTTAGCTTTCTTCAAATTGTCAGTTTCTAAATCAATAGATTCATTGTAGTATTGTATTGCTAATTTAGTATCTCCTTTTTTATCATTTAACAACCCTAAATAATATGCTGAATTTGCAGAAGGATTTAATTCGTGTAAAGCTTCAACAAGCTCAACGAATAATGGGTCATCTGAGCAATCTTTACTATCCATTCTACTAGCAGCTCTGTTTAGCCAAACTGAATCTGACTTAAATTTATCAAAGTTTTTTCTGTATAATGGAATTAAGTTTTCACAGGTAGATTCCTTTGCAATTATAGCATTAAGATTGTTTAAATAAGTATTACAAGCAACCATATTAACTTCATAAACCTTCTTGTTTCTAACCTCTCTAGATGTTAATGGATCACTATTATTTTCTTTTTGTAATAGTTTATCCAACTTAGATGTATAAGCTCCCATCTCAAACTCAAATTTTTCAGTTAATTCTTCATACTTATCAAAAACCTGCTCTAAGGATACATCATTATTACCATCTTTGTATAGTCTAAAGTATATTTTAAAATAATTGTATAAACCTTTTGGAGATTTAAAACTTTTCGAGTCTTTTTTAAATGCCTGGTCGTATATTTCAAATATCTCACTATCCTCAGCCAATTTGTAATCAATCATAGTTTGAGCTTTTATAGCTAGAATCTTACCAACCTCACTCACTCCTCTTTTATTTTTAGGAAAATAGGTTAACCATTCACCGTATAGATTAACTAAATCATTTTTATATTTTTGTTTAACATCACCATCAGATGTTTTTATAAAAGATTTAAGCATTCTTTCACCTAAAACATAAACTGCAGAATTTATATCAGGACACTCACTTTTTAAGTCTAGCCAAGGCTGATATGCTTCTTTGTAGTTTTTAACTTTAGCATACTCTGCGAAAATTGAAAGGTTTGAAAAACATTCTTCTTTTGACTGAGAAAAAGTAGTTAAAGAAATTAAGAATATAAGACTAAAAAATATAACTTTTTTCATTGTGTTTTATTACATATTATTGATGAAATCAAAAACGATGCCCAATTTATTAATTGTATTTGTTTTTTACAAACCAAAGATCACTTAAAGACATACCCAGTCTAACACTAAAAAAGTTTTCTTGAATTAAACCTGCGTTTGTAGTTCCTCTTTTACCAACTTCAAATCCCAAATTAATACTTGAAAATCCTTGAAAAGGGATTCCGAATCCAAAATTAAACCCGACCTCTTTAATTGACTGATTGTCTATGTGAAGACCTGAGTCTTCAATTCTAAAACCTCCTCTGTAAACAAGTCTACTGAAAAAACTGGTAAAAGAATCATATTTAGGTATATAAAAACCGCCCATTGATAATTTAGAACCTTTTTTAAATTCAACATTATCAAGATCAAATAATTTATTGTTTAATCCTCCTCCTTCAACTAACTTATACTCAGCTCCTAAAAACCATTTAGTATCGACTCCAAATCCTAGTCCAAATGTTTGAAATTTAGGAACTGTAATTTCTGTTTTTTCTAAATTCAATGCACCTAAATCTATTTGTTCTTCATCACCACCATACTGATTGGTTAATGAATATGTAGATAAAGTTTGAGTATTGTTAGAGGTCAACTCAAATTTTTGACTAGATACATATGTGGCATGTAATGTTAATTTATTTGAAATTTTTTCTCTGTACATTAGAGAATAAACATTATTTAAACCACTTAAAGATGAATTACTCTCAAGTCTGGTAGCTAACTCAACATCTTCTAAAAATCGAGTAGTTATATGATTTAAATTTCCGAATTCATAATTAGTTGTTAGTCCAACGCTTATCTTATTAAAAAGTTTGAAACCAAAAGATAAAAAAGCAGTATTAACACCACCCTCTCCTCTGTATCTATCTATAACATTTGGAATAACAGTCTCATCTGTACTTTCTAAAAGATAACCTACTGAAGTTTGTGGGATTACACCAAAAGCAAATGTAAAGTGTTTAGTTGGTATTGCAACGGCTAAATAATTAACATTAGAGCTGTTTGAGTTCTCATTAGCATTTTCAGACTTAAAAGTTAAATTGTCATAAGTTATTCCTAGCGAATAATTAACTCTCTTTAATTCAGATAAAGAAGCAGGATTTGTTAAATTTAAATTAATACTATCTGAATAAACACTTAATCCGCCCATTGATCTGTTATCAATAGAACCTTTAAAAGTACTAGTACCAACCCCATAAAAAGAATATGGCGATGAAGTCCCCGATTGAGAATAAGTATTTAAAGTGATAACTAAAAATAAAATAGTATATAAAAGTTTTTTCATTATTTAATATTATTCTCTAAAAGATAGTTTAATCCTTTAAGAAGGAAATTTTGATCAGCAAAGATGGTATTTTTTATCTTCTTGAGCAAAAAATTAGAATCACCTCCTGTTAAAATTATCTTAATGTTTTTAAACCTTTCTTGATACTGATTAATTATACCATTAATTTCTGAGACAACCCCGTATACAACACCTGAGTTAATTGAACTATTTGTATCATCACCAATTAATTTATAGTCTAGATTAATTGTTGACACAGGAATATTATATGTTTGGTAATTTAATGATTTATATCTCATTTGAATTCCAGGTGAAATTCCACCTCCTAAATACTCGTTTTCACTGTTTTTAAAATCATACGTAATACAAGTTCCTGTATCAATAATTAATGTATTTTGATCTGGAAAATCAATCGCTGCTGCACTTACAAGTGCTATTCGATCATGACCTAATGTATTTTTTGTTTTGTACAAATTAATGAATGGTATATTAATAGATTCATTTATAGAAAATAAATTAGAATTGATTTTTAAAA
>Ga0102816_1000956_pt1 | contig 10174 bp, 10 predicted proteins | sample ColrivemetaGS545_FD_84509 | JGI IMG/M metagenome (GOLD analysis project Ga0102816, IMG submission 84509) | Estuarine microbial communities from the Columbia River estuary - Flood tide non-ETM metaG S.545 | ecosystem: Environmental > Aquatic > Marine > Intertidal zone > Estuary | place: USA...
TGGCCAGAGTTCTGGCCCGCGAATGGGCCCGCCCAGACATTAACGTCAACGCCATTTGCCCTGGCTATATTGAAACCGGGATTAATGATTTCTGGTGGACAACCGAGGGCGGCAAAAAGCAAATGGCGGGTTGGCCGCGTCGTCGTTTGGCCAATCAAAGCGATTTGGATGGTGCTTTGCTACTGCTCGCCGGCCCCATGGGCGCGGGCATGACGGGCACCAGCATCACCGTTGATGACGGCCAATATATCTAGAGGAAACGCCATGCTGGTCGATAGCCATTGCCATCTTGATTTCACTGATTTTGACGAAGACCGCGACGGGGTTTTGGCACGAGCCAAAGCGGCTGGTGTCGATTTAATGGTCACGATTTCCACCAAAGTCAGCGAAGCCGATAAAATTATCGCGCTGGCTGAAGCGCATGAGGAGCTGGTGTGTTCGGTGGGCATTCACCCGCATGAGGCAGGCAGCGAGACACCTGTGACGGGCGAGCAGTTGGTAGCTTTGGCCGCGCATAAAAAAGTCGTTGGCATTGGCGAGACGGGGCTCGATTATTTTTACGAGCACAGCCCACGCGAGGCGCAGCAGAAGAACTTCCGAGCCCACATCGAGGCGGCAAGGCTGAGCCAATTGCCCCTGATCGTTCATGCTCGCGATGCCGATGAAGACACCGCCGATATTTTAGAGGATGAGATGCAGACCGGCGCTTATCCTGGGCTTATCCATTGTTTTACCGCAGGGCCAGAGCTGGCGCAGCGCGCCTTAGACATTGGCTTTTACATCTCCATCTCTGGCATTGCGACGTTCAATAGCGCCAAAACCTTGCGCGAAACGATTGCCAACATTCCCCTCGAGCGGCTTTTGGTAGAGACAGATGCGCCCTTTTTAGCGCCCGTGCCACACCGCGGCAAACGAAATGAGCCAGCCTTCGTGGCCGATACAGCGCGGATGTTGGCCGAAATCAAAGGCGTCAGCCCCGAAGAATTAGCCCGTATCACCAGCGAGAATTTTTTCACTTTATTTACCAAAGCGCCACGTCTTGGAGCCAGTTCATGAGTTTAACCTTTCGTATTTTAGGCTGTGGCTCCTCTGGCGGGGTTCCGCGTCTCGATGGATCTTGGGGCGAATGCGACCCCAATCAGCCCAAAAACCACCGAACCCGCTGTTCGCTTTTGGTGCAACAAGCCGGAGAGGGCGGCCAGACCAGCGTTCTCATCGACACCTCTCCTGATATGCGCGCCCAACTTATTGCTGCCGAAACCACTTGGCTCGATGCGATTCTTTATTCGCATGACCACGCCGACCAAACGCATGGCATCGATGATGTGCGCGCGATGGTTTATGCGCGGCGCAAACAGATTGAAGTTTGGATGGACCAAGCCACGGCCGATACGCTGACGACACGGTTTGATTATTGTTTTCATCAAGGCGAAGGGTCTTTATATCCAGCCATCTTAAAAGACAATCGCATTTCAACCCCCTATCAGCCGCTGACCATTGGCGGCGAGGGGGGTGATATTGTGGCCACACCGTTTAGACAAATTCACGGTTCCATCGACAGCCTTGGCTTTCGGGTTGGCGATGTGGCTTATTCCAGCGATATAAGTGATTTACCAGAAGAAAGTTTTGCCGCTTTGGAAGGGCTAGATTGTTGGATTGTCGATGCTTTGCGTCGCGAGCCACACCCAACTCATTTCCATCTCGACAAAACGCTAGAGCTTATTGAAACCCTAAAGCCCAAGCATGCCGTTTTGACCAATTTGCACATCGATTTGGACTATGAAACGCTGTGCAATGAGCTGCCGGAGCATGTGATACCAGCCTATGACGGCATGATTGTGTCGTCAAAGGGTGTTGTTGAGTAGTGAGCTTTCATGTTATCCTAAGGATTCACTAAGCGTTAAGCTTAATACCGTTGTATTAATTGAGTAGGTTTGTGAAATGCGTCAGGGTTTTCGCTCATCGAGCTTCTAACTGTTGTTGCTATCATCGGCATTTTGGCCTCCGTAGGGGTCGTTGGCTATCAAGGCTACATTGATGCCGTTAAAAAAGACACAACAGAGACCAATGGCCGCCAAATCGCGCGGGCCATTGAGCAAGACTTCTTATCTTTGGCAAATGGCCTGAAGGGCACAACAGAGCTTGGCACAGAGATGACTGTGGCCGGCGTAAAGATTACGTCGCAAGTGAAAGCAGAAAGCAGCTGCTATAAATACGCAGAGAACATCACACAATATCTAAACGAGCGGTGGAAGAACCCGTATGATTCTGGCACGCCGTATGCGGTAAACCTGCATGTGTTGCATAGTGTGGCGGGCGCCTCTTCGAGCCTCAAATCCGGACAAATCGGCATGCAATGCGCCAATGTCTGCGAACCGCCCACCGGCAGTTTTTATCTGAATAATTGCAGCTGCGCAGCGGGCTCGGATTGCACTTTATATAATTTCACCAAAGCCGACTTTGACACCTATGATTCGTATGCTTCTTGCCCAGGCGCCTCTTGCGCCTACGAAGAAGGCGACGCCCCATATGACGCTTATGACTATGCCACTTCGCCAAAATCCGCGTCGCGCACAGCCAGTGGGGACGAAATCTGGACCGGGGCATCTGGGGACGCAGCCAACACGCGCTATGTTCTTGTCGGCCCGCACATTCCTGAATGGCTGTGTCCAAAACCGGCAACCGCCATGGCGGCAAATGCCGTGGGGTGTGATTGCGACAACCCAAGTGACCCAACCTATCCTTGTAGTTAATACCTAGTTAAATAGTGAAGAGAGTTTCAAATGAGTAAGTCTAAAACGTTTATGGTAACGGCCTTTGTGGGTCTGATAGCATTGTCTTTAGCGGCCGAAGCCCGCCGAGGCTTTAGCGGCGGTGGTTCGGGCAGTGGCTCTTATGACAATTTACGGTTGTCGATGGATCTGTAACGCATGAGTAGTTATTACTTGTCATAATATTTATTATGCGAATAAAACAATGGGGCGGTCTTGAGCACATCAAGGCCGCCCCATTTGTTTATGCGCCTCCAGAATCGTGGGAACTTGAACCCATCATTCCTAGCTGAGGTTATCCGTGTGCCCCCATCTTCTATCCAACGTATTGTGAACATCATGGCTGCGCTGCGCGACCCGGACACGGGATGTCCGTGGGATTTAAAGCAAGACTTTAAATCCATTGCCCCGTACGCGCTCGAAGAAGCCTATGAAGTGGTCGATGCGATCGAAACTGGCGACATGGATCAGCTTCGGGATGAGCTTGGCGATTTATTGCTACAAGTGGTGTTTCATGCCCGCATGGCCGAAGAAGCCGAAAGCTTTACCTTCGACGATGTAGTCAACGCCATTGCCGATAAAATGGAGCGGCGCCATCCGCATGTCTTTGGCGCGAAAGCCGAAGTCACCTCCGAGCAAGTGAAGCAAAATTGGGAAGATATGAAGGCGCAAGAACGCGCCGCAAAATCCGACACGATGGCGGCGCCCCCTAGCCTGCTAGACGACGTGCCGCTGGCCCTTCCCGCTATGACACGAGCGGTAAAGCTGCAAAAACGCGCCGCGCGCATCGGGTTCGATTGGACCGAACCCGAGCCGATATTTGACAAATTGGAAGAAGAAGTTAGCGAATTACGCGAAGCCATGGCGCTAAAAAACGCCGATGCCATTGAAGACGAGCTAGGCGATGTGCTTTTTGTGGTGGCCAATATCGCGCGCCATCTAAAGCTCGATCCGGAGACAGCCTTGCGTCGTGGCAATGCCAAATTCAGCCGCCGCTTTCAACAAGTCGAGCAACAGGCCCGCGCGCAAAGCACGGATATGAGTGATTTCTCACTCGACGATTTAGAAAGTTTCTGGCAGCGCGCGAAAGCGGCTGAGCGCAAAGACGATTAGTCTTTAGGCGACAGAAATTTCAACCGGACTGTTTGGCATAATGGTGGAAATCGCGTGCTTATAAACCAGCTGCGAATGACCATCTCGGCTCAGCAACATAGACGTTGCATCTACCCAAGTGATTGTGCCCTGAAGTTTAACGCCGTTGACTAGGAAAATAGTCAGTGCAAGCTTTTGCTCACAAACATGATCCAAGAACGAGGCTTCAAGAGAGTCTTTATCTGAAGACATTGGTTTACCCAAATTTTCTGCGGTTACTGAGACTTTAACCTATTACTTATTTTACACGGGCTCTCATACTCGTGATTATTTACGACCCTAAGTTTACACAACTTTAACTAGAAACCCTAATCTTTTTCAATTTTAAGAATTTTCGCTAATTAACCAGGTCGTAAGCGGCCGCGAGCTTTTGCGCGACTGGCCCTGGCTGGCCATTGCCAATTTTGGTTCCATCAATGGACACCACAGGAAACACCGCCATTGTAGAGGCGGTCGAAAAAGCCTCTTTGGCCGCTTTGGCCTCGTCCAAAGAAAACGCTTCTTCTTTTAATTTCAGCCCCAAGTCGCTGGCGCATTGCAGCAAAACTTGCCGAACGATACCGTTCAAAATCTCGCCTTTGGCGGCGTGAGTGCGCAGAAACCCTTGGTTATCGACGATCCAAGCATTGGTTGCCGCTCCTTCGGTGACCATCCCCTGCTCGTCTATTTGCCAGGCCTCTTGCACCTTTGCATCCCGCGCTTTTTGCCGAGCTAAAACATTTGGAAGCAAGCTAATCGATTTAATATCGCAGCGCGCCCAGCGTTGGTCGGGCACACTGATAACGTCAATACCGTCCCGGCGAACCGCTTCGCGTTTGGCTGGCGACAAGGGCCGCACAGTCATCACGAGAACGGACTTTAAATTTTCTGCAAAACTGTGCTCTCTGGGTGCCACTCCGCGCGACACTTGAATGTAGAGAATCGCATTGCGCAACCGGTTGCGTCGGATCACTTCGCGCATTACCAGTTTCAAAGCGGGCCGAGACATGGGTTCGGCAATGGCCAATTCGTTCAAGGAATAATCCAACCTATCGAGGTGGCGGTCTTCGTCGAGCAATTTTCCGTCGCGCAGACTGCACACTTCATAAACGCCATCGGCGAATTGATAGCCGCGATCCTCGACCATAATGCCTGGCCAGTTTAGCGGTTGGTAACATCCATCAATATAGGCAATACGGCTCATCGGTTTTCCATCGGTAGTTTCATTAGCGCATATAGCGCCAAAAAGATGACGTAAATAAGACCATTAAAATTAGCAATTCCATGCGTCCCGCAATCATTAACAGCGCGATAATGATTTGCAAAGCGTCATTCATGGCGCCAAAGCCCAGCGGCATTTCTAGATGCTGCGTTACCGCCAAACTGTTCGACAAAGCGCCCAACACCAAAGGCCAAGCCTCGGCCAAAGTAACCCCGAACAGGCCGAGCAATAAAACGCCAAGCGTGACAAATAAAATGAACACAGCCGTATAGGCCCAAGCGGCCGTAAAATCATTGTCTTCAAGGCGGCGCCCCTCCAGCCGCAGCGGATGGACGGAGGACGGATAAGCCATTTTACCCACTTCGCTGCCAAGGTCTTTGGCCAGAATAATCGCGCGCATAATCTTTAGCCCGCCTGCCGTAGACAGCGCCATGCCGCCTATAATCAAAGGCACCATCGTCCAAATCACCGGCCATTGGCCCAGCTCACCCTCGGGTAAAAAGTTAAACCCTGCGGTGCTGTGAAGCGAGATGGACTGCAAGAGAGCGCTCATTAAAGGCACGTCGGGAAGTGCGAAAAAGGAGATCGCGCCATAGCCCAAAATCAATGCCACATAGGTGCGAAACTCTGTATCGCGCAAAACCAGAAAAACCCGCTTGCCGACGGTTAACAACAGCAAAAGCGGGATGCTCATGGCGCCGACAAAGCTCAGCACCGCGACGCTTAGTTGTGCGCCGATGGGAAGATAACTCGCCAAGCTCTCGCTATGAACCACCATGCCACTGGTCGAAATAGCCGATAAAGTGAGGCAAAGGGCATCAAAGGCGGAGACACCAAAAGCCCATATCGCGAGAAACCCGAGCAAGGTAAGACTGCCATAAATTGGAAAAATAAGCCGCAAAGGCCGCCCCAACCGCGAGGTCAGATGCGCGTCTTCATCGTGTTGTAAAAGCGGGCTGCCGGCCAAAGTAATGCCGCCAATACCAAATGGCGCCAAAACGGCAACGGCAAAAACCAAAGTCCAAAGACCGCCGAGCCAACTCAATAAAGCGCGCCACAATAAAATCGGTGCGCCCTCCGCTTCCGGCACCGCCAAAATGGTCGCGCCCGATGTGGTGAGTGCCGATACGGCTTCAAAATAGGCTGCCAAGAGCGTATCAATTTGGCTCGAGCCAATGAATGGCAAAGCCGCAAGAAACGGCAAAATCGTCCAGAACAAAACCATGATGAGCAGCAATTCAATGCCGCGCGCGCGGTGACGTCGATTGTCATAGCTCGACAATAACAAAGCGCCCGAGGCGAAACTGGTGAGCATTAACGCAATGGTAAAATTGCCCGTATGGCGAAAACTAGGATCCAAAAGCGAAGCAATCCACGGCAGCACCATCAGCCCCGCAATCATGCAGCCGCCATAGCCGAGGGTAAAGAGAATGGCTCCAAGGCGCATCGGCTAAGCCTTTTCTTTGCCTCGCAGCAGGCTTTCAAACTGTTCTACGCCATCGGCCAATACAAACATCACCACATGGTCGCCAGACTTCAGCTCCAAGCCGCCACGCGGCATCAATAAGTCGCCTTTGCGCCAAACTGCGCCGACGCGCAATTTATCGCCAAATTCAATGTCGCGTAATTTCGAGCCACTGACGGGAGAGCCATCGACAATCTCGGCTTCCAGGACTTCCGCCAGCTCATCGCCAACCGCATGCACCCGAACCACATTGCCGCGCCGCACATGGCCCAGAACCGACGACACCGTAATGGCGCGCGGGTTAATGGCGACTTCCATGCCAAATTGGCCAGCCAGATTTTGAAAACTATTGTCATTGATTAAGCACAAGCCGCGGCTGCAGCCTTCTTGCAAGGCCAACATAGTGGTCAAAACATTGACTTGGTCATCATTGGTCAGTGCCAAAACGAGGTCGGCTTCGCGCACGCCCGCTTCGGCCAAAATTTCAGGCGATAGCCCACTGCCCCGCAAAACAATCGAGCGCTGCACTTTCTCGGCCACGAAACGCGCACGCTCTTCATCGCTCTCGATGAGGCTTACTGAATAGCGTCCGGTTTGGGCGTCGAGCGAGCGCGCCACTTGATAGCCAATATTGCCGCCGCCAACCAAAATAATTCGGCGGGCTTCGCGTTCTTCATGGCCAAAAATTTTCAACGTCCGTTCGGTGTCATCATTGGCCGTCACCAAAAAGGCTTCATCGCCAACTTGCATAGTGTCATCAAAGTCTGGCACATAGACGCGCTTGCCGCGGCGAATACCCACCACAATGGCGCGCAAATCTGGGAACAGGCCGGTCAATTGGTTGAGCGGCGTATCGACGACAGGGCAATCTTCTTCGATGCTCACGCCAATCATTTCGGCCTGCCCATTTACAAAACTGGCGCTATCGAACGCACCTGGCAAAGCCAAACGACGCAGCACCGCTTCGGCGACTTCCGTCTCTGGAGAAATAATTACATCAATGGGAATGGCTTCATCGGCAAACAAACGCGCCCAGCGTTTTTGCAAATAATCGCTATCGCGCACGCGGGCAATGGTTTTGCCAACATTAAAAATCGTTTTCGCAACTTGGCAGGTCACCATATTCACTTCATCAGAAGCGGTAACCGCAATCAGGACATCGGCGTCCGCCGCGCCGGCCTGTTCGAGAACATCGGGATGCCCGCCGTGGCCCAAAATGGGTCGCACGTCGAGCGTATCCGTGATCCGCTGCATCAAAGACGCTTCCCGGTCGACAACCGTGACGTCATTGCCTTCTCCGGCCAAATGGCGAGCAATGCCAAATCCGACCTGTCCGGCCCCACACACAATGACTTTCATGCGCCTTTACCCCGCTACGTAGATATAGCCTTCGCTATCTATACGTGGCTTTTAGCATGATTACCGCCTGAAATACCAAGAGATTTCATTTTCCGATGAAGAGCCGAACGTTCCATGCCAATGAATTCTGCGGTTCTCGATACATTTCCCGAGAAGCGCTCGATTTGCGCAACCAGGTAATCATGCTCAAAACACTCGCGTGCATCGCGCAAAGGCAACGACATAATGTGGCGTTGCTGGCCGACGTTCTCGGCCACATCCGTATCGGAAATAATTTCCTTAGGCAGATGATCCACGGTCAGGTTTTGACTTCCCGTGGCATGACTGGTCAGCATCATATGCTCCACCGTATGGCGCAATTGACGCACATTGCCTGGCCAATCATGCGATTGCAGAACCGCCAGAACATCGTCATCAGCCGCGCGCAAGGGCATGTTCATTTGCGCCGCCAACATGGAAACGAAGTAATTCACCAGATAGGGAATATCATCGCGCCGCTGGCTCAGGCCCGGCACATCCAAAGTCATCACATTGAGGCGGTGGTAGAGATCCTCGCGCAAATGGCCGTCTTGCATGCGCTTTTCGACATTGCCACTGCACGACGATAAAACGCGCGCATCTATGCTCACGCTTTGCGCGCCGCCTATTCGGGTGATGGCCCCTTCGATGAGCATTTTCAGCAATGCCTTTTGCTGCTTTTGCGGGAAATTACAAATCTCATCCAAATACAGCGTGCCGCCGTGCGCCTGCTCTATCAGCCCCGCTTCCACCTCGCCCGCGTCTTCATAGCCAAATAGCAAGCGGTCGATTTGCTCTTCGCCGCCCTCCATCATGGCGGCATGAATGCCGATGAAATTATTGCTCGAACGCGGCGAGCGCGAATGCAATTGATGCGCCGCGGCTTCTTTGCCCGAGCCCGAAGGCCCGACAATCATCACGCGACTATTCGATTGAGCCAATTTATCAATCTTCGTGCTCAGCTGCTCCATTGCCGTGGCGTTGCCGATAAGGGCAAATTGCACGGAAGCGCGGCGTTTCAGCTCCGTGTTTTCTCGCAGCAGACGCGCCGATTCAATGGCCCGACGCACCGTCACCAGTAACTTGTCAGACTTGAACGGCTTCTCAATATAGTCATAAGCACCGCTTCGAATGGCCGTCACGGCCGTATCAATATTGCCATGACCCGATATCACCACGACTGGCAAATCCGGATACCGCTCGTGCAGAATACTCAAAATTTCTAATCCATCGAGCCGACTGCCTTGCAGCCAAACATCCAAAAGCACCATGGCGGGGCGTCTTTTGGTAATCTCCCGCAGGGCACTATCGCTATCAAAGGCTACTCTTGCCTCATAGCCCGCATCTTCGAGAACGCCTGCTACCAGGTCGCAAATATCTCGCTCATCATCAACGATTAACACATCTCCAAACATTACAATTCCTCAAGTTTCTTCGATACCCCAACCATTTTTGACCCCTTCGCCGAACCGGCTTTTTGGGTTTGCAGTGGAAACTCCATCTGCACTTTTGCACCCGTCCCGCCAGACGAGCTCCATGGCGCATCATCAAGCGTTAGCTTGCCGCCATGGTCTTCCATCACTTTTTTTACGATCGACAGCCCCAGACCGGTGCCAGCGTCGCGTGATGTATTGTAAGGTTCTAATAAGGCATAGCGCTCGCCACTGGGCCAACCGGGGCCCGTGTCTGAAATCGCCATATGAATGTGATTGGCGCTTTGCGTCACCAGAAGCTCAATGCGCTTTTCGCCGTCTTGCGAGTGCATGGCTTCGGCGCCATTTTTCAAAACATTGGTCAGCATTTGGCTAATCAACCGTCGGTCGCCATACATCTGCATGTCGTCAGGACAGCGGACGCGATAGACGACGTCGCGAAACGCAACGCGTTGCAAGAGCGCATTTTGCGAAACCACATTATGCAAATCAAACAGCTCCATCACTGGCTCTGGCATACGCGCAAAATCGGCAAACTCATCAACCATGCGGCCGATATCTTCCACTTGGCGAATAATCGTCTCGGTACATTTTTTAAAAACCTCACCGCTTTCGTCAATCGCATCGCCATATTTAGATTGCAGCCTTTCGGCCGAGAGCTGAATTGGTGTCAGCGGGTTTTTAATCTCATGGGCAATGCGGCGCGCAATATCCGCCCAGGCCGCATTGCGCTGTGCGGTAAGCAAGCCAGTAATGTCATCGAAGGTAATCACAA
>Ga0102816_1000957_pt1 | contig 10157 bp, 6 predicted proteins | sample ColrivemetaGS545_FD_84509 | JGI IMG/M metagenome (GOLD analysis project Ga0102816, IMG submission 84509) | Estuarine microbial communities from the Columbia River estuary - Flood tide non-ETM metaG S.545 | ecosystem: Environmental > Aquatic > Marine > Intertidal zone > Estuary | place: USA...
CTAAGGGTTTACCATTATGAAAAGATGCATTGCGCAGTCTGAAGGTATACACCTTCGCTGTCCTGTCTATCTCCTCCTCCAAGGCAAGAGCCGGTACGATGGCATTTTCACTGTCGAGTGCGACCAATCCTTCGTACAACTGCTGTACCACCCAAATGGAGCTCTTCTCTTTAGCAAAAGCAGGATCTAATGAAGGAATTCCCGCAGGCTCATTGTATCGAAAAACCATCTTGCCATCTGCTTTATCAGTAGTGCACGAGGTCAGTACTAAAAAAACAACTACAAAAAAGCCCCCTAAAAAGGAGGCTTTTTTCAGTTGTATGAATGATTTAGGCATCAATTTTTGCATACTTCGCGTTTCGCTCAATAAAATCTCTACGAGGCGGAACCTCATCGCCCATAAGCATGGAGAATACACGATCTGCCTCAGCACTATCGTCTATGGTTACCTGCTTAAGAATACGTTCTTCAGGATTCATAGTGGTCTCCCAAAGCTGTTCTGCGTTCATTTCACCAAGACCTTTGTAACGCTGAATGCCAACGCCTTGTCCACTATCGCCACCGTATTCAAATTGAAGTTGGTCGCGCTGCTTGTCGTCCCATGCGTAAGCGGATTTAGAACCTTTCTTCACCAAGTAAAGCGGCGGCGTTGCAATGTATACGTACCCTTTCTCAACCAATTCGCGCATGTAACGGAAGAAGAAAGTTAAAATCAACGTTGAAATGTGGCTACCATCCACATCAGCATCCGTCATGATGACGATTTTATGATAACGTAATTTCTCGATGTTTAATGCTCTGTGATCATCTACAGTTCCCACACTTACACCGAGTGCAGTATACATGTTCTTGATTTCTTCGTTTTCAAAAACCTTGTGAGACATTGCCTTTTCAACATTCAAGATCTTTCCGCGCAACGGAAGAATGGCTTGGAAGTTACGGTCGCGACCTTGTTTTGCAGTTCCCCCAGCAGAATCACCCTCCACAAGAAAAATTTCACACACTTCAGGATCCGTTTCAGAACAATCGCTCAACTTTCCTGGTAAACCCATAGAAGACATTGTCCCTTTGCGTTGTACCATTTCGCGTGCCTTCTTAGCGGCCACACGTGCTTTCGCAGCGAGAAGTACTTTCTGAACAATAATCTTGGCTTCAGCCGGATGCTCTTCAAGAAAAACTGTAAGCATTTCGCCCACCAGCTTATCTACTGCGCCACTAACTTCTTTATTACCGAGCTTCGTTTTCGTTTGACCTTCAAACTGAGGCTCCATTACTTTAACAGAGATGACCGCGGTAAGTCCTTCTCTAAAGTCATCGCCACTTACTTCAACCTTTTCTTTGGCAAGCAGACCACTATCATCTGCATACTTCTTGAGCGTTCTTGTCAAAGCCCTGCGGAAACCCGCTAAATGCGTACCACCTTCGTGGGTATTAATGTTATTGACGTACGAATGAATGTTTTCGTTGTAACCGGTATTGTAGTGCATGGCGACCTCAACTGGAATACCATCACGTTCACCCTCTAAATACATCGCTTCTGGCATGATTACCTCACGATTCGCATCGATGTATTTCACAAATCCAGCTAGACCGTCTTCGCTGTAAAAACGTTGGCCAATGTATTCGCCTTTTTCATCCTTTTCGCGAAGATCCGTGAGTGTAATAGCAATACCTTTATTTAGGAAAGCTAATTCGCGCATGCGCTTAGCCAATATCTCGTATTGGTATTCTAATTCTTCAAAGATTTCACCATCCGGCTTGAAGGTAACAATGGTACCGCGGTGATCCGTAGTTCCAATTTCACGGGTAGGGTATTTAGCCGCTCCTCTAGAAAATTCCACTTCGTATTTCTTACCGTCTTTGTGGACCTCCGCATGCAACATCACTGAAAGTGCATTCACACAGCTGACACCAACCCCGTGAAGACCACCAGAAACTTTGTAAGAATCCTTATCAAACTTACCACCGGCATGCAAGACAGTCATTACTACCTCCAAGGTAGATCGTCCGTCCTTTGGGTGAATGTCCACGGGTATACCACGTCCATCATCCTTTACGGTGATGCTGTCGTCCTCGTTAATGGTTACATGTATATCTGATGCATGACCTGCTAAGGCCTCATCAATAGAGTTATCTACTACTTCGTAAACAAGGTGGTGGAGTCCTTTTACACCGATGTCGCCAATGTACATCGCGGGACGCTTGCGAACGGCCTCTAGGCCTTCAAGGATCTGGATGGACCCACCGTCATAATTCTTTTGCTCTTCGCTCATAAACTTAAGATGAAGTTATGTTATATGCTATCCTAACAAAGATAACTTTTAGGCGCCCAAAAAGCGAGAAAAGGGGCACTAAGCCCCTCTCCTTTTACCAACATTTTTATTAACATTTACAAGGGTTTCGGCCGATTTAACAGATTAGAATTGGTAGTTTAAAACAAACAATCCCCTTGTCCCTCTAACGCGGTACCCTAAATAGGCTTGGTAGTCTTGATTGAGCAGATTAAATGCACGCAAGCTAATACTCAAATTCTCGTTGATTTCGTACCCCAATTGGAGGTTTACATCTGTGTAGGACTCCAGTCCGGACCCATAGGAAGACGGGACATACCTACCGCCAACATACTTGACTGCTGCTGCAATTCGCAGATCGTTGATGGCATAGGATAGTAGGCCCCCAAAAACCTGACCTTCACGGCCTAAATATTGGTCGCCAGCGAAGGCATTGAACTGCGCATAAGTACTAGCTGTAAACTGCTTTAACGGTATATTTAACTCTCCTCTGAAAGAGGTCTTCAATACTTGTTCAGCGTACCCCACTGAAAATGCTGGTAAAAATGCACCATCAACTTCTACTGGAGAAAGCACCGTGTCTCTAAAGAATTGAACAGCGTCGTTCATAAACGTCATTGCGCCTTCTAATCGGTATTGTACTTTACCTATAAGCGCACCTTGCATCCCGACATAGCCACGGTTTTGCCCTGATAAACGCAATTCTTGATCTAGAGATATCTGTGGTACTTCCTGAAGCAAGCCCCGCAAAGTCTGTTGTTTTGAGGAACCGTCCCACCCTCCATAAATTGCAAGCGTACGGCGCAGAATTTCCGCCTGGAGATTTACTCTAGGGAACACATAGAACTCAAAGCGGTCTTGATTGAGACCCGCAGTTTGTGTACCGGTAAAATCTAAACCAAACTCATACGTCAATATCCCATTTTTACCTCTTGTAACAGGAGCAATGGTAAAATTATGGTATTGTCCCCCTGTTGCAGACCACCCATTGTATTGAGAAAACTGATAACCTAAATCTAGGACAATCTCTTTATCGCCTGCTTCTAGCTCTACGGTGTGTGCCGTTGCAGCGAGGTGTTCACTTGTCGCAAAACCGGCATGCGTATAGAGGTAGGAAATTCCACCGCTACGGTAGGTAGCAAGAACCTTACTGGTAGGGTTAGAGGTTCTTAACCACTGCTGGCTTAACCCATAACTCTGCTGCCATGAACCGCTTACTGTATCTACTTGTCCCGCATCCAGTGCGCCAAAGAAACTGTGATAGTTCGCCTGAAGCAAGGCTTGCGTCTTAAAGTTCCAATTCTTGGTCGCACGCTGAAAATCTGCCAGCAAGGTATTTTCATAAGTGGGCTGAGTATAAAACGGACTATTAACACCCGACAATGTACCGTCGTGCAACGCTTTGATGCCCCAAACATTCTTCTTACTCCTCGGCGAAGAGAGTACAAAGCTCGCGTAGGTCCCTGTGAAATTACCTGCACCCAAGCTTACTTTTTGCGTAGGTAATTTAGGCAGCTTTACACGACCAAGCTGAATACTTGGAATAGGATCCGGATCAAAATCTATGACCATGCCTTTCGGTTGAATTCGAACCGTTACTGCCAATTTCTCCGATGTCGTATCCGCGAAGGACGGCTGCTCAGAAATTTTATGTGCCGAACGTACTTGTGCTTTATAGTCTTCAACAACTCTGATTTCGACACTTTTTACTTCATCTCCTGTTGCTTCTTGCGCCCACAAGCTAAGTGGAGCCAATAATAATGCGGTATATAGAATCTTTTTCATTGCTTCAGTTGGGTTTATTCTTGGTCCAATTCTTCTAATTCCTCCATCGCCGTAGGCGCAACCTCGAGCGTATCCGAGATTTGGGCCTGGGCCTCCTCAGCAGCTCTTCGTCTAGTGAGGTCAGATTTAAACTGCTGCGCCTCCCCTACAATAGCACCTTCCGCATTATCTATGATGTATTCCAAAGTGTAGTTCGCTTGGAAATCATCCTGCAGGCCGGCATAGTTCTTTGCCATCAACAGCAAGGACTTCCAGCGCCACTGTGGGTAAGTCGGGAGATTATCGATCATCCAGAAGATGCGCTCATTCGACGCTTCATATTTGGACTGCACATATTCAAAATGGGCCAAATAGTAATTCGACTCGGCCTGCGCCTCACCCTTAATTTCGGCAGTCACCTGAGTGTAATACAATTTTGCACTTGCGCTATCGTTCAAGGCCAAGGCACTACGCGCGGCATTTAGTAACGCTTCTGAACGCCACTCCACCGGCAAACCTTCATCTTGCAACAAGCTCTCAGCATATTGCATGATGACCGGAACATCCTCTAGTGCTTTCGCACAACGCATCAATCCCAATCTTGCACGGCGACCTTCATCCGCATTGCCTACCAAGCTGACGACCTGCTGGAAATAGGTAAAGGCGTTTTCATAATCCTCGCTGGCGTAATACAAGCTGGCCAAACGCTCTACCGTACGCTTACGGAAGCTCAATTCTCCGGATCTTTCTACAAATTCATAACCGGCAAGAGCAACCGCATCGTCCCCTTCTGCGAAGGCACATTCTGCCGCGTAGTAGTTTGCCGGCACTCGGAAGATGCCATCTGGAAATTTCGCGATGTACTCGAGCATACCTTTTTTCGCACCGGCGCAATCGCCAAGGCTGTAACGGTCAAAGGCGCCATTGTAGAGTGTTGAATCCAACGCACCTTGACCTATATCGGCACCAGTAAGCGTTTGTATCCAATCCACATAGTCCCCTAATTGGTCCAATTCTGAAAATTGAATTTTCGCTAATCCCAATGCCTCTTTGCTTTCAGGGGTATTCGGGTAGTTCTCAACAACACGCTTAAAGGCATCTAACGCCCCTCGACTATTCCCCTGTGTGCGGTAAATAAGACCCAAAGCAATGTGCGCATTCTTCACAAAACGACTCTGGGGGTAATCCGAGATAAAGGAATTAAAAATCTCTTCAGCACGCTTGTTTTTGCCAAGCTTCATATAAGTCTCGCCCAATTCAAAATAGGCATCAGTGGCGTACACCGAATTTGGGAATCGCTGCACTAACGCCTCTAAAGCATCGCCTTTCTTCTGCGGTTCATCAACCAGTCCGTAACATAGTGACCGTTGAAAGGCAGCGTAGTCAGCATCAGGAACATTGCGCCCAAGATAAGTGGTGTAGTAGGTAATGGCGTTTGCATACTGCGCGGTCATGAAGTAAGAATCGGCCAAACGGAGTTCGGCGTCATTCGCCAATTTCGTTCCCAATTTTGCGCTGTTTAAAAACAATCTAAAGGTGGTCGCTGCATTCCGGTAATCTTCCTTAGAAAAGTAGGCATACCCCTTGTTGTATAAGCTACGCTTGTATTCGCTCAGTGTTGCAGATCCTGGAATGGCCTCAAATTTTCCTATTTCCAACAATGCCGTGTTAAAATCATCTTCGCGGTAGGCTATCTCCGCCAACCAATAATGCGCTAAGGATGCATAGACATTGTTTAGTGGATAGTCCAGTGATTTATTAAAGAGTCTTCTAGCCGCGTTGTATTGTATGGCATTGAAATGCTGTACACCTCGAAAGTAGGCCACCTTCTGGTAGGCTCCTTGCATCGTAGGCTGATCCAAACCTGCCGCAGATATAGCCTTCATTGCACTCTCATAATCTTTGGAATTAAGGTACAGACTCGCGAGGTATTCATTCGCTTCTTGGCGATGACGACTGTTGGGATAAGCACTTAAAAAAGACTTAAAAATATCCAAAGGCTGCTCGAACGGGGTACTGGAATCATACGCCAGCTTCGCATAATTAAAATAGGCATCTTCACGCAAAGACTGATCCTTCCCGCTTTCACTTGCGCGGAAGAAAGCCGATTGTGCTTCCGTTTTCTTGCCCGTCTTTAAATAACAATCCGCCAAATGGTAGTAGGCACTCTGCCCCAAATCATCACCCCGATTGTGAATCTTATTGAACGCATTGATGGCCTCCTCGTAGCGGCCAATTTTATAGAGTACAAAGCCCAACTTGTAGTGATCCTGTTCCTTGAGTTTCCCACCTAGCGCTTGATGCTTTTCTAAATAGGTAGCCGCAGATTTCCAATCCTTCCTTTGGTAGTACCCTTCACCAATGAGCTTCGCAACCTCGGCTGCACGAGAAGCAACGGCTTGCTCGAGTAGCGCCTCCCCTACACGAAGGAGCTCGTCAATCTCACCGGTTTTATAGTAAATCTGACTGAGGTAATAGGGTGTTACTCCACCAAATTTGTCGTCGCCTGAGAGCAACTTAAACTGTTCCACTGCAGTGCTGTACTGTTCTGCTTCATAGGCGATGTGGCCATAGTAATACCTGTGATGGCTGCGGTATTCACCTTTGTATTCTGTCCCTTGGAAAAATAGGTTTCGGGCTTTATCAACATCCTTTGCCATCAAGTGACTGTAGGCCAATTTGAAATAGTATTCGCTTCGAAAACTTGATGCCACGTCTTGCTGGTCAATCGCTCCAAGCCATTGCACCACCTTTTTATACCTGCGGTTGTTGAAGTAATAATCTGCGGCTGTAATATGTGCTTCCTGCCAACGCGGGCTCAGCGGATAGGTTTGAGCGAAATACGTCAAGAAGTATTCGCTGTTTTCATTCATCAAATAGAGGGCGCATAGGGCGCGGTAAAAACTACTCTCTTCCTTTAAAAAACTTTGGGTGGGCAAGTCGGATTCAAGCAATTCATCAAAACCGACTCTTGCCGCCGCATAAAGTCCGTCCTCAAACAAATCAACACTTTCATTGTAGGTTGCCTCAAGTCCCGCTTCTAAAGGCGTCTCTTGAGCTACACCTAGGCTAGTAAAGGCCAGCAACAAAGCACTGTAGAGAAATCTTCTCATCATTATCAGGTTTATCCTTAAAAATAAACGTAGCCTAGCGCACCTCGCGCTGCAAATCAGGTTTATTAAGGGGAGTTATTCACATGAAAAAACGCAGAACCTGCATACTTTGGTATGTTATCTAGTAAGGATTTAATAGCTTGTAGGCCTATAACTGACCTCCTATTCAATGGCATTAGTCGCATTAAAAAACGCCTCGATTTTTCAAGGCAAACACCTGGTGCTTAGCGCGGTAAACTTTGAAATCGCCGCAGGTGAATTTGTATACCTTATTGGGCAAACCGGATCTGGAAAAAGCTCTGTTTTAAAGACGCTATACGGTGATATACCCTTAATGCAAGGTGAGGGTCATGTTGCCGACCATGCGCTCAATGGTCTCAAGGATAAAAATATCCCGGCGCTTCGTCGTGACTTGGGCATCGTCTTTCAAGACTTTCAGCTGCTAAGCGATCGCAGCGTGGAGGGCAATCTAGATTTTGTCCTACGCGCCACAGGCTGGAAAGACAAAGAAGCCCGTGCCCGGCGAATTGTCGAAGTATTGTCCTTAGTTGGCATGCAGAATAAGAAGCATAAAAGCACCTTCGAAATTTCTGGCGGTGAGCAGCAGCGGGTTGCTATTGCTCGTGCACTTTTAAATGATCCTAAAATCATCCTTGCCGATGAACCTACTGGTAATTTAGACCCACGCACTTCAGAGGAGATCATGAGCTTATTGTTGAGCCTGACTGAACAGGGCAAGGCTGTTTTAATGGCAACGCATGATTTCCAATTGATTCACAAATACGCAAACCGGACTTTAAAAGTTGAAAACGGTGGCGTCATCAGTACTCAAGTACAAGCTTTTTAATCCATTTGGGAGCATCTGTCCAAAATAAACTTAGTATTTGTATCGCATGTTACGGCGACGACCTAACTGCGCTTTTGGAAGCGATAGAGAAGGGAAAGGAGAACTTACCATCGAATTGGACCTTGGAACTCATTGCAGGAGATCAACATCCCGAACCCACCGCGAAAGCAAACGCATGGGAAACCCAATTCTCATTACTTTACCTGCACCATCCCAATGGTCTAGGCCGCGGTAACAATAGAAACACCATCGCTCGTGCTTCAACAGGAGATTACTTGCTGTTTCTAGATGCCGACGCACTTCCAGTAGACCCCGAGCAATTTTTGACGAACTATTGCACTGCGCTCATTAATGCGGATGTAGTCGTTGGAGGAACTGCATATAAGTCCGGCAGCTCGAGCCTAAGACATACTATTGGTCAACGCAAAGAAGTCATACCAGCCCACATCCGTACACGAAAACCGCACGCGAATTTTAGCGCATTTAATTTTGCCATTGCACGCTCGGTCTTTTTAAAGCATTCTTTTGACGAAAGCCTCAAGGACTATGGACATGAAGACACTTTGTTCGGACAAGAATTACGTTACGCCTGTAAAACTGTGACGCACATCGAAAACACTGCCTACCATTTAGACGACGATAGCGATGCCGAGTTTCTGGACAAAACCGACGGCGCAATAGACAATCTCGTTTGGCTCATACGCGAAGGAAAGATTGATGAAGAGGTTAAGTTATTTGCGGTCTACCGCAAACTTCAGCGCACCGGAGCCGTGTACCTAATGAAAGTTCTAAGAGTATTGTTAGCACGCGGCATACGCGCCTTGTTGGTAGGTGGCTTGCGAAGTGTATTGCTTTATGATTTTTACAAGCTTCTGCGCATGTCTGGACACGTCATAAAAATTGGCCGTAGAAATTTTTAAGCGGCATACTTTCTCTTTCCCAGCTCAATTCCTCTTGAGCGCGCTTCAATCCAGGGGCATAAACGTCACTATGCTCAGCAACCGCAGCAATAGATCTTTGTAAAGCCAAGATATTTTCAACGTGTACGGTCAAACCAACGTTATATTCTTCTACGATACGCTTTACTTCCACCACACGAGATGTGACCACCGGTGTGCTGCAGTGAATGTAATCGAAGAGCTTGTTGGGAAGAGAAAATCGGTAATTAATATTAGAATCCTTATCTAAGCTAAGCCCTACATCGGCAGTTGCCGTGTAATGCAATAACTGGTCGTAGGGCATCCGATCAATAAACAGCACCTTTTCCTGCCAGCCCTCACGCTGCACCTTTTCTTTCAATCTTGGTATGGCATCACCACTACCCACTAGAAGCAACAACCATCCATCCATTCCAGCGACCGCTTCCACGGCTTCTTCCAAGCCCCGATCTACATTCATCCCAGAGCCTTGATTGATGACAATACGCCTGTTTTCTGGAAGGTTTAAGGCAGCCCTTGATTTGGGTGCAAAGGCAGAAGGCTTCGGGCTGATGTTTCTAAAGACACTCGGGCGAATCCCGTAATCCTTTTCATAAAGATCAGCAATGCTTTCATTTACGGTCCAGATATGTTTGAGCTTTGGAAAAATAGCGCGTTCTACTGCGAGCCAAACCTTTTTTACCCACCTCCCTTGTATTTCGGGAACGCCGCAAAAATATTCATGACTGTCGTAAACGAGCGCTGTCTTGTAGAGACGAGACGCTAAATAATTGGGCAATAACGTATCGAGATCATTCGACACTAATACGGCGCCACGGTGTCTAAGGAGGAAGAGGAATAACCGGACGTGGAATTCCGCATAGAACAATCCGCCTTTCGCGAAAAACAATCGCATTCTTGAGGTTCTATAAGGCTTATCAAGCGGCAAACTATTAGGCAACGCCCTACCGACCCAATGCACATCGAATCCCAATTGCATCAATAGCATAGCCACCTTGTGCACACGGTTGTCTGTGCTTATATCATTGGTCGTGGAAAGAATGATCTTTTTGGCCATGTGAGAATTCGTTCTTATTGTAAAGGTAGCGATACCTACATTTGCATCAAGCGAATTTATTATGAAAAAGTCCGATTTCGAATACCTACTCCCAGCAGACCGAATCGAAACGCAACATCTACAACATCACGATTCAAGTAAACTCAC
>Ga0102816_1000961_pt1 | contig 10121 bp, 10 predicted proteins | sample ColrivemetaGS545_FD_84509 | JGI IMG/M metagenome (GOLD analysis project Ga0102816, IMG submission 84509) | Estuarine microbial communities from the Columbia River estuary - Flood tide non-ETM metaG S.545 | ecosystem: Environmental > Aquatic > Marine > Intertidal zone > Estuary | place: USA...
ACATTAACAGAAAATACATTAACAGAAAATACATTAACAGAAAATACATTAACAGAAAATACATTAACAGAAAATACATTAACAGAAAATACATTAACAGAAAATACATAAATACATAAATTATATATAGTAGTTTTGATATTATATTTAATGTAATTTATAAAATTTTATTTCTTTTTAAATTGTAATATATTATGAGTGATTTAACATTGCCATTGATTGGATTAACAGCATTAGTTGGTTATTTTTTTAATAAAGATGGTAAAAATCCTAGACAACAAGAAACAAAGAGAAGATCAGTAGAACCATTTGATAAACCAAATGGTAGTAGTATATATGAATCAAATGTTGTTGAAGAAGCTAATAACGAAATATTAACAAGATCTCTTGAAAATTATCGTCTTGCTGAAACACCATCTGAAACAGGATTTATTCCTCCATTATTTAATACATATGGTGCAGTAGGAAACGAAACAATTATGTCCGCTAAATTAAATACATCTCCTGAAATAACTGGATTAGATTCAAAAAGCTTAGGTGAGTTAAATGATTTAAATCGTTTAGGAAAACAATCAAAAATCGATAATATAGAAAGTCAACCAATGTTTAAAACTGGTAATTTAATTGAAACTAAGGCGTATTCAGATGTAGAGGCTAATGTAGAAACTAATAATTTAACTGGATTACCATATGATGTTTCTCATATGAATATGATTCCATTTTTTGGAGGTAGTATTAAACAAAATATAGAAACTTTTTCCAATGAATCCTTATTAGAAAATAGAAGTGGTAAGAGTTCTACATTTAAACATAAACAAGAAATACATAGTTTATATGATAAAACACCTGAAAACATTTATGGAAATCCAGCTTTTACTACTCAAGTAAACACAGATAGATATATTCCATCATTGTATAGACAAAATGAACGCCCAGTTGAACAACAATATATTGCAGCACCTATTTCTGGAACAGTAGAAAATCCATTAAATCCAAAATTAGGATCTAAAACAGTTGATGAATTAAGAGTTTTAAATAATCCTAAAGAAACATATAAGGGCAGAACAATAGCTGGTCAATTAGGTATTGTAAGAGGTGTAGAAGGTGAAGTAGTAAAAAGACGACCAGATACTTATTATGAACAAGAAACACCAGATAAATTATTTAGAGGACCCGGTGCACATTTAGAAACAACTATGGACAAAGATTACACAACAAATTTTAAAGGGTCATCTAGACAAGATTATAATATGGAATATTATGGAGGAGCGAATAATAGTCAATTAATTAAAACAAAACAAAGATTAGGTAATATTGACAATAGTTCAGAATTATCATTATCATTATTTCAAAATCCTAAAAGACAAAATTTTGAAGCAGATTATATTAGAAATGTTAGTGGAAATATAACTGATAAAAAAGTTGATGATTATGGTAAATCAGGATTAAAAATCTATGAGTCTGAACGTGCAACTACGGAAGAACAAACACATTTATTAAACGCACAAAGAAAAGAATTTGGTGTTTCTATTGGTCCACAGGATGAATTTAAAACAACTTTAAAACAAAATACAATGATATATGATAACTTTGGGAATGTAAAAACTACATTTGATACTGGAAAATCATCTGCATATGAAAGTGGAATTGCAGGTGTAGATGCAAAAGTAACTCAAAAACAATCTTTAATAGATAATAAATATTTAGGTAATATTGAAAAGGAACGAGGTATGGGATATATAGTAACAAAATATGATGCAAGAACTACTGGAAAAGAAATGTTAACAAAAGACAGTGAGTTAAAAGATCAAAAAAGCGGACCGCAATTTTTCCAAACTGCTTCTGGAAAAGTATCACAAGCAGATCTCAAATCTACACAAAATATGTTATTCAAAGAACGAGAAGACAGAAGACCAAAAATGAATGTAAATATTAATCCAGTTATACCCAGTAAAGAATTACTTGGATCAGTAATTCAATTCCGTAACGATGATGAAACGGTAGATAAAGTGTCATCCCAACGTTTAGATCCAACTATATTAAACCAATTAAATGACAATCCATTTATTATTAAAAAATAAAGTAACTTTTAAAAAAGTTACATCAAAACCATTACTTTTAAAAAAGTAATATCAAAACAGGGCTCACCTTACCGAGCCGAAGCTCGGCTTCGGTGAAGGTCACGCCTGCAACTAAAATTATTACCATTTGTAGTAGTAGTTCTTGCAGGCGCGAGCCTTTTTTGATATTACTTTTTTTTAAAAAGTAATGTTTTAATTTAAAATTAATTGAAATATATTTTATATTTTTATATAAAATATATTGTAAATGACAAAACCTATAAAATTTGTCCAATTCGATTTAACTATTAATAAAATATTTTATACGTATTCAAATACAGAATATTGTAGATTACCAATAGATTCTATACTATTAAAAAAAAATTCTAATCAAATGTCTGAAGCGGAATGGTCACAACATAGAATCGATTTATTAAATTATAAATATTCCGAAATGATTGTTCATAAAGACAATGTTACATCAATTTTTCTTAGAAAAATTGTTTAACATCAAAACGTTTCTAAGAAGTAATGGGTTTTAATATTTCAAAACTTTTATCATAACCCATATCATTTAATTCTTTATTAATTAATTCTAATAAATATTGATCTGTATAGATTGTTGTTAATATTATATAAGGTGGTAGTACATCATTTAATTTAATTTCACTATATTTAATTCCAGGTTCTAATATAGCCAATTGTAAATTTTCAAATACATTTTGTATACAAAACTCTTTATCTATAAATAAATAATAAATTCCAACCATTTATTATTTAAAATATATTATTTTTAAATTAAATTATTCAATAAAAATTTGTGGGTTTTCGTAATTTTCATTAATGTAATCGTTAATTACTTGTTTATTATTTAATTGTGTTTTTAAATTAGACAACTCCGTTTCTATTTCTTTAATATTCTGTTCTACACGTTTATATGCAGAAGGAGCAGACTCTTTTATAATTGAATTTTTAAAAGATATCATTTCTTCTAATTCTTGTTCTAAATTCTTAATTTTATTTAAAACTAAATTAATATTAATATCATTTTGATCATCTGTAGTCGTTTCATTTGATTGTAAATTAAAATCATCAAGTAATTGAGCTCTTATTTCTTCTACTGATATTTCTGTTTCTTTATTTTCAACTGTAAGACTTTCCAAATTATTATCTATTGCGTTTTTTAATTCGTTTTGTGCAATTTTACGATCTTCTTCCGAATAAGATTCAAATTTAGCTTTTGATGATTGTAAATCTCTTTTAAAATTTTCTAAATTATCTTGGATTTCTAATATAGTCTTTTCATAATTTTGAATTCTTTGTAAAACTGCAATAGGATGCTCTGGTTTATTTGATAATTCTTCTTGGTTTTTACCTTCTTTAATAGCTTCCTGAATCATATCAGATTTTCTTTTATGCCAAAAATCATTAGCAGTTTCTCTATTTTCTAAATAATTTTTAATAAGTGTGTTTAATTGTTCATTTTGATATTCTACATTATTAATTTCTAATGGATTCACAACTAAAGGAAAAAATTTACCAATATCAACTGTATAAATATCATAGTTATTATCTATACGTAAAATTTTTTGAGACAACCTTTTAGCTTCTTCTATACTTCCAGCAACACCTCTAACTTTAACACCCCATACATCGCATTTTTGAGGCATATTAGGTCCTACAATAGTTACTAAAGCAAATTTTTGACTTTGTAAAGGTGGGTCTTCAAATAAATAATCCAAAGTTTTTTCTTTTTTTTGTAAAGTCATTTTGTTACTTATTTGTAATAAATTATTATATATAAATTAACGCAAATCAAAATACGTTAATTTATATATAAAAAAATACATTATATATATATATATGTTTCATAGAATAACAAATCTTGATTTGTTAAATAAAATTTTAGAATTAGAAAATAAAATTGATATTATTTCTTTAAAAGGCTCAGAAAACAATATAGTATGTTGTGATTGTAAAGTAAATGAATTAATTATATATAAAGAAATAAAGGATTATTTTGAAGATAAATTTAGAGATATTTTAGAGAATATTAAACAAATAGAAAAAGATAAATTAAATAACGTTTTAGAAACTTATAAAAATGAAATCTTAACAAATTTTGAAACAATTATTTCAAAATTAGAAGTAATTAAAAATAATAATAATAATAATGATAAATTATATCAAAGTATAACAGATATCCACAATTTATTAACTGATAATAATATTACAGAAAATTATGATAAAATAAGTAATCAACTAAATACTATAGTTAATAAAATAGATCTTTTATATTATGAAAATGAAATAATAAAACACCAATTGTTATTAGAAGAAGAAATTAGAAAATGTGAACAAGAAATAGATATATTATCAAATATAATTAACAAAGTAATTTTATAATTAACAAAGTAATTTTATAATTAACAAAGTAATTTTATAACTTCTTTAATTTGTGGTCTAATACTGGGATTAGGATTTAACATTTTCCTTAATATATTATCATAATGGGTGAAAAATTTATTATTATTTTGTATAGCTTTTATATAATTTTTATAATTACAATCATTAATAGATGCTTGATACCATGGGTGACTATCATGTATTATAATATATAAAATAATACCACATGACCATATATCTACTTTTTCTGGATTATATTCTATTTCTAAAAATTCTTCTGGTGCTATATATGATAATGATCCATACATATGTTTATTTAAAATAACTGTATCTATATGGAGCGAATCGTGAAATATTTTTGAATGACCAAAATCTATAATTTGAATTTTGTTATTTAGTGTATCTATAATAATATTTTCCAATTTTAAATCCATATGTGCAATACCTAAATTATGCATGTACAATAATCCTTCTATAAGCTGTTTAAAATAATATAATTTTTTTTCAATAGATGGTGACATAGTTTGTATATAATCTAAAAAATCAATTCCATTACAATGTTCAAAAACTATTGCATTTTTATATAAATCTATATCTAAAGTTTTAATTATATATTCATGATTTAATAATGTTCCTATCGTATATTCATTTAATGCTAGTTTTTTAAATAATTTATCTTTATAATTTTTATCATATTTCTTTTTATATATATCTTGATAATTTAAATATTTAACAACAAATAACTCGTTACATTTATGATTATCTTTACATTTATTATGATTATCTTTACATTTATATAACTTAACTGTACCATATCCTCCTTTTCCTAAACATTTAATGTATTTTGCATTATGTAAATGATATTTTAAGTTAAACTTATAATAATACATTAATATTAAAATTAAAAAAAAAATAAAATGAATTAAAAAAAAATAATGTTTTTTTTTAATTAGTATTAATGGATGTTGTTTTGTCTGAAACAAATGTAATGAAAAGAAAATTAAAAAGTTTAACTGAAAGAATACTATTTATCGATTCGTATTTGATTTATGATAAATCTAATTCTGTCGAGGCTGTTAAATGTCAAATTTTAGGTTCTCGAAATTTTTTATACGAATTAAAAATTTGGAAAGACGATAATTCTAATATACATTGTAATTGTTCTTGTCCAGATAGCTCTTTAAGAAAAAATAAATGTAAACATATTTATTGGTTTGGTACTCAAAAATTTGGATTCATGGATTCTAAATATTGGACTGAAGAATTATATGATGATTTTATTTATAAAAATTGGTTAATAGATTACAGCAATAATTCTAGAGAAATAAATAAAGATTGCCCTATATGTTTAGAAAAAATAAATTATAGTAATGAAAAAACAATAAGATGTAGATCAAAATGTAATAATTCAGTACACGCTATTTGTTGGAACAGATATCATTATATATCTGGTAAAACCCAATGTGTTTTTTGTAGAAATGAATTAACTAATACTATACCAATTTAAAAGTTACTATTTCTTTATTTTTAGATTTTCTAGAAGACTTTTAACATCATCTAACTCAGTTTCTACAAATTCTATAAAACTATTATAATCATCTTTATTCTGTCTTCTATTGATGTTTTCTTTTAATATTTTAATTGATTGTTTCACTTTTTCATTATCTTCATCTTTTTCATCTTTATTTTCCTCTTTATCTTTATTATCTTTATTATTGCTAAAGATTTTATTAATATCATCTATATTATAAATACGTTTTCCACCATTAGGACGTAAACATCTAATTTTACCAGCTTCTGACCATCTTCTTAATGTTCCAGATGTAATATCATATTGTTTTGTAATCTTATTTGGAGAAATATAATTTTCGTTATCCATTTTATTATTCCCTATATAAAAATTTTTAAAGAATAACGCGCATTGGTCGTCTTAAATAATATAATTCCATTTTATAAAAAACTATTTAAAGACAATTTATTTTAAAAAAGTACTTTTTATACTTTTTATAGAAAATTAAATATTTTATTCTTTTTAAACAAAAAATATATTTTATTTAAAAAAGAATAAAAAAATAATTAAAACGTTTTATTCGCAATTTCCATTTTTTTTTTTTCTTTGCTTAAGTTATAACAATACGTTATAAAAATGGATCCTACCCAATTAAAAGCTATTTATGATCAAACGCAATATCTTGCTGATAATATAGCAAAAGTTGATGTTAATTTATTAAAATCAAATGCAGCTCAAACTCATTCACTTTCAAACGAAACCAATAATCTCAATAGAGATATGTTGAAAGGTTTTGACGCAACACAAATAGAAAATTTAAAATCACAAGCTGCTCAAAATCATTTACTTTCCAACGAACATAATAATATCAATAGAGATATGTTGAAAGGCTTTGACGCAACACAAATAGAATATTTAAAATCACAATCAGCTCAAAATAAATATCTTGCTGATAATATAGCAAAAGTTGACAGTGACTTGTTAAAAAGTCAAGCTTATCAAAATGTAGAATCATTGAAATCTGGTTACGCACAAACAAAAGATATATTGGATACACAAGATAGATCACAATATGCCAACGAAAATAGACAAAATCGAAATTTCCAATTGTTAAATGATAATATTAAAGATCAAGGAGGATCTGTTAGAGATACTATTTATAGAACTTCAGCAATGTTAAATGATGCTGTAGGCAAGGGAGCATCTGATAATCTTTTAGCCACTGAACGTATAGGTGCTCATGTTGATGATAATATTTATAGAACAGCAGCCGGAACTGATCAAAATATATATAGAAGTCAAACCTCTATAAATGATGCAGTAACTCAATCACGTATTGAAGCACAAAAAAATACAAATGAACTTATTGGATATTTTAGAAACAACAATGATAATAATTGGTCAAATTTTGGAAATCTTACAAAAGATATTTACCAAGGAAAAGCTGAATCAATTTTATCTAATACAAATCAATATGCAAATCTTGCTAAACAAGCAAGTGACAACACAGCTGCTATTCAAATTGAAGCTTTAAAAAGTAAAGCTGATTTGTCTAAGCAAATGGCCTTTGAATATAGTTCACTTAAAGACAAGATTTCTGATTCAGAATCAAGTATCAAAGCTGTATTGGCTACTCAAGAAGCTGATCGATTACGTGATGCTTTACGTTCTACAGAACATAAAGGTCTTTATTTTGAATTAAAAAATGGAAGACGTCATCGAAGACACCATCATTAGCAATCACCGCGGTCTAGTAATGTAGAAGATATTTCTTCTAAAAAGAAAATAAAAGACAGTAATAATGTGGAAGACCCCCAATTATCTAATGAAATGTTATTAGATCAGAGTAATAATATAAACAATGAAAAACAAATAGAATTAAAAGATATAAATTTAAAAGATATAAATTTAAAAGATATATCCACTAATGGTAGCGATAGTTCTACAAGTAGCGATAGTTCTACAAGTAGTAGTAGTAGCGATAGTAGTACAAGTGAAGACTCACCTGGACAACAAGGACCTCCAGGACCTCCCGGACCTCCTGGGCCACCCGGATCTCAAGGGCCACCTGGACAACAAGGGCCACCTGGACAACAAGGGCCACCTGGGCCACCTGGATCTCAAGGGCCACCTGGACAACAAGGTGATCAAGGACCTCCTGGGCCACCTGGATCTCAAGGGCCACCTGGACAACAAGGTGATCAAGGACCTCCTGGACAACAAGGTGAACAAGGACCTCCTGGACAAAGTGATAAAACGATCAATGGATTAATTATCGATGATAGTTCTAGTGAAATTTCTAAGGAGAGTGATACAATTAGTGTAAGTGCTAGTGTAAAAAGTAGAAATCCTTTTAATAAAGTAATGTCTAAAATGCAAAAACCTTTTAAAAAAAGACATTTAGAATAAATAAATTAACTTAATTAATAGTTAATAAAATTATAATATTTTAATAATAATTAATAAAATTAACTTAATTAATAGTTATTAAAATTAACTTAATTCATATTTAAAAATGGAATCTGATACTATAGTATTAAAACGACAATAATTAGATAATGTACTGACTGGTATGTTTAATTGTCTACTTGCAACTGATAAAGATTCCCATGACCTAATTAATTGGTTTGTACTTGCATTGTATTCGGAAACTTTTTTAGTTGTTCTTTTAGGAATTTTAGAACCAAAGTTATTAGATGAAATTCCTAATCCCCATACACCAAATAAATGTGTATTTGACGAATCGTTAGATAAAAATACTCTTCCTCCTGCAAAATGACGTTCTAAATATTTTTGTATATCTTTTTTATATTTAAATTGCAAATTATAATCAGGATCTATTAATTTTTTCCACGACACAAAATTATTAAAAAAATCTACATAACTAATTTTATAATTCCAATTAACTTCACATTTTTCTATAATAAACGTTTCGTAATCTAAAAACGGATCGTTTTCTGGTGTATAATTTAATGGTTTTAATCGAATACCTTTATATATATTCTTTTTTATATCATCTTGAATGTCAACACCACTTTTAAAATTAGTTTTTAAATAATTATCTAAAGAGGATACAACATCTTTTATTGAACATTTACTCCAGATTCTATGAGATCGTTTAATATCAGCCTTTGGTGTTTTACATTCAGGTAATAACTCACAACATTCTTTTATAAACCGATCAAAATCTTTTGGATTAACTCTTTTTATATCATAATTTCGTTCAGTATCTAGTTGCTCATTTGTATTTGTATCTTCTATATTATTATCTATATTATTATTGATATTTGTGTTATTTGTATTAATAAAATTTTGTAATGTTGGAATAAAAGTGTATATATTTTCAATTTGTAAATCTATTAAATTAATAATTGTATCAATAATTTGTTTACCAAATTCTTCTGATGGTAATTCGAACCATTCTTGCATAGAATTAATTCTATATTTATCTAATAAATGATGTAATAAAGATTCTGTTAAATCACAATTTAAACACCGTTTTACATAAATAATAGATCCATTTTTAGACATATTTGAATAAACTTTTTCTCTTTCAGAAATATTTTTACTTTTTCCTATTTTAAGTAAAGATCGTTCATTATTTTCATCGTCTTTATATAAATAAATTGCGTCTCCCTGTTTCATATCATAATACTTTCTTCTTAAAATTTGATTTTTATGAATCTTTTCTTTTTTTAATTGTTGTTGAGTTTGCTGCAATTCTTTTTTATTGTTTTCTAATAATACCTTTTGTTGTTCTATTTCTTCTTTTATAATTTCATTATAAATATTTTCTAATTTTACATAATATCTTCTAATTTCTTTACCACTTTCAGTTTTTGCTATCATACACAAATTTTTAAATGTATCTATATTTAACATTATATTTTCATCTGGTCTACCTCCTAAATCTTTAATATTGAGGTTTTTCTCCGTACGGAGAATAACTACTTTATAGTCTTCATCTTTAGTAAAATTATTTTCCAATGTTCTTTTTGCATTACCTTTATTTGCAAATCCTATCATTTTAAATACATCTTCTAAGTTAATTGGATAATCATTAGTAGAATGATAATTCATATACATATATAGATTTGCAATATACCAATGTTGTTCGTTTTCAGTAAATGTGTTGTTTAGTTTAT
>Ga0102816_1000962_pt1 | contig 10103 bp, 9 predicted proteins | sample ColrivemetaGS545_FD_84509 | JGI IMG/M metagenome (GOLD analysis project Ga0102816, IMG submission 84509) | Estuarine microbial communities from the Columbia River estuary - Flood tide non-ETM metaG S.545 | ecosystem: Environmental > Aquatic > Marine > Intertidal zone > Estuary | place: USA...
GGTGTTGTGTATCGGTATTTATGGAGTTCACAGTGTTTCCATTTGCTTGAGCGGTGCCTGTAAGACAGCCGTAGCTGTTGTTGTGACCACCTCTAATAACAATAGGTATAGCACCACCGTTCGTAATTCGTTCAACGACACATTGAACGGTAGCATCAGCTGCCGCGGTGGCCTCACGAAGTGCCTCCACATGATCGTCATCAATACTGCGCGTGGGAACAACAGCACCAAGAATGGCTACGGAATGAGAAGGGAAAAAGCGGTTGTCTTGAAGGTTACATAAGTGTTGAAGAAATGCTTGGAATGCTTTATCTGCTCCGCCTCGTCCTAAGTTGGCACGAACACCATAGTCTTCTTCAATTCCAACAATCACAAAACGATAGTTCAACGGTCCGTTCGCATTAAAATCGGTTTCACTGATGGTAGGTGAAATTTGACCCAGCTTCGTTTCGCCTTCGCGCACGCTCGTGCGGTGCAAGAGATCTTTAGGTGAATAGAATTCTAATACGGTGCTCATGTTGGGAGGCCAGCTAAAAGGGTTTGTTGAATGTGGTTGGTCCCGAAATCGTAACAGATATACTCTAGGGATGGGATTTCTTTAGTAATTAGGATGTCGGCATCTTTTCCAACAGCAATACTTCCTTTGCGATCGCTAAGGTTTAGTGCAGCTGCACCGTTTAAAGTTGCAGCGTTTAATGCTTCTGCTGGAGTCATTTTCATTTTTGCACAGGCCATATTACAGACCAATTGCATGTTACCTCCCGGTGAAGAGCCTGGATTGTAGTCCGTGGCCAATGCAACTAATGTATCTTCCTCAATGAGTTGTCGTGCCGGTGCATAGGGGATGCCTAAAAAGTAGCTGCAGGAAGGTAAAAGTGTCGCAATAGTATCGCTGCCATGCAAAGCTTTCAACGCTTCAGGACTCATCACTTCCAGGTGATCTACACTAAGTGCTCCCGCTTGAACGGCCATTTGAATGCCGCCGATGTCATAAAACTGGTTGACATGAATTTTCAGAGGTAAGCCGTTCGCAGCGCTCGCTTCGATCAGGTGCTCTAGTGCGGTAAGTTTGAAATAATCCCGTTCGATGAATCCGTCAAGGAATTGGGCCAAACCTTCTGCTTTTATTGTGGGTAAACATGCATCAAGCATGTACTCTGTGTACGTAGCGTCGTTCATGCCCTTCGTCTTCGCCCAGGAAGGCAGGGCATGTGCAGCCAAAAATGTTGGTACTAAGGTTGCATTAGAAGCTTCGTTAAGCGCTTTGATGGTACGGAGCATCTTGAGTTCGTTTTCAGGATCTAAACCGTATCCACTTTTAATTTCAAGTGTACCTGTGCCGTTTGCAATCAATCTATTTAGGCGTAGCGCACTCTGACGCTGCATTTCGTCCTGTGTAGTTGCAGCGACACGTCCGGCACTATTTAAAATACCACCACCTGCTGCAGCAATCTCCTCATAGCTGGCGCCTTTGAGTCGGAGGTTGAATTCTTGTTCTCTGGTTCCTGCATAAACCAGGTGACTGTGCGAATCAACAAATGCAGGTAGAACGCATCTGCCGGTTAGGTCTTGAGTGGTCGTTTCGTCTTGGGGACATTCACTCATTGGTCCAAATTCCTCGATTTTTCCATTGCGTAAGGTTAAAAACGCATTTTCAATCAACGGAAATTGGTCCAGTGCTTTACCACGTAAGGCTTTTGTATTCAGCGGGTGCACGCCACCAAGCTGCTTAATATTTATGAGTCTAAGGTTCATACCTCAATGTTACGAAGAATGCTTTGTGTTTCCTACATTAGTGGCATGTCCGGAAACACATTTGGAAAATCATTAGTCCTCACTACTTATGGCGAAAGCCATGGTGATCAAATCGGGGGTATTTTAGATGGCATGCCATCAGGAATTACGGTTGATACAGCAGAAGTTCAGCGGGAATTGGACCGCAGAAAACCAGGTCAAAGTTCGCTCACTACAGCGCGTACAGAGCATGATCTGGTCCGCTTTCACAGCGGTATTTTTGAAGGTAAAACAACGGGTACTCCTATTGCCTTCTCCATCTTAAACAAAGATCAGCGCAGTAAGGATTACGGTGCGCTTGAAAAAGTCTATCGCCCTTCCCATGCAGATTATGTATATGATGCGAAGTACGGTCATCGCGATCATAGAGGTGGTGGCAGATCGTCAGCACGCGAGACCGCTTGCAGAGTCGTTGCGGGAGCATTGGCGGGCTTAGTCATTCCGGATATTACGGTGAAGGCTTGGACTTCAGCTGTAGGTCCGGTGGAACTGAAAACGAATTGGCAACATCTAGATCTCTCGGCGGTAGATAGCCATCCTACGCGATGTCCTGAAGCGTCGGTAGCGGATGAAATGGCGGCTTATATCGCACATGTTCGTGACGAAAAAGACAGTACAGGAGGTGTAATCTCAGCAGTGGCTACCGGTCTTGCAGTAGGTTGGGGAGCACCCGTTTTTGATAAACTGCAAGCAGATTTGGCTAAAGCGCTGATGGGAATAAATGCAGTCAAAGGCTTCGAAATAGGTTCCGGTTTTGCCGCAGCTGAAATGCTGGGGTCTCAACACAACGATGAAATCGGCGCCAATTTTGAAACCAAAACAAATAATGCAGGAGGAATTGTAGGCGGTCTCAGCAATGGTGCGCCACTAGAATTGCGCGTTGCTTTTAAACCTGTTGCAACCATAGGAAAAGAACAAAACACAGTGAATAGCGATGGAAAATCTGTTTCGCTTACGGCAAAAGGTAGACACGATCCCTGCGTAGTCCCACGTGCGGTTCCCATTGTAGAGGCAATGATAAAATTGGTCCTTGCTGATCACTACTTAAGAAATCTAAAATATACTCGATGAAAAAACCGTCACTACCTGTACAAATCATAATAGGTCTAGTCTTAGGAATTCTTTGGGCATTACTGAGCTCTTCAATGGGCTGGAGCGATTTCACTATAGACTGGATCGCACCATTTGGGACCATATTTATCAACCTATTGAAACTCATTGCCATTCCTTTGGTATTGTTTTCAATCATCGCGGGTATAGGGAATCTGAGTGATACAGCAACATTGGGTCGTATGGGGGTTAAAACTTTAGCCTTGTACATAGGTTCTACGGTGCTCGCTGCAGCCATGGGGATGTTTATTGCGAATACGTTTAACCCAGGAAAGCAGGCATCTGAGGAGCAATTAAAGATCAACCGACTCGCTTATGAATTGTGGGTAAATGAGAGCGAAGGGGTCGAATATTTTGATGATATCCGATTATTGAATGATCCGACCATGGCCACCTATCTTACCGATGCGCAAAGCGCCTTAGCGGAGCAGCAAAGCAACGAAGAGCTCAATGCTAAAATGTCCGTATTGAAGAATAAGAAAGAGACGGGGCCGCTCCAATTCTTCGTAGATATGGTGCCTTCGAATATTTTTCTGTCCTTCAACGACAGCCTAATGCTTCAAGTCATCTTCTTCGCCATCTTCTTTGGTATTGTTATGGTTATGCTGCCCAATGCTCAAATGCAGCCGGTCGCAGCCATCATAAACGGATTCTCAGACATCTTTATTAAAATGGTCGATGTGGTTATGAAGGGTGCTCCGTTCTTCGTTTTTGCCCTACTTGCCGGCAAACTTGCAGAAATGGCTGGGGATGAACCTGGCCGATTGGTTGAAATATTTAAAGCACTCGGTGCCTACACTGGCTACACCATACTAGGACTGCTCATCATGATTCTGTTGCTTTATCCGGCGGTTATTGCATTTCTAGTCCATCGTAAAACGAATATGGGTTATTGGAAAAGCTGGGGTTACTTTATGCGTGGAATTCGTCCTGCTCAGTTGCTTGCTTTTTCAACGAGTTCAACGGCGGCAACGCTTCCCGTAACTATGGATTGTGTTCGTGATAATCTTGGTGTAGATGAAGAAATAGGCTCTTTTGTTTTGCCCGTAGGAGCGACCATTAACATGGACGGAACCGCCTTGTATCAGACTGTGGCTGTAATTTTCATGGCCCAATTCCACATGATCGATCTCAGCCTCGGTCAACAAGCTACGATCATTCTAATGGCGACATTAGGCTCCATTGGCGCTGCTTCTGTACCTTCTGCCGGAATGATCATGCTCATCCCCATTCTCGAGAGTGTGGGTCTAAACCCAGCGTGGATCGCAATTATTTTCCCGGTCGACCGCATTATAGATATGGTGCGTACGGTATTGAATCTCACGGGAGATGCTTCTGTAAGCACCATCATTGCGTTGTCGGAAGATAAATTTAAGGTAGTCGACCAAGCGGAACTGTAATGCGTAAGGTACTTTTATTACTCATTATACTGGCGAGTTCATCACTCTCGGCCCAGCTGGGCAAGGCAGAATTAGGGGATTATTGTGGTGACGATCACGCCAGTCCTTCCCGTCAAATTCAAAAGGGTTTGCAAGCTTTGAATAAAGGCGATTACCCCAACGCAGGGGTCTACATTGGTGCGGCTCTGCGTCAAAACGAAGCGGACCAACACGCATTGTACTTGAGAGGTGAATGGGCTATGCGAACGGGTAAATTCCCCGTTGCCGAGGGCAGTTGGAAGCGACTAGTGAAACGCTGTCCCGGATATAAACCCGATTTACTTTTTTTCATTGCCACATTAGCTATTGAAGCAGGCAGACCTGAAGAGGCAGAGCGCTATCTGGAACAATGGTTTCAAAGAGACGATAGAGAATTAGGCTATGAGAAAGAAGCTGAAAAAATGCTATCAGAAATAAACTTAAAAGAGTACTTCCTTGCGTCTCCCGTGCCATTTGATCCAAAGCCCGCCCGCAATGTAAATACAAGATGGGATGAGTATCTGGCAGCATTAACTCCAGACGGATCTACCATGTATTTTACCCGCCGCAGTAAAAAGAAGAATAAATACGACGGACCGGGCGCTCAGGTGAGAAGCGTTGAGGAATTTAGTAGTGCCGCGTCCACTGGTGAGCATCAGGGCATGCCTGCTTTCGAAGAAGGGACAGCCTTAGAAGCTCCATTTAATAACCAGTACAACGAGGGTGGCCCGTCTATAACAGCGGATAATAGATTCATGGTATTCACCATTTGTGAGCGCAATCCTAAAACTGGGGTACGGAATTGCGATTTGTATTATACTTCCTATGAATACGGCGGGTGGAATGGTATTCGTCCCATGCCGGAGGAGATTAACCGACCTGGAAGTTGGGAAAGTCAACCTTCCATAAGTCCTAACGGAGACGTTTTGTATTTCACTAGCGATCGTGTAGGCGGATATGGCGGTTTAGACCTGTATCGCAGTGCAAGAGACGCCAACGGAAATTGGGGCGTCCCAGAAAACTTAGGAGCTGCGGTGAACACGAAGAAAAATGAAAAGAGCCCCTTCATTCACCCGGATAGTGAAAGTCTGTACTTTGCCTCAGATGGTCATCCGGGTATGGGTGGGTACGATTTATTCAAAATTCAAGTTGTGCAGCGGAGCGCGCTATGGGGTAAGCCAATGAATTTAGGCTATCCCATCAATACAGAAAGCGATGAAATAGGTTTGATGGTTACTTTGGACGGTCAGAAAGCCTACTTTGCTTCCAATAAGATCAACCAATCCAATGGTTGGGATATTTACTTTTTTGATTTATACGAAGCCGTTCAGCCTGAAGAAGTAGTATTCGTTAAAGGCCAATTAAAAATTGATCAATTCGCTTCTGACGAAGATCCAAAAGTCCTTTTGAAAAATAGTATGACTGGCGAAAGCCAACAACTGCAATTGAGTCGCGATGATAATAGCTTCGTGGCGGTAGTTAAAAAAGAAGAAGCCCAGCAGGTTTTGCTCCAGCTTGAGGCCAAAAAAGCCGCATTTAGTGCGGCACCCATTCGTTTAGCTCCTAATCTTGATGCAGAAGGCGTGCTCCAAAATGAAGTGTCTATTGAGTTAGAACACAAAGACTTGGAATCGGGTGAGGCTTATCTCATACCGCACATCCTCTTTGAAACAGCCTCTGATCGATTGGATGCGCAGAGTGAATTATTGATTGCTTCCTTTGCACAATATCTTTTGGGAGCACCTAGTCTCCGCGTTCAGATACAAGGCCATACGGACAATGTCGGTGACGCTAGTGCGAATCTTGATTTATCGAAGCGTCGAGCGAAACGGGTAGCCGAGACCATAATTGAACTTGGTGTGAGCGCGAATCGCATTAGCCACGGCGGTTATGGCGAAAGCAGGCCAGTGGCTAGCAATGATTCTGAAGTGGGTAGGTCCCAGAATAGGAGAACGGTCTTTGTTGTTACTGCATTATAAAACGAGGGAGGAGCCAAAAAAAATCCCCAACTGCGCTGCAATTGAGGATTTCATTGTGTTCTGTGGTCGGTCTAGTAACGACGCTCTTTAATACGAGCAGCTTTACCAGTAAGCTCACGTTGGTAGAAGATACGTGCACGACGCACTTTACCTTTCTTGTTGATTTCGATTTTCTCTATCGCAGGAAGATTCACTGGAAAAATACGCTCAACCCCTACGTTACCGCTCATTTTACGTATAGTAAAAGTTTCAGTAACGCCTGAACCTCTGCGCTGTAAAACAACACCGCGGAAGAACTGTGTACGTGTTTTTTCACCTTCGGTGATCTTGTAGTATACCGTAATGGTATCACCTGCTGCAAATTCTGGAAGGTCTTTCTTGCCTACGAATTCGTCTTGTACAAACTGGACTAAATCCATGAGTATAAAAATTAACTATTACCGTGGGCCAACATTCACAACTCTTGCCAGAGGTTGACACTCAGTCCCTTTCGGGACGGCGAAATTAGTAAATAATTTCTGATTAAAACTGCTCGCGACCTGCAAAGTGGAAATCACCTTCGATTTGAGCGTTTTCGGCACTGTCAGAACCGTGTACAGCGTTTTCACCGATACTTTTTGCAAAGCGTGCACGAATAGTACCTTCTGCAGCTTCAGCAGGGTTGGTTGCACCGATAAGCGTACGGAAATCTTCAACCGCATTTTCTTTTTCAAGAATTGCTGCGACGATAGGACCTGATGTCATGAATGCAACAAGTTCGCCGAAAAACGGACGCTCGCTGTGAACGGCGTAAAAGGCTTCAGCATCTACTTTTGACAACTGAGTCAGTTTCATTGCTGAAATACGGAATCCTGCTTCGTTGATTTGGTTTAAGATTGCTCCAATGTGACCGTCGCGTACAGCGTCCGGTTTAATCATTGTTAGGGTCTTAGTTCCTGCCATTTTATTTGAGTTTTTCTAAATTTCGGACCGCAAAGGTACACTTTTCTTGCACCTTTGTTGTAGACTTACAACACTATGAAAGAAATTAGACTTGACGGTTTTACCGAAGCATTGGCTAAGAGCAGCAATATTGTGATCACGAACCATACGAATCCAGATGGAGACGCTATGGGAAGTGCACTCGCTTTAGCCCATGTATTTAAAGGTTTGGGAAAAAACGTGAGTGTGATTGTGCCTAATCCGTATCCGAAGTTTTTGTGGCACTTGCAAGGCAACGATGCTGTCATGATTTACAGCAACGGGAAAAAATTGGCCAACCGAAAGATTGCAGAAGCAGATATGCTCTTTCATCTAGATTACAACGCCTACGGTCGAGCTGCAGATATGGAAGAGGCGTTAAGGAATGCAACGGGTAAAAAGGTGATGATTGACCACCACCAGCAACCTGAAGATTGGCCTGATTTTATGTACAGCGATACTTCCATGAGTTCCACCTGTCAAATGATTTATGAGTTCTGTGAAATGTACGATTGGACCGGACACTTAGATAAAGGCAGTGCTGAATGTTTGTATACCGGAATAGTTACCGATACAGGTAGTTTTAAGTACAGCGCAACATCGTCTAGAACGCACGAAGTAGCGGGTAAGTTATTAGATTTAGGTGTAGAAAGTCAAGAAGTTCAAAACAGTATTTTCGATGCGCAACCTATTGCACGATTGCGCCTGTTGGGTGCGATGCTTGATCAATTGGAAACGAACGCATCCGGCACTATTGTTCTATTGTACCTCAGTCAGTCGCAATGCGAATCGCTGGGCTATGAAAAGGGAATTTCGGAGGGTTTTGTGAATTATGGATTGAGCATCGAAGGTGCACAGATGACGCTATTTATGCGTGAAGAAGAAGGTGTTGTGAAATTGTCCCTTCGCAGCAAAGGAATAATCGATGTGAATGAAATTGCCCGTGCATCGTTTAATGGCGGTGGGCATAAAAATGCAGCAGGAGGGAAGCTAGAAATGGCATTGCCCGAAGCTTTGGCATACGCTAAGAAGGTATTCGCATGGGATTAAAAGCAGGAGTCATCGGGTTGGCCGTGCTCTTAGCCGGTTGTGCAGAACGCGCGGAACCGGCAGTGGAAGCGCCGCAAATGAATGCAGTTGAGCGCAATAGAATGTATTTAGCGCAGGAGCGCGAAATGCTCAAAGACTATATAGATGCGCATGAATTGATCGGTATCGTCCGGGATGGTTATGGCATGTATTCGTTATCCATGTTGCCTGGAACGGGAATGATTGCGGAGATGGGCGATGAGGTGATTTACCAAGCCACGGTCTATCTGCTCGATGATAGTGGGGTAGGCCAGTATACAGATACCGTGGAGTTGGGTTACAGCCAGATTGATATCGGACTGCATGAGGCCATTTCTGGAATGAAAGAAGGGGAAAAGAAGCTCGTTCTTATCCCCTCGTTTTTAGCTCGTGGATTGGCGGGTGATTTAGACAAAGTACCGCCGCAAAGTCCGCTTCGTTATGATTTGCGACTTATCCAGGTAAACCGCTGATTTGCATTGTATTTTAAGTGTGGCTTTGGAAGCTAAGCACGTAGAGTGCTCTTATGCTTGTGAAAGTTTTCATAATTGGTCCTCGTCTGCTTTTGAATAGCATAAGGAATAGTACCTTTGACCTTCTTGAATTTAAACGTCATTCAAATGATCAGAACCTATTTATTTGCAGCTGTTGCTGCCATTACATTGTCAAGTTGCGGAGGCAATAAAGTCACTGTCAACGATAAGACCATCACATTAGAAGATGGGATTTACGCAAAACTGGAAACAACGATGGGAGACATTCTCATTGATTTTCATGAAGATTTAGTGCCAATGACGGCTGCTAATTTTATTGCATTAGCTGAGGGCAATCACCCCGAAGTAGCTGAAAAATACGAGGGTAAGCCGTATTACAATGGAACCATATTCCACCGTGTGATCAAAAACTTTATGATTCAAGGTGGTGATCCAGACGGAACAGGATCTGGTGGTCCAGGTTATGCGTTCCCCCAAGAAATCAACGAAGAGTTACGCCATGATAAAGCGGGTGTCGTAAGTATGGCGAATGCGGGTCCAGGTACAAATGGGTCTCAATTTTTTATCACACACAATCCTACGCCGCATCTTGATGGCGGGTACAACATTTTCGCTCAGGTTTTAAGCGGACAAGATGTTGTTGCGGCTATGGGCGAAGTAGAAACTATGGCTGCAGATCGTCCAGTTGAAAAAGTAGTTCTTCAGAATGTTCAGATTATTCGCGTAGGCAGCTTAGCGAAGAACTGGGACGCGCCGGCAGCATTTACTGCTGGGAAATCGGCTGTAGCAGATGCGAAAGCGGCAGCGGCAGCGGTAATCGAAAATGAGATTGATGCGGCGTACCCTGAAGCAACGAAGTCTGAGACAGGATTACGTTACATTATAGAAACGTTTGGTGACGGTCCTAAGCCGGAAATTGGTCAGATGGTTCGCGTGCATTACGCAGGTTATTTGATGGACGGCACCTTGTTCGACAGTTCCATAAAATCAGTAGCACAAGCGAATGGTAAGTACGACGAGCGTAGAGAGCCTTATGAGCCCTTCGCATTACAGTACGGTCCCATGGCTAGAGTGATCGAGGGCTGGAAGGAAGGCATCCAATTATTAAATGTGGGAGGTAAAGCGAAACTCATCATTCCTCCTTACCTCGGCTACGGCGCACGTGGTGCGGGAGGTGCCATTCCTCCAAATTCTAGTCTCGTCTTTGACGTCGAAGTAGTTTCAATCGAAAAATAAATCAAGGGCCCCGCACGGCGGGGCCCAATCTTTTTAATACAACA
>Ga0102816_1000969_pt1 | contig 10045 bp, 5 predicted proteins | sample ColrivemetaGS545_FD_84509 | JGI IMG/M metagenome (GOLD analysis project Ga0102816, IMG submission 84509) | Estuarine microbial communities from the Columbia River estuary - Flood tide non-ETM metaG S.545 | ecosystem: Environmental > Aquatic > Marine > Intertidal zone > Estuary | place: USA...
GAGTGTCGTAGTTGTATACATGTTTTTGTAGATGCGTGGATTATTAGTGTGTCTTTACTTAGGAGGTGATTGATTGATTCTATGTAAGAAGTAAGAGTTGTAAATTGAGTTAAAGTTCTTTTTGTTTTTTATTCTGTGGCAACAAACTTAGAACATAGGATTGGATTGTACAATAGGTAACGTTACTCATATTTGAATGAAAAGCTAAAAAAATACGGTTGGTTAAAAAACCTAATAAAGCCTAATAAAGCCTGAGTTCGTCTACAAAAAGCCAGGCTGGAGCGCCTGCGGCAGGATGCCACGGCGGACATTTGCCAAAATTTTGAGCCTTCACTTTTACAAACTTGGCTTCTACCTCGGGAAATTTGAGCACAAATTCTTTAAAAAACTGGCCGTTTTGTTTGGCCGGTATTTCGGGCTGCAATTCGGCTCTTTTGTAATAACTAAGTCCGTCTGTAGAGGTGTAAACAGAAATGCTTTTTGGCATAAATATCCACGACAAGTTGTATTGAAAAAAGGAAGCCACCAGGCTGTCTATTTTTTGGGTGTTGCTAAAAGTAAGCGTGGCGGTAAAGTCTGTGGCAGAATAACCTTGCCAATGGCCGTCTCTAAAATTAACGCTGCCTCTTAAGCCGTCTAGTAAGCCGCGGTCTCCACCACCGGTGTAGGAGCTGGAGTAGGCATTTAAGCCCGAAATTGAAGCCTCCAATCCTTTGTGTTGGAACAAATCTACTTCGATTGCTGTGCCGTAAGGTTTCTGGTTTTTTGTAGCCCAGGCTTCTATACTATTGCTTCCGCTTAAGGTAAGTGTACTGTCGTAAACGAGAGGTTCGGATCCGTTTACCGAATAATACAGACTCAACTCTTTAGCTCCCGGAGTTAAAGTAGTTTTAAATTGCTTGTTTTGGTAGCTGGCTTTAAAATGTACCGGAACGGTTTCTAATCCGTAGTTTACGCCCAACTGCTCTAATCTTTTGTAATGGTTTTGAACTTTTTGGTAAAAAGCCTCGTAGTCTCTTTCCTTTGGGTAGGTCCACAGGATTTCCGAAAGCGCTAAAAGACGAGGAAATACCTTGGAGTCTATCGTACTTTGGGGCGCTCTTTCGGTCCACATATTGCACTCTCCTCCAATAATGTAGTGCGCTTCTTGAGGTGTTAAGCCATCCGGAACCGGATCAAACTCGTACACTTTTTTTAGGTCTATAGCTTCCAAACCGTAGTCAAAATAAGCATGAGATGTTGGCGAAACAATAGCATCGTGACCGGTTTTTGCTGCCTGAGCAGCACCCTCAAAACCTCTCCAAGATTGTACGGTAGCGTTTTGAGCCAAGCCGCCTTCTAAAATCTCGTCCCAACCAATTATTTTTTTGCCTTTGGATTGTACGTAATTTTCAATGCGCTGAATAAAATACGATTGCAGCTCATGCGAATTAGCCAAGCCCTCATCGGTCATTCTCTTTTGGCATTTTAGGCAATTATCCCATCGGTATTTCGGACTTTCATCGCCACCAATGTGAATGTATTCTGAGGGGAACAAGTCAATTACCTCGTTTAATACCTGCTCTAAAAAAGCAAAGGTACTGTCGTTTCCTGCACAGTAAATGTCTTTAAAAACACCCCAATCGTTGGTCACTTCAAAAGGACCTCCAGTACAAGAAAATTCTGGATAAGCAGCTAATGCCGCCAAACTGTGTCCGGGCAATTCTATCTCGGGCACTACGGCAACGCCTCTTTGTTTGGCGTAGGCCACCACTTCTTTAATTTGTTGTTTGGTATAAAAACCACCGTAAGTACTGCCGTCTTTTTGTGAACGCCATGCGCCTATTTCGGTTAATTTCGGATATTTTTCACTTTCGATCCGCCAGCCTTGGTCTTCGGTAAGGTGCCAGTGCAAAACATTCATTTTATGGTAGGCCAATAAATCGATGTACCGTTTTATAAAACCCACTTCCATAAAATGCCTGCAGCAATCCAAAAGCATGCCGCGCCATTTAAAGTGTGGGTAGTCTTTTACGGTTATGCACGCCAGCTTGGAATCGTTTGAGCCACTGCTGCGCGGAATAAGCTGTACTAAAGAATACAAACCGTGAATTAAACCTTGGCGGCTAGGCGCTTTTATAAAAACGAAGTCTTTTTTTATGGTCAGTTCGTAGTAAGCCGGGTTTGCATGCAGGCTAGAGTCTAGGGTAAGATTGATGCTGTTGGCTTTAACAGGATCGCTAAATAGAGCAAAGGTATCTACCGAATAAGCCCGTTTGTTGAGTTCCAAAACCAACAATTTTGCAACTGCAGCAGAAGAATCATCTGCGTAAATTGCAAAATTGTTTAAGTTAAAATAAGAAGCTGCATGCCTTGCCTCTTGCACTTCGGGTAAAATACGGGTAAGGGTCTTTTCTTTTTGGGTACAAGAACTGAGCGCAGTGAGTAAAAAAAGAAAGGATAGTAGCCGCATTAATGAAAAATTTACCGATTAAATGTTTTGCCAAGCCAAGGCACTAGCTCCGAGTATAGCCGCATCTGCAGCTTTTAATTGACTCGGCACAATGGCAACTTTATTTTTAAATATTTTAAGTAAGTTGGCCTCCATGTGTTTTTTAGTTGGCTTAAGGATCAAATCGCCCGATTGCGCCAAACCACCAAACAAAACAATGCATTTAGGACTGGTAATAGCCACGGTATTGGCCAGGGCAAAGCCTAGTTTTTCGGCGGTAAAATCAAAAATAGCCAAGGCCAAGGCATCGCCCTGTAAGGCTACATCTGCAATGGCTTTACTGGTCAGTTCGGTTAGTTTGTGTAGGGCACTATCGGGCATGCTAGGCATCATTTCTTTGGCTGTTTTTACAATACCCGTAGCCGAAGCGTAGGTTTCCAAACAACCCTTTTTACCACAACCGCACTGGCGTCCGTTTAGCTCTACTGTAGTATGCCCTAATTCTCCGGCAAAACCATCGTGTCCGTAAACCAAATCACCGTTAACCACAAAGCCACTTCCCAAACCGGTACCTAGGGTAACCATTATAAAATCGTTGAGTCCTTTTGCCGCGCCGTAAATCCTTTCGCCTATGGCAGCTGCATTGGCATCGTTGGTTAAAAAGATAGGAAAGTTAAAATGTGCAGCAAACAATTTCGTTAGGGGTACAATGCCCTCCCAACTGAGGTTGGGTGCAAATTCTATGGTTCCGGTATAAAAGTTGGCATTTGGAGCGCCAATACCCATACCAACCACCGTTACATTTGGGTTAGATGCGATTAAGTTGTTTACTTGGCTCGAAACGGTCGATACAAAGTCTTCCACTAAAGGATAATCGCTTGTTTTTAATGCGTTTTGCATCAGGCAATTGCCTTGTTCATCAACCAAACCAAAAACAGTGTTGGTTCCACCTATATCTATTCCTACGGTTACTTTTTTATTAGTCGTCATAGTTTACGCCTTGAGATTTTAATACCTTTTTTACTTTAACTGCAAAGAAAATTAAATAAGCAAAACAAACAACAGTAATCCAGTAAGAATTATGAATAGAAAATAAATCGGCCATTTTTCCTTGAATTGGAGGTATAATAGCACCCCCTAAAATCATCATGATTAAAAAAGCAGACCCTTGAGAGGTGTACTTGCCCAAACCAGCAATGGATAAGGAAAAAATGCTCGGCCACATAATAGAACAAAACAAACCACCACTCATAAATGCATACAAGGCAAGGGTTCCCTCAGTAAACAAACCAACCAACATGGCTAGGGCGCCTAACACACCAAAAATAAATAAGGTTTTAGCAGGCTTTTCTTGTCCGTAATAAAAACCTGCAATCAATAATAATAGACTCCAACCGTACAGGTACAAGCCACTAATATCGTTGTTGCTTACGTGGTTTACAAACAACACCACGCCAAAGGCTAGGTACGGCACTACTACAAACAAAATATTCTTTAGGGTTTTACCCGGATTAAAAACAGTAATGGCACCTGCCCAACGTCCAATCATTAAAGAACCCCAATACATGGAGATGAAAGGCGCAATTTGTGAGTCGGTAAAGCCACCAAAAGCATCCGATTTAAGCAGTTCGCCCAAGTTACTTTGTATGGTAACCTCCACGCCTACATAGGTAAATATGGCCAGCATACCCAAAACCAATTGAGGGTATTGCATAGCGCCCCAACCCGCTGGTTTTTTTAGGGCGCTTTTGTTGGCAAATAATAAACTACCCACAATAATAACTAAGGCGATCATCATTAATTGGAAAATGAAATTTGAATCTGCCACTTTTCCTCTATACTGATCGAATACAAAATAGAAAATTACTAAAAGTGAAAGGGTAATAAAACCAAGTATTTTAACCGCTTTTGGGGCTTGTACAAAAGTAGTATCTCCCTTGGCTTGGGGTAGTTTTTTGGAAAACACAAACAAAGCCGCTGCTAGCAAAAACAAAGCGCCCACGGCGGTGTAAAGTATCTTTACGGTGTTTAGATCGATGCTAGAAACCTGAGCTTCGGTATAAGTAGCGGCGCCAAAAAGTGCCAAAGCTACAGCAATGGGTCCTATGGCGGTACCAAAGGAATTTACACCACCGGCCAAATTAAGCCTGTGCGAGCCGGTTTCGGGCTTGCCCAAAGCAATGGCAAAAGGATTGGCCGAGGTTTGCTGCAGAGAAAAGCCTAAGGCAACCACAAAAAGAGCGGCTAATATAAAGCCAAATGATCCGCTAGATATGGCAGGAATCATAAGAGCTGCTCCAACAGCAGAAACAACCAAACCGTACACAATGCCATTTTTAAAGCCCCATTTGTTGAGTACGTCCATTTTTACAAAACCCGAAACAACAAAGAGCAATAGCGCCCCAATATAGTAAGCGCCGTAAAAAGCAAAATCGATCAATTGCGATTGAAACTGGTCTAGGTGAAAATACGATTTGCAAAAGGGTATAAACACACCGTTTGAGGCTGCTATAAAGCCCCAAAAGAAAAATACAGTCACTAAGGTTGCTAAGGCTGCGTTGTAATTGGTTTTTTGTTCCATCATAATGTTTTCTTTTGATAAATGAATTGAATTTTAGTACTGCTCGGTTATTTGCTTGCAAAGGAAGCAGCATCGTGCATTTTGTTTTCTCCTGCTGCATGCAAGGCAAAGTTAAAGCCCGGATGAATGGCATAAGCTCCATAATTACCTTCCTTGTCTATGGCCAAATAGCCCACTTGCATGTCCTTGTATTCTTGTTTAGCTACAATACGTTTTACCGCTTCTTCACAGGCATCTTGTGGATTTCTTCCTTGGCGCATGAGTTCAACAATTAAAAAAGAGCCCAAGGTTTTCATGACCAATTCGCCCATACCCGTAGCGCAAGCGCCGCCCACTTCATTGTCAACGAACATACCCGCACCAATAATTGGAGAATCTCCTACTCTACCGTTCATTTTCCAGGCCAAGCCAGAGGTGGTACAAGCGCCGGCTATGTCGCCCTTTACATCAATGGCTAACATTCCAATAGTATCATGATTTTCGATGTTGACGATGGGTTGGTACTTGCTTTCCTTGAGCCATTCTTTCCAACGTTTTTCGGCTTCTTTAGTCAGCAGGTTTTCTTTTTTAAAACCTTGTTCAAGCGCAAAATCTAAAGCACCTTGGCCGCTCAACATCACATGCGGCGTTTCGTCCATTACTTTGCGAGCCACAGAAATGGGGTTTTTGATGTGTTGCAGGTAAGAAACAGCTCCACAATTCCCCGTTTCGTCCATAATGCAGGCGTCCAAAGTTACTTGGCCTTCTCTGTCGGGCAAACCGCCGTAACCCACAGACCTCATTTCTGGATCGGATTCTGGTACGCGAACACCCGCCTCAACTGCATCTATGGCCTTGCCTCCAGATTGGATGACGTCCATGGCTGCTTGGTTGGCTGCAATGCCATGGTTCCAGGTAGATATAACCATGGGTAAGGTTCCGTTTTTCTCAAAAACAGTTGCCTTAAATTCTGTTTTCACATCGCAGGAAGCCAGTACTGTAGCAGCTGTAACAACCGCTGTGTTTTTTAAAAAATCTCTTCTTTTCATAGGATGATTTATTGAATGCTAATTTCGTCTGCAAAAATCCAGCAAGTACCTCCGGGAGCTCTGTGCCAATCGGGGTTAAATGTTCTGTTTTTTGCCATTACTTTTACGTACCGCGCCTTGGTATTGGTTTGCAAACGGTAGTCTTGCAATACAACTTCGGCCTCTTTTTCGTCTACTTTGTTCACGACACGGCCAAGTTTGGTGAATTTTTTGCCGTCGGAAGAAGCGTAATAGTCCACCCATTCGGGCATAAAAATCCAGGCATTCCAATCTTGTAAAAATCCGGTGCTGATTTGGTTCAGTTTGGTGCGTTTGCCCAAATCAACCACCGCTTCTAGGTTTACACCTTCGTAACCTTGCCAGCGGCCCGTCATGTAACTGTTTGGCCCTTTTAAATAGTCTATTAGCGCGCCATCGCCTCCGGCAGAATATTCCGATCCGTAATCGGTAAAAAGCTCAATAGCGCGTCCCTTAGGCGTTTTGGTAAATACGGCCGTTATGGTTTTACTGCTTACAGCGTTTTTATGGGCAATGGCTTTTAATGTAGTGCTCTGTTGTATGGTAAAAGGTTGGGTGTACAAAGTAGCTGCTGTATCTGGCTCGGAATTGTCCAGTGTGTAATAAATCTGGCTGCTTTTGTCGAGCGTTTTAAGTGCTACTGTATTTTCATCAGAAAACGTGCGGCTGCCTTTGTGTACAAAAGGAACGCTTACAATTTTATGCGCTTTAATTTCGGCTACGGGAATTTCAGCATCCAAAGCTGCCCAAGAGGTGTTTGGCAGATCGCCCATCACAAAAGCCAAGGTGCCGCCTTGCATAATTTCTTGGTGTTTTAGGTAAGAGCGGTTAAACGGCAAACCGTTGAGTTTTGCCGATTGTATGTATTTGTTTTTGTTTGAAGCACCTTTGGCAAGAATGGTAAATTGTGCGCCATTTTCGAGGTTTAGCTGTGCCTTTTCAAGTCTCGGACTCCCAATGGTATAGTATTCCAAACCTGGCGTTACAGCGTAAATTCCCAGGGCGCTTAACACGTACCAGGAAGACATTTGTCCGCAATCTTCGTTGCCCGATAAGCCATCGGGTGCATTGGCGTACATCTCTTCTAAAATTTGAGCAACCCGCTCTTGGGTTTTCCAAGGTTTGTTAACGTAGTTGTAGAGGTAAGACATGTGGTGCGAGGGCTCATTTCCGTGGGCGTATTGTCCAATTAAACCGGTAATGTCTATTTGGTGTCGCCCAATGGTTTTGGAAGATGAGGTAAACAAAGCATCCAGTTTTTCTTCCAATTGCTCTTTTCCACCCAATGCATTGGCAAAGCCTTGTATGTCTTGAGGAACGTAAAAAGAATACTGCCAAGCGTTGGCTTCGGTGTAATTAAAATTGACTTCTGAGGGATTGAAAGGTGCAAACCAAGAATGGTTCATTTTGGCACGCATAAATCCAGTGCTTGGGTCAAAGATGTTTTTGTACGATTGCGCCCGTTCGGTAAAGGTTTTAAAATCGGCTTCTTTGCCCAATTCTTTTGCCATTTTCGCAATGCACCAATCGTCGTAAGCGTACTCCAATGTTTTGGATACAGACTCGGTTTCATCGTTCGCAGCTATAAAGCCATTTTTCTTGTAAGAAGCTAATCCTAAGTGGTTTTGATTGGCTGAATGAAGCATTGCTTCATATGCTTTTTCCACGTCGTAATCTCGTATTCCCTTTACAAAAGCATCTACAATTACGGGTACCGAGTGGTAGCCAATCATGCATCCGGTATACGTACCGGCCAGTTCCCAAACGGGCAATTGCCCTCCTATTTCGTATTGATTGATAAAGGTTTTAATAAAGTCGTTGCTTCGCTTTTGATCGATGAGCGTAAACAAAGGATGGGTTGCTCTGTAAGTATCCCACAAGGAAAATACCGTGTAATTTTGAAAGTCTTTTGCTTTATGGGTCTTTAAATCGGTACCTCTATAAGCGCCGTCTACATCCATAAAAATATTTGGCGCTATACACGAATGGTAAAGTGCGGTGTAAAAAATACGCTTTGTTTCTTCGTCCGTTTCTACTTCAATTTTAGCGAGTTCTGTATCCCAGGCTTGTTCGGCTTCTTTTTTGGTTTTGGCAAAGGCCCAATGTGGTATTTCGGCTTCTAAATTCTTACGAGCAGAGGCCACACTCACAGCAGAGATGGCAACTTTAACAAAAATTTCTTCTCCGGCTTCAGTTTCAAACTCAAAAGAGGCTTTAAGTTCTGTATCGTTAAGTTTACTTAGGTTGTTTGGCACATCGTTTTGAGCAATGCGTGCATTTTTAAACTTTTTTGAAAATTGAGCTACAAAATAAACGTACTGATCTGTAGCCCAAGCGTTCGATCTTCTAAAACCAACCACTTCATTGCTCGACGTTATTTGGAGTTCTGCCTCCAGCACCTCGTCTCTGTGTTCCAAATCTAATATAATATTGGCTTGGCTCGATTTGGGAAAGGTGTATTTGTGAAAACCGACTCTTTTGCTGGCTGTAAGTTCCACATCAATGCCGTAATCTTGTAAATACACTTGGTAATACCCGGCGTGTGCGGCTTCGTTTTGATGCGAAAAACTTGAGGAATACCCGGGCTTACCGTCTGCCCCATTGTGGTAATTTACAGGACCAACGGTGGGTGCTAAAAGTACGTCTCCATAATCCGATACGCCCGTACCACTTAAATGCGTATGCGAAAATCCGTACATAACAGAATCGGAATAATGGTAGCCACCGCAGCCGTCCCAGCCATCCAAACGAGTGTCTGGACTTAACTGCACCATACCAAAAGGTAGGGTTGCTCCAGGAAAAGTGTGCCCATGGCCTCCGGTTCCCACAAAGGGATTTACGTAAGAATAATAAGACGTATTAGTATTGCAAGAGAGCAATACACAGCTTACTAAAAAAAGCGATAGGATTCTTTTCATTTTAAAGGTCTAAAAGATTTTCGAAGATACATTTTTCAATTAAAAGATGTAAACCCTAAAAAAACAACCCAAAACTCAAAAGCCGCTTACTCGTATGTGTCTACAACAGAGAAGAAAGTTAAATACGTATCGTTAAAGTCTTCCAATGGGTAGGTGTTGTAAAAACGAATGCGTTTGTGCTCGTTGGCAGGCAAATCAAAGTAATTGTCTTCAAATCGTCCGTCGTGAAGGCAGCTAAGTTTTAGGTTTTTTACAAAGCCATCACTAAACAACTCTACCACAAAGCCTAGGCTGTCTTTTTCTACTTTAAAAGAAATTCCAGCATAGGGTAATTTCAAGTCTTTTGTTTTTGCAAAATGGTGGAGTTTACGAGCCTTTACAACTCCGTCTTGAACTACTTGTACCTCAAGATACGATTGATTTTTTAAACCGTCTATGTATAAAAAGTCTTCGAGAGCAGCAGTGTATACCAGCGTACTTGAAGCCTTTTTAGAAGAAACGTACTTGGCTTTAGCACCCAAAGTAGCTCCGGTATAATCGATGTGTTCAATAAGCAAATCAAAGTCCATGCTTAGGTTCGCGTCGTTTACCAAATAAACAAATAAAGAATCTTTGGACTGTCGAGTGGTTACAAGCAAGTCCTCGTAGGCTTTTTTAACCGTGTAGTGCAAGGCTTTCCAGTTTCCGTAATAATCTCTACTAGACCACGAAACAGCTGGCCAACAATCGTTAAACTGCCAATACAGCGTTCCCATATTGTAAGGTCTGGCACTGCGATGCGCCTCAATGCCCATTTGCATACCCTCGGCTTGTACAATTTGAGATAAGTAAACAAAACTCTCAAAATCTACAGGGGTTTTAAAGTCTCTGTTCAGGTAATCTGCAATTAAATCTGTACCTCTCGGATGCTTCTGATGTGTATTTATTACCTCCGATTCCAAGTACAAATCTTCTTCGAGCGCAAACAAATCTAAAGCCTCCATTTCCGGAAACGATTGGAATCCATATTCGCTCATAAAGCGAGGAACTTTCGTTTGAAAATTTTCAAAAGGTTCGGCATCGTGCCAAA
>Ga0102816_1000976_pt1 | contig 10003 bp, 8 predicted proteins | sample ColrivemetaGS545_FD_84509 | JGI IMG/M metagenome (GOLD analysis project Ga0102816, IMG submission 84509) | Estuarine microbial communities from the Columbia River estuary - Flood tide non-ETM metaG S.545 | ecosystem: Environmental > Aquatic > Marine > Intertidal zone > Estuary | place: USA...
CGGATGAGCGCAAATGGGCCATGACCGCCTACGGCGCCGAATTGATTGAAGTGAGCAAAGAGCAGGGCATGGAAGGTGCCCGTGATTTGGCCCGGCAGATGCAAGAGCAGGGGCTGGGCAAAGTATTGGATCAATTTAATAATCCGGACAATCCTCTAGCCCACTATGAGGGTACCGGACCAGAAATCTGGCGTGACACTCAGGGCTCCATAACCCACTTTGTTAGTTCGATGGGCACCACAGGCACTATTATGGGGACTTCAGCTTATTTAAAGCAGCAGAACCCGGATATTCAAATTGTTGGCCTACAGCCCCAAGAGGGCGCCTCTATTCCCGGCATTCGACGTTGGCCTGCAGCTTATATGCCGAGTATTTTTGATGCCGCCAAAGTAGATCAAACCTTAGATATTTCTCAGCAAGCGGCCGAACAGACCATGCGTCGCTTGGCGACAGAGGAGGGGATTTTCTGTGGTGTTTCAGCTGGGGGTTCTGTATCCGCCGCCTTAGAAATCAGTAAGCAGGTGGAAAATGCCGTTATCGTTGCTATTATTTGCGATCGGGGTGACCGTTACCTCTCATCCGGAATTTACGGATAAGGTTCTATCACCGAAAATATTTATAGGCGCGTGAGCAATAAGGTAAAAAGGATAAGGTACAGCGCCGCAATTCGAGATCAAGGAAATGGTCAAAGTTCGTCAACAGCATCCTCAGGATGACGCCGATCAGGTTGATATTCAACGCTGGACTGATGAGCTTATTCAACGCCATGAAATGGCTGAGAGCGATGCCAAATTACTGCTTCACGCCAGCGAATTCACCCGTCGGGCTCTAACTGACGAATTTGATCCTGAACGGCTGTGGAACTCTGCCACTGGCTGTCTTAACACCGGTCTTGAAATGGCCGAAATTCTCGCCGAACTATCTCTTGATACAGCCGCTCTTCAGGCAGCAATACTCTATCGTGCCATTCGCGAAGGTCGGATCTCGCTGGATAAGGTGCGCCGTGAGTTTGGTAATGAAGTCGCAGGGCTGATCGATAAGGTGCTGCGCATGGCGGTGATTAGCACTATTAGCAACGCCGAGGGTGAGTCGGTTTTTGGTCATGTAGTTGGCCAGCAGGCGAATAAAACCCGTGAAATGTTAGTCTCAATTATTGACGATATTCGCGTGCCACTAATCAAAATTGCCGAGCGCACCTGTGCTATTCGTGCTGTTAAAACGGCCAGTTCAGATAAGCAGATCCGCGTTGCCCGGGAAGTTGTAGATGTCTATGCACCCCTGGCTCATCGCCTGGGTCTCGGCAACCTTAAATGGGAACTTGAAGATCTGGCCTTTCGTTACCTTCAACCTCTGGACTACGCAACAGTTGCAAGCCTGTTGGCAGAAAAGCGCCGCGATCGCCAAGCCTATATTGCCGAGACGATTCGACAGGTGGAAGCCCAGTTAAACAGCCTTAATATAGAGGGTGAGGTAAGTGGGCGCCCAAAACATATCTATTCGATCTGGTCAAAAATGCAACGTAAAAATCTGAGTTTTACTCAGGTCTATGATATTCGCGCGCTGCGTGTTTTGGTGCCGACGGTGGCGGACTGTTATGCGGTTTTGGGTTGGATGCACAGCCGCTGGGAAAACCTGCCCAGTGAATACGATGACTATATAGCCGCGCCCAAAGAAAATGGTTACAGGTCATTGCACACAGCCGTTATTGGGCCCGAAGAAAAAGTTTTAGAAATTCAGATTCGCACTTTCGATATGCACAATGCTGCCGAGTTGGGTGTCTGTGCGCACTGGCGTTACAAAGGCGGTAGTGTAAAGAGCGCAGATAAAAGCTATGAAGAAAAAATTGAATGGCTGCGCCATGTTCTCGATTGGTCAAAGGAAATTGAGCGTAAAGAGTCGACAGCGCAAGCACAGCAATCAGTAAGTGAAGGTCGCGTTTATGTCTTCACGCCTGAGGGGCATGTGATCGATCTTCCGGTTGGGGCAACGCCACTGGATTTTGCCTATTACGTGCATACAGATCTCGGCCATCGCTGTCGTGGTGCGAAAGTAAATGGCCGCATTGTGCCCCTGAGTCGCGCACTGCGAACGGGTGATCAAGTCAGCATTATTACTGCCCGTCAGGGTGAGCCCTCCCGAGACTGGTTGTCCGCATCCATGGGTTATCTGAAAACTAGCCGTGCTCGCAGCAAAGTTCAGTATTGGTTTCGCAAACAAAACCAAGAGCACAATCAGATAGAGGGGAAGAAGCTTTTAGAGCGTGAGCTGGCCCAGTTAAATATCAGCGGTATTGACCTGCAGAAAGCCGCTCAGCGATTTAACAAACAGGGTATACCTGGTTTGTATGCGGCAATCGGCGCCGGCGATGTAGGGGTAGAGCAGGTGATTAATTCGCTGCAGAGCCGTCAGGGGAAAAACAGAAGTTTGGGAGCTCTTGATTCTATTAGTTCCCTGGAGGCTTTCGACTCTACTGCTGACGAGGAGCTCTCGACAGCCCAGCGTTTTAAGTCCTCAGATGTCTTTATCCATGGTGTCGGTAATCTGCTCACTCAGATGGCCCGCTGCTGCCGCCCACTGCCTGGTGATGGTATAGGGGGTTATATTACTCAGGGCCGTGGTATTTCTATTCACCGTCAGGATTGTGGAAACTTTTTACGCTTACAGGGGGGCGAGCCCCAGCGTATTATTAAAGTTGAGTGGGGCGGGCAGCCACAAAAAAACTACCGAGTAAAAATTGCTTTGGACACCTATGATCGAAGCGGGCTGTTATTGGATATTACTAAAACTGTTGATCGCCTGGGTTTGCATATAGCCTCAATGACTAGCGATGAAAAAACTCGACGTAAAAAAGCGATGAACAGCTCGCATATTTTGCTGGCACTAGATGTCCCCAGTCTCGATCAGCTGAGTGCAGTATTAACGCAGTTAAATCAAATCCCCAATGTGGTGGCCGCTAGGCGCATCAGCGATTAGACTGCCATCGCTCAAACTATTTAACAGACTCAAATCTTTAACGAGGTTATCTCAATGGCTAGACAATACACGGTTGATGACCTGCGTTATTTAATGCAGCGACTACGAAATCCTGAAAGCGGTTGTCCTTGGGATTTAAAACAATCGTTTTCCAGTATCGCCAAACATACCTTGGAAGAAGTCTATGAGGTTATAGATGCCATTGAGCGCAATGATCTTGATCATTTGGGTGAGGAATTAGGCGACCTATTATTTCAGGTTATTTTTTATGCAGAGCTGGGTGCAGAGCAGAAGGTTTTTGATTTCGATAGTCTGGTGCAGGGGCTGGTAGAAAAGCTTGTGCGTCGTCATCCCCATGTCTTTCCCCTGGGTACTCTTGAGAGCAAAATCGCGCCGGACAGCCGGGTGGATAATGCTGCGGAGGAGGCGCGGATCAAAAAAGTCTGGGAAGACATAAAAGCTGAGGAGCGAGCAGTAAAGGGCGAGAGCAAAACGTTGGATGATATTCCTCTGGCGATCCCGGCGTTGAGTCGCGCCCAGAAATTGCAAAAAAGAGCGGCGACTAAAGGCTTCGACTGGCAGTATCTCAATCAAGTGGTAGAAGTGGTCCGCGAGGAACTCGAAGAGCTAGAGGCAGAGATTGCAGTCAATGATAAGGCCGCCATAGAAGATGAGTTGGGTGATCTACTATTTAGCTGCGTTAACTTGGCGCGCCATTTAGAGGTGGATCCAGAGCGTGCGCTGCGTCAGGCTAATGGGAAATTCCAGCGACGTTTTCAAGCTATGGAAGAACTGGCTGAGCGGGCTGGGAACGACTTTTCTGAGCTAAGCACAGACAAAATGGAACAGCTCTGGGTTGAGGTCAAGTTGGCCGAGTAAGAGCTGGCACTAAACTGCTGATTTAATCAGCCTGAACTGCCGCTTGTCTGACTAATTCAATCCGTGTATTGTGAGCGACCTTTTTGGGATCGCAGATGTTTAAAGGTGTTGTCTAAGCCTTTAAGTCTCTAGCTTCTAGAATATTAGTTTCTAGCTTATCCATCTGCTCGGCACCCCATGTAGTTTTAACTATTCAAGGAATCATATTGATGAGAGTTATTTTGTTAGGGCCTCCAGGCGCAGGTAAAGGTACTCAGGCACAGTTTATTACTGATAAATATTCAGTACCTCAAATTTCCACTGGCGATATGCTGCGAAGTGCAGTCAAAGCAGGTACTGAACTGGGTCTTAAAGTGAAAGACATTATGACTTCTGGTGGCTTGGTGTCTGATGAAATTATTATTGCATTGGTTAAAGAACGTATAGCGCAACCAGACTGTAGTGGCGGTTTCCTGTTTGATGGCTTCCCTCGCACGATTCCTCAGGCGCAGGCTTTGGTCGATGCCAATGTACCGATTGAATATGTTGTCGAAATTGCCGTCGACGATGAGCAAATTGTCTCGCGTCTCAGTGGTCGTCGCGTACACGAAGATTCCGGTCGTGTTTATCATATTGAACACAATCCACCAAATACCGCCGGGCTTGATGATGTGACCCAAGAGACATTAATTCAGCGTCCAGACGATAAAGAAGAAACGATTCGCAATCGTCTGAGTATTTATCACAGTCAAACCAAACCATTGGTTGAATTTTATCAAGGCCTGTCAGCCAAAGACGCTGATGCGCCGAAATTTTCAACTGTAGATGGTCTCGGTAGTCTCAATGATGTGCAGGCTAGATTGGTTTCCGCATTAGCTTAATTTTCTAATAAGCAGTGAGTAAAAACGCTGCTTATTAAAACTATTTCTTCAAAACCTGTTTTTTTTTGCAATTAAAACCCTATTTTCGTCGAAAATCGGTGTTTTAATTGGAAAAAAATCCCACAACTGCTTAAACTCGCGCCTTACATGACCTAAAGTCTTTTTATCGAGATGGTAAAACCTTTATTTATTTACGTGAGGAACGCATAAATGAAACGTCCAGCCAAGAAAGCAGTATCTAAATCAAAAGCGAAAGCAAAATCACCAGTTTCACCTGTAGTAGCTGCAGCTAAACTTGTCGATTCCGTTAAAAAGCAAATCGTAGCTCATGAGAAAAAACATGCTGCTGTTGTGGTTAAAGTTAATAAAGCCAAAGCAAAAATTGCCGCTAAAGCGACCCCTGCTGCTAAGACTGGATTGGCTGCAGCTCGCACGCAAGCTTCCGCCAGCCGTAAAGTTGCAGCTGCACTGCGCGACGGTTTGCGCTCTGCGAAGGTTGAGCTCAAAGCGACTCAGTTAAAGCATAAAGTTGCAGCTGCTGAAACTGCAGCCAAAGCGTCTGTGTTGAAGGCAGAAGCGCGATTGCAGGCCGCTCAGGATGCTGATCTTGCTGCAGCAATGAAACGATTCGAAAAGCGTTGGTTAAAGGCTCGAGCTAAAGCAACCTCGAAAAAAATGAAGTTAGCTGAAAAGAAAGCAGCGCTTAAATTACAGGCAGCTGAGAAAGCTGTGGCAGCCAAACTTAAAGCTGCGGTTAAAAAAGCTGCAGACAAAAATCCAGCTGCTAAAAAAGCGATAGCTAAGAAAGTTGTAGCCAAGAAGCCAGCGGCCAAAAAAGCGGCTGCCAAGAAAGTTGTCGCTAAGAAGCCAGTAGCGAAAAAAGCGACAGCCAAAAAAGTTGTCGCTAAGAAGCCGGCGGCTAAAAAAGCGGCAGCGAAGAAAATGGTAGCCAAGAAGCCAGCGGTTAAAAAAGCGACAGCTAAGAAAGTTGTCGCTAAGAAGCCAGCGGCTAAAAAAGCGACAGCTAAGAAAGTTGTAGCCAAGAAGCCTGCGGCTAAAAAAGCGACAGCGAAGAAAGTTGTAGCTAAGAAGCCAGCGGCTAAAAAAGCGACAGCGAAGAAAGTTGTAGCCAAAAAGCCAGCGGCTAAGAAAGCAACGGCCAAGAAAGTTGTAGCCAAGAAGCCAGCGGCTAAAAAAGTCACTGTTAAGAAAGTTGTCGCTAAGAAGGCAGCGGTTAAGAAAGTTGCAGCACCAGCACCAGTCGTTAAAAAGTAGTACTGGTATCCCAGCTGCCAGGTTTATTAGTCGGTAAATTGTAGATAGTTTAATTGCCTTGAGACCTGTAAAATCCCTCGCCTACCGGTGGGGGATTTTTGTTTCTGCCCAATTAAAATCAAGCTCTTCTTTGTATCGTTGGCTGCATTGGTGAGCCCTAGACACGGCATTGTATTAATGGCATCCATTTTAGCGATTGAGACATCTACGGCTGCATGTTCGGTTGCGCTGAGTGTTGGCGAGTCGAGATTTTCGCGCTATTCGGAAGAACCCCGCTCTCACACCAAGCTAATTATGGCTATGGTTGACGCAGTGCTAGTTGAGGCGGGTATAACAGTCCCTATGCTCGATGCTATTGCGGTTACCGTTGGACCGGGTTCGTTTACTGGTCTGCGTATTGGTTTTGCTACAGCCCAGGGGTTGGCCTTTGGTGCTCAGCTGCCGGTTATTCCCGTTTCTACACTGCAGGTAATGGCTGAGACCTATAGTCGCAAATACAGCGCTAACGACGAGCACTCGGGGATAGTGATGCCGCTATTGGATGCGCGTATGGGCGAATTCAACTGCGGTGGCTACCAGCTAAATAGCGATGGACAGTATAAAACTGTTGTCGAAGATCAACTGCTCACTACAGATGCCGCAGGGCAGCTTGTGGAGCGATTGAAGCCGCAGGTTATTGTCGGTGATGCTTTGGCTCTCATAGATACTGCTGGGCTTCAGCAGTACAGTTATCAGAGTCTTCACCCGGACGCCTTAGACCTGCTAGACATTGCATTAATTAAACAGGCTCGCAACGACGTCGTGGATATTGGTTCGGTTGAACTAGTGTATTTACGCGGCACTGATGCATGGAAGAAACATACTAAGTTAAGGACCGTTTAAAAATGGATTTGATGCAGGCTTTTTGGCTGGCCGTTATCCAGGGATTGTCCGAGTTTTTACCGATCTCTAGTTCCGCTCATCTTATCTTGCCCTCTGCTGTGCTGGGTTGGCCGGATCAGGGTCTTGCCTTCGACGTGGCGGTGCATGTGGGTTCTCTGATCGCCGTGGTGGGCTATTTCCGTCACGATGTGGCAGCACTCACTCGCGCCTGGCTGGACAGTATTTTTCTGCGTCGCCACAGTCCCGAAAGCCATCTTGCCTGGTACATTGCTCTGGCAACCTTGCCAGCGGCCTTAGCCGGTCTGTTATTGAGTGGCTTTATTGAAGCTAATCTGCGGTCCATGGCTGTGATTGCCTTTACCAGCATATTTTTTGGATTGATGCTGGCTTGGGCTGATCGTCGCGGCGGCGGTGGTCGGGGTATTGATCAATTTAATTGGCGCACCGCACTGGTTGTAGGTGCAGCCCAAGCTTTGGCTCTGGTTCCCGGCACCTCTAGGTCGGGTATTACTATTACTGCAGCACTGGCTCTAGGTTTTGATCGCGAGACCGCAGCGCGCTTTTCCTTTCTGCTGGCGATTCCGATCATTATGTTGAGCGGCGGCTACAAAGGGTCGCAGTTGCTCGGTACTGAGTCGGTTGACTGGACATTAATTGCCGTTGGCACTGTTTTGTCGGCGATCACTGCCTATCTATGTATTACGCTGTTTTTGAAAGTGATTCAGCGGGTCGGCATGATGCCCTTTGTGATCTATCGAATGGTCTTGGGTGCTGTGCTTATCGGCTTGATCTATTCTCAATCTGTATAAACTGAATTTAAGTGCTGAAGAGGAAACTGTGATGCAAACGGCGGTGACATTTTTAGGTCTTGGCGTTATGGGATACCCCATGGCTGGATGGCTTAGTCAACGTGGCTATGCAGTGACTGTCTATAATCGCACCCAGGCAGTGAGTCAACGTTGGTTGAGTGACTACAGTGGCATATCAGCGGATACGGTAGCTGAGGCTGTTGCAAGTGCCGACATTGTGTTTAGCTGCCTTGGCAATGACGACGATGTTCGAGCTGTAGTGATCGGTGAATCTGGCGCATTAGCTACTATGAAATCGGGTTCAATCTTGGTCGATCACACTACCACCTCTGCGCTTTTAGCTCGCGAGTTGGCAGAGCAAGCTTATGCATTGGGCATTGGATTTGTCGACGCCCCAGTATCTGGTGGTCAACAAGGCGCAGAGAACGGCCAGTTAACAGTTATGTGTGGTGGCCAGCAGGCGCATTTCGATAGAGTGCAGCAAGTGATTCAGAGTTACGCCAAATCTCTTCAGCTGATGGGTGATGTAGGCAGTGGTCAACTGTGTAAGATGGTCAATCAAATTTGTATTGCCGGTGTGGTTCAAGGTCTTGCCGAAGGGCTTAATTTTGCCAAGCGCGCCGGTCTTGACGCGCATCAGGTTGTTGAGGTTATCTCCAAAGGAGCAGCACAGTCTTGGCAGATGGAAAATCGTTACCAGACTATGTTGGACAATGAATATGACCATGGCTTTGCGGTGCAGTGGATGCGTAAAGATTTAGCCTTTGCCCTGGATGAGGCAAGAGCTAATGGCAGTGACTTGCCTGTGACTCAAATGGTCGATAGTTTCTATGAGGAAGTTCAGGAGATCGGCGGCAATCGCTGGGACACTTCGAGCTTGTTGGCTAGACTTGAACATGATGTCGACAAGTCTTGAGTAAAATATTTTATAGCGAGCAGAGAACAGGAATTGAAAATGGACATGGTTAATACCCCGGCAGAGAACTTTAATAAGCAGCTAGCGGAGTTTATTGATGGTTCACCAACACCATTTCATGCTGTAGCCAATATTGCGAGTTTATTGCTTGAAGCTGGATTCCAGGTTTTGAGCGAATCTGAAGACTGGACTCTCAAGCAGGGTGAAAAATATTTTGTTACCCGCAATGGCTCATCGATTATCGCCTTTGTGGCGGGTAGCGAAGATCTGGCTGAGAGTGGTATTCGCATGGCTGGCGCGCATACCGATAGTCCCTGCCTGATGGTTAAACCGCAGCCAGAGATGCTTAACAATAAATACTTTCAGCTCGGTGTTGAAGTATATGGCGGAGCGTTGCTCAATCCCTGGTTTGATCGCGACCTGTCTCTTGCTGGGCGCCTGGTATACAGCGACGTCAGTGGCCAGTTAAAACAGAAGTTGGTCAACTTTGATGAGGCGATTGCGATTATTCCCAGCTTGGCGATTCATTTGGATCGCACGGCTAACAAAGACCGAACGATTAATTCTCAAACTGATATTCCGCCAATCTTAATGCAGGCTGAGGAAACAACGGATTTCCGTGAGTTACTGGCTCAACACTTTTTGTCTGATAATGAAAAGGTAATGGATTACGAGCTCTGCTTTTATGATGTTCAGGGTGCCGCAACGGTTGGTCTAAAGAAAGAATTTTTCGCTGCAGCGCGTTTGGATAACCTACTCAGTTGTTTTGTTGCCACCAAAGCACTTATTGATGCCGATACAGTTAGCACATCGGTCTTGGTCTGCAATGATCATGAAGAGGTCGGCAGCGTTTCCTCTGTGGGCGCTGATGGGCCATTCTTGGAATCGGTCGTCGATCGCCTGTGCAATGACCTGTGCCCTGATAAGCGCGCCAGTAATAAAGCCCGGGTATTAGATGGCTCGCTGTTAATTTCCTGTGACAACGCCCACGCAGTGCATCCTAATTTTGCTGATAAACATGAGGCGGGCCATAAGCCAGCGTTAAATGGCGGGCCGGTAATCAAGGTTAACTCCAATCAGCGTTATGCCACCAACGGTGTTACCTCCAGCTTATTTCGTCAGCTCTGTGATCAGGTCGATGTGCCTGTGCAGTCCTTTGTAACCCGAACTGATCTCGGCTGCGGCAGCACCATTGGTCCAGTTACCGCGGCAAAATTAGGTATCCCAACACTGGACGTGGGCATTCCCCAGCTGGCCATGCATTCCTGTCGTGAGCTGACGGGTGCATTGGATCCCGAGCGACTGAGCAGAGTGCTAACAAGGTTTTTCAATCAACCTGGGCGCTTGCAAATAACTGTCGGTGGCTGAGCGTTGTCAGGGAAGTTAAGAGTTAAGAGTTAAGAGTTAAG
>Ga0102816_1000979_pt1 | contig 9992 bp, 10 predicted proteins | sample ColrivemetaGS545_FD_84509 | JGI IMG/M metagenome (GOLD analysis project Ga0102816, IMG submission 84509) | Estuarine microbial communities from the Columbia River estuary - Flood tide non-ETM metaG S.545 | ecosystem: Environmental > Aquatic > Marine > Intertidal zone > Estuary | place: USA...
CAACTTTCAATGCCACACTTATCTTTTGGCTCAAGCATTGGCAATAGGCAACCCATGGAACTGATGGACCAAGAACACTTTGGGTGGGCACTGTGAATGGCCTCGGGGGTATGTGTTGTTGGCTCTGGAGTTGTAGTAGCCACTGTCTTTTCTTGAAGTTCACTAATCATCAACAGATCCTTTCCCTTGCTAGTGAGCCCTTTTGAATCGTCTCTTTCTGATGTTTCTGGTGGTCTGGTGGCAGATGGAGTGGCATATGATTTGGGAGTGGAAGTTGCTGGTACTGCCATGGCAGAATTTTTGGGGTATGAACAAAGAGATTGATCTTCCTGGTAGCACACATTATATTCCTCTGATCCACAGCATATGTAATGCAACATGTAGGCCTTATCCTTGGCATCTTCCAATACAATATTTTCCTCCACTATCTCAACATCTTCATCGTCGATTTGGCACCACTGCGATGTTGCAAAATTGCAAAGGTATCCAAAATAATGAGCTTGGGATGCTTCCTCGTCCTCTGTTCCTTCTTCGTTTCCTTGGAATCCTCCTCCTTGACCTTCATGTATGGTTATGAATCTGAGCTTGTACTTCATGTCTTTATTGGGAGAAAGTTCTCTCAAGGTAGTCACTTTGTTCATGTCAAGAATCTGAAAGGCCAGGAGATAGGTTCAGGGTTGTCAGACACCGTTTTTTATCACAGTTATCAATGCGAACATCATCATGATTTTGAACTTACCACAGGAAAGTGGAATATATCATTTAGTTTGGTTGATATGAAATCACCCTCATCTGTCTGGCTGCTCAATATTCTGTAGATCCCAATCACCAATATAGGAGGAAGACCATTAATATCAACAGATTCCCATGTTTTGGCATTGACCTCATGGATTTCATCTGGCTTCCAGCCTTCGAAGTCCTTGGCACTAACCTCTGCATCAGCAAAATATTTCTCTCTCAATGCTGTCACAAGATCCCCTCTATATGGATTATAAATCATATACGAATTGGGATGAGTTAATGCACCTCAATGTAATTGTGAATACAGATACTGACTTACTTCTTGAGATCAGACTCGCCTATTGAAAGAAGGGTTTGTGAAAGGGTTTCTACTTTTTCACGAGCTTTTCCTGTTTTATTTGGTTCAAGAACCTCACGATAATGTGATGTCATTTGAACCTTATATAAGTGATCAACTCCAACATACTCAAAATAAGTGTGGAAGAGATTGCTCCAAAATTCATTGACACATTGGTTTGTTTCATGAGAAAGTCCAAGAACATTGAGAAATTTCTTCATATTGTTTAACAAAATTGACATCTTTGTCTTTTTTGATGGTTGAATGTTCTGGAGTAGTCTTTTCAAGAACACAAAGCTCTTCAATAAAGTTTCACTGTCAGCCTCAAAATCAAGCGAAAATACTGGTTGTAATGTTTTGGGGTTGTTTTTTGGCTGTTTCATCTGCATCAATCTATTTCTGAGTGGTACAACCCAAAATACAACATGCAACAGGGTATTGAGGTAACAGGTGTGTCCAAGATTTTTTATGCCCACTGGTTTAAGAACTGTTGGTAATACATGTGCAGGCATAGCTGATATATCATTAGGAGGCATGGGTGAAAGTGATGTATACATTGACGATGCCATGGGGGGGATGGTCGAAGATGCAGTCCCTGATCCAGCAGAGGAACTGCCACCATCAACCTTGACATACCATAATTCCATAATGTCATTTCCTGAGGCGATTTTAGAAAAAGGATCATCCAAACTGATAATTTGAATTCTTCTTTCCTGTTGATATAATCCATCAAATATGAGGTGAATCCCAGGTGAATTTCTTTTATCCAAACTGATTCCTTTAAAATGTCCTCCATCACTCAAAATGACACAAGCAAGGGAGTATTGTGTTTCCGGGGGAACAATAACTGATTTGGGGATGTCATTCAGGGTATGGAAATTATAATGTTGAAAATATCCACCTACAACCATCACCCATGGACATGAATTAAAAGTAGCCACACAGTAACTTGTTCTTATCCCGTCATATGGACAATGGTTAATAGTTTCCCCCTGACTGACCGTATGTTTGTCGACAACTTCGGGTTCTGAGTCATCCTTGTCTGGTTTTGAGTCAGCAATCCAGCCGTAAGTATGCCTCATGCACGGTTTTTGAAAGGTTCCATATTTTCGATCAATCATCTCTTGAATAGTTCCGTTTTGTTTGGGATCTGTCACGAAATAAAGGCGTTTCGTTTTTAAATTACGACCACGAGTTGATAACCTAACATAGCGGTCATGAAAGGGACAATCCTCTCCTTTCTTCGAACAATTTTCCCAAGTCATATAAATTGGGCCATTTGAAGCAAATAAAACCGGGAATGGCCTATAGTCCCTGTGATCTCCAAAACAATTCCAAACGTATCTGTTTCCTTCAATAAAGGATTTCCCTGGTCGGATTTTTTGTACTTGAAACTCGTGTTGGGCTTGATCATAGTTTTTGTCTCTGATATGAATCATGGTTTGAAGAAGTAGAGAATCCTTCTCCACAACAGAATGAGGGACAAATCCTCTGAACCAAAGGAAAAAGATCATCTGAAGAGCGGTATCCATGGCGCAGGTGTTACTAACATCATAGGTGATAACTGATTCGGGAGGCTTGTATTTGTAGGACCATGGGATTGCTGACTGTTTAATTAGGTCAATGGTCATCAAAGCCTGAAACACATGTATTCAAACATGTAAACTAGAATCATGGGCATGAATGTAAACACACAAAGTGATCATACTTACTGGAGGAGCATTTGTATTTCCTGCATAACTTGCAGTTGGGGGGTTTGATGGTGATGGTTTAAGTTTTGCTTTCTCAGGGGATTTCATTTTCACAGGGGTAGAGTCAGGTGAGTTTGGTAATGGTGATTGGGTGGGAGATTCGACAATTTTTTTCCTCTTCCTAAGTCTAAGCTCCTCTTGTTTTTTCTGGGCCTCAAGCCTGTCTGCTTCTTCTCTCTCAAGTTTCCGCTTATTCTCACTCATCTTCTTCATCTCATTCTCTTTTCTTTCTTTCTCCAGTTTCATCAGGACCTTTCTTACATCCATAACTGGATCATTCACAATTGGCCAATAAGCTTCCCAAAACACCTTATCAAATGTGAGTGGGACGGTGGGGAAGAGATCATAACTTGGAATGCTGACCTTCCGGTCTTCCACTTCCCTTACGGACAGTTTCTTGTTCTTAAGCTTGCTGGTGATATCTGGACAGTAAAAAATAATAAATTTGATCATATTTATTGATTGAGAATTATGATGAGTATCAAAGCAAACATACCTTGATATATCGCATCACATACTGCTGAGATTGGCTCCAGGAACATATTTTTGAGGTTCTTGTGTGACCAGATATTGAAAACCAACGCAAATCTCTTCTTGAAGGAACAACTTTTGTTCCTATGAACACCTTTGAAATCATCTAAGCTGAATCCAGTATACCCCAGGTGGTGATCATGACTTCTAGTCGAAATAACCTCTGGATCCTTTCTATCCTGTCTGTCATTGAATCTCTTTCCGGTGTCAATATGAGAGTACATTCGGAGGAGAATAACCGTCATTGCCATATCTTCAGGAGACAGTTTTCCAGATGAAAAGAACTTTTCCCTCCAAACGTCATACAGCCAAGACAATGAGTTCACTTGACGAAGAAGATAGCTAACTTTGCTAAATAACCTATCGATCTGATTCAGAGCTGATCCAGAAGTATTGCTCTTCACATTTTGATTTATCTGGATAGGATCAAACATTCGCAATGAATCAAAAATATGGTCTGGGGGAAAGGGCTTCTTTCCAAACAGCCGGATATCAATATTCCCACTCATTGTACACTGAAGATATTTAATCAGACAGGGAGGGTAAGGTTTCCGGCAATGATATTGGGGTTTCCTGCAATGATATTGGGCAGTGCACCCTGAAATATTTGATGCAGGGCAATAAACCTGAATCTCGTTTTGTCAAAAGAGTCAACAGCCGCGAAGGATGTTGGTACCACAGTCGACAAGACCACGATCCCAGTTTACCGCCGAGTAACAAAATGACTCTTCCCCCCTGTGTCTGCTTCCCGCAATGATAGTCGAAGATGCCCCGCAATAAACCTGAATCTCGTTTTGTCAAAAGAGTCAACAGCCGCGAAGGATGTTGGTACCACAGTCGACAAGACCACGATCCCAGTTATTAACGCTGTGCAATCAAATGAAATGCCATGTTATCTCCCGCAGATGATGTGAAATGTGGCGTGGCAGAATATTGGATTTGGCGGGAATGAACACTATTTTGGTATGTAAGAGTACATATGAATAATAACACATTTTATATTGATTCCTATTTACAGGATCGAATCAGAACTTGTCTGCATTGGTCTGCCTTTATGTATGATAACAAATGCGAGAGTCCTCACGCACCCTATTCTGATACATAGCATGTAGTGGCACAGCAGTGGCACTGACACACCATGGTGTTACGTGATGGCACCAATCATGATGGGGGCGGTCTATCCTCCATCAGAGATCACTGCCCAGACCCCTATCATTCAGAATGATCTCAGGAACAATAACATACAAGGTCGTTCTTACCTGCCCCCACCACCTCTCCCTCGGTTTTCTTGTTATCACCCCCCACCCGTCGTCCCTCCTTTCCATTCATCATCCATTTCGGAATCCAATTCGGCTTGGAATGATGACACAACCATTAACAATTTCAGTCTTTCTCCTATACCAGTGCTCCCACCTCCTCATTTTTCACATCATCATCCCCCGCCCGTCGTCCCCCCTTTCAAGTCATCGTCAGTTTTGGAACCTATCAATACATCAACATCAAGTTCCCCCCAGAATGAACCCGATCCTTCTTCCACGCGGGTTCTCCCTCCTGATCTTCATTCACATCATCCCACGCAGGTTCTCCCTCCTCCGCTTCGTCCAAAGCAATCTCCCCCTCCTATCATCCCCCCCTTTTATGCCTCAAAAGATGAGACAGGTCATCCATCGACGTCAAATAGCAATCCTTCATCGACCCATACTCCCACCACTGTTGATCACTCTTATTACTACTACAGGAATCACCAGCCAGAAATTCGATCTTTCCATCCACCATCAGGTGTAGTACGATCTATGAATTCATTTGCGTCAACACATTCCAGAGCAACCTCCTCCAATTCAATTTTGCCATCCAAAGTAAGGTCGGCTGCAGTAATTTATCAAACTACTCCCCCAACAACAATGTCCCCCTTTTGTACACCAGGTGTTGTTGATCCATCAACATATTCAGAAGCATCTTCCTTGACATCAAGTCATCAAACTACAGGAATGTCATCTGCAGTGAATTTCACCAGTGATTCAAAATCATCGTCATTGCAAACCTCGAATGACCAGCATCACATAACAACAAATGATTCGAATCTCAGTTCTTCTGACATGAGAGGGATAATGAATGGAAAACCACCAGATATGTTATTTCTACCTAATGATTTTCTTCCAGCAAAGAAAAAACTAATTGATGAAAGACATGGATACAAAATTTGGACATACGCTGTTCACTTTGACCGAAGCCTACCAGACAAAAATCCAGATGGTGTTCAAATGCAATCATTCTTGAACAAGATCATGCACTTTTATGAAGATATATATGATAATCTCACCAAGTGTCTTTTGTCTCACTTGATGGTAGGTTAGGATACTTTGTATTTAATGGTTGTATCAAGTTATCCTCACTGCTTCAGTCTTCTTTACTCAACAAAGACCAGGGCAAATTTTTACAATCTTCATGTAGAAGGTAGCAGTATTGACAGTATCCACACTGCAGTCCTATCATCCAGTCATATCCTTGATGACAATTATCTTGTTAGGGTTTTGGATATTATGAAACATCCTCATAAGAAGGAGTGGGCATGGTTTGATCGAGCCAAAGGAGCTATTGAAAAGAAATTCAAGGTCAAGTTTCCTGATAACAAAAAACATTTCTTATATAAGATATCTGACCATCATTTCAACAATACATTCAATCAGAGAATGAGGCGGGGTATGCTACAAACTGTTGGGGGAGTATGGTATGAGAGGATTTATCCAAAAAATGACCAAGATGATATTCAAAATGTAAAGAGTTTTACCACTTTGTTCCAGGGTCCTGTGGTTGTTGAGAAAAAGGTAATAGCAGTTCTGGGATTTCCTTATAATGGGTACATTGTTAGGAGAGCAGCTGGTGTGCCAAGATACCTCCCAACAAAAGATGAGCTTGTCAAGGCCATTCAATTTTTACCTGAAGACCAATTTGCAGCCCAGATGATAGAATATTATAGAAAATACCATGCTGGAAAGGAGGTGAGAGGACCATAAGTCAATATGACTCACATTTTTCTTGACAGTCCGTATTATCTGTTTCAATCATTTTATTTGCAATCAGATCATGACAAGAAAAGATTGTGAACAACACGGTTTGCAATATTTTGATTTACGGCCTAAAAAGGGTGGTAAAGAAGAAGTAGCAAGGACGCTGACTGGGCAGCCTTTGCTTGAAAATTTGAATTCAGAACCTGAATCAGCAATGAGAGGAAGTGATTCTTCAGTTGACGTGGAATTATTTGGTCCTATTTGGGATAACATTGATTCCAAGGATGGTGTTGCAGAGAGGAGTGATGAGAGAGCTTGTGAGCCAGGCGTGGAGAATTTCACAAGTGAGTCTACCTAATTTGTCTATTTTTTAGTATATCATGTACATTCAACATGATCTTCACTTGCAATTTGAATCATAAAGGTGAATATGATTTTGAGTACTCGGACATTGGTTTTTATCAAGAGGAGTCAACTCCTTTGGATCCGGTCATCACAGACAATGCGGTATCCGATGGTATGAATTTCAATAATGCGAAGAGTGGCATCATCACTGCTGATCATGACCTAGGGGAACTAAAGCTGAATGCACATCAGAATGATGTTACCCTGTCCCACCATGAGAATGAAGGGGTGAAAAAAGAGGAACAAAAGAACTTTGCATTAGATGTGACAAAACGGGGCAAAATTGTTACACATAATATGGTAATGTTTAACAGATTGGAATTAGGTGAACAAGATGCCAATCAAATGAACAAGAAACATACAGTGGTCTCCCTCAAGTCTGATTCTGGTGAGAAAATAGATGATGAATATGTTGTTTTAACACATGAGAACTCATCTGTCATTCTATCTGTTACATATGAAAATAGTGATCACAGATGAGGAAAGACAAGCATTCATGAAAGAATTCTCTGACAAGAAAAGAAATGAAATTGGATCTGATCAAACTGATGACATAAAAGGAGAAGATGAGGAGAATTTCTTTGTAGAGAAGGTAATCAAAATGCGTGTCAACAAAAGGGGGAAGGAAGAGTTTCTTGTGAAATGGGTTGGTTACCCTCTGAGTGAGGCTACATGGGAGCCATTTGAAAATCTCTCTGGTGAAGAAGCATGTGAGTATCCAGTAATTTTGTATTCCTACAATCAGACACTTTGTCGACATGAAGAATCTGGCTAACTTTTCTATTGAAAGATGAAGAGGCTATGGCATTGAAAGGAGGGAAAAGAAGCACAGCCACATCTCAGGTTAGTTGTTAATTGCTGTCTTGTTTTGTTGTGATATTAACCTCAAATGAAATGACATTAATTATAAAACCACCTTTTGCTTGGCCTTCGCGCTTTACAGAAGAGAATGCCCACTAAGAAGAGAAAGAAGGAGTTACACAAAAAAGTAAGTGAGGTATGAAGTTATTACAGATATATGTCACTTCTGAGGTTGCAACCAATGACTGTTTTGTTGACTTGACAGATATCTGATGACAAAACAGGGAAGGACAATTTAGTAAGTGATGTAAGCAGAAATGATCAATTATATTAGTCAGAATATCATGATTCCCTTGAATCTGTTTCCAATGTTCTACAGACACCTGACGATAGAAAGGGCTTGGCAATCGATGTAAGTACAAGGAACTGAATGAACATTGCCAGTTATATCAATTAATGAAGTCTTGCCATCATTTTCAACCTTTGCTCATAAAATGTTTGTACAGAAATCTGATGCGAGAGAGAAAGAGTTAGCAAATGATATAAGTGTGAGGAATCAGATATTGTCAATCGAATCATATTCCACAAATATTTTTCAATCTTTTTATTAAACATTTTTACAGACTTCCGATGTGAGAGAGAAAGAGTTAGCTGATGATGTAAGTGTGAGGAATCTGATATTGTCTGTGCATGAAGTCTTAAAAACTTGTCCTTATTTGTTCTACTTTCTTACATATTATTACAGACGAATGACAATAAAATAAAGGAAGCCGCAAGCAATGGAAAGGTGAGCAAACATTGCTCAACTATATACTAGTCAAATCATGAAGTCTTGCTTCTTATCTCAATCCACTTGATGTGTTGACAATTATTTAGGCATTTGATGTTAAAGCTGATGTGGACCAAACAAATAGAGAGGTAAGGCTGCATTTTTTGATGCTCATAATTTCATGAAGACTCAAAACCATCCACTTACAAATTTCATAATCGTTCGTTTTGCTAAAGGTAAGTGTGTGATTTTTTACGCACAATAAAGTGCATTGAATACTTTTGTTGACAATCATCCATGTTTCCCTCATTTCAATTTTATACCAGCCAATAGAGGGGGAAGATGTAGGGAAAGATTGGAGAACCATCACATTCAGACAGGACCATGCAATTCATTTAAAAAAGAACTCTTACTGTGTATTCATGTGCTTGCGAGCAAACAGAGGAGAATGCCAACATGCTGTTTGTCATGAGTGCCATGAGAAACGTTCAAAAGCACAGAAGAGATCACGGGGGAGTATCCTCAGGGAAGATGAATTGATCAAGTCTTGTCACCATGAGTTATGCAATCTGCAGATATGTGCTGACATGTGGTGGTGTACCAGGGATCATTTGGGAGGTCCACAGTGGTTTGATCGTCCAAAAGGTTGTGCTTTCTGTGAGAGGATGTTTAATGTTGGGGATAAGTGAATGAGGTTGTTTTGTGTGAAGAAAATTCATGGCTTCCTATTTCCGGTCTCCTGCACGAGTGAGTGGAAAGTGTGCCCGAATGAGCATATTCAGCACATGGACGGACGGTGGAGGATTGAGCATTGCCATGTTTTGACTGTGTGGGTGGACGTTGTTGTGTCATTTGAATCTGCAAGGCAAATTCTTGGAGGAATTTTAGCAGATTAATGAAAGATTGTTTGCTGTGCATAAATTGAGTATCCGGAGTTGTTCGGTTTGGTTTGTGGTGTTGCGGATTGTCCAATGGGACGATATGGGACAATATCGGGAATTGTGAAAGTAGGTGTACTGGGAAGCTGACAGTACTTCATGGTTTTCAGAATATTGGGGCTGCATCAGTAATATAGATATGTAAGGTTGGGCTTTATGGGCATATCTCTTGTAAGGGTTAACCCTCAAAATCCTCAGATTTTGCATTTTAATTGATTTTTGTTGAAACAGGGGAATAATTTAATTGAAAAAAATTTCGTGTCAAAAATTGATTTTGTTGTAACAGAGGAATTCGAGATTGTCGCGTTGCTACTCCTACTGTATCGAAGAAAGGCCATCAGAAAGGCCGTGTTAGTAATTCTGTTAGTAAAAAATAAGACGACGTTGGAGTGTATAAATGACTGTATTGTTAGTTAATCAGTTAGCAAAAACGGACCTTGTTAGTTAGAATGTTAGTAAATGATGAAAAATGCTCGATTATGAGTGAAATCTCATGATTCTAACATTTTAACTAACAGATGCGATTTCGAGCTAATTTAGATCGGGTATAAATTCTACATACCTGTGTTAGTAAGCCATTTTTTTTTTACTAACAGCTTACTAACAGCTCGTTTGCAGTGTTGTGGCCAACTTTGACAGTACTCATCAAAGTGTTGACCCATACAGGGAAGCTCACACAATGCATTCTCATGTAAGCAGTATAGGAAGCTG
>Ga0102816_1000983_pt1 | contig 9957 bp, 21 predicted proteins | sample ColrivemetaGS545_FD_84509 | JGI IMG/M metagenome (GOLD analysis project Ga0102816, IMG submission 84509) | Estuarine microbial communities from the Columbia River estuary - Flood tide non-ETM metaG S.545 | ecosystem: Environmental > Aquatic > Marine > Intertidal zone > Estuary | place: USA...
GCTTCGATCTTGGTCATGGTCTTTCCTCTAAAATTGAATATGTATTATACGGACTTTTAAGATTATTGTCAACAATTATTTTTTCTAAGGTCAAAAAGGATCAACCCTACCAACAATGCGAGGTATAATCTCGCCAGACCGTATAACTTCTACTTGACAACCAATCTCAAGATTGAGGTCACGTATATACTCAATATTGTGCAACGTAGCGCGAGATACAGTAGCTTCACCAATCACAATAGGATCTAAGATCGCTACTGGACTAACAACGCCGCTCTTACCAAGCTGCCACACAACATCGAGGAGTGTGGTAATCTCACCCGACTTCTGCTCTTTAAGAGCGAAAGCACCACGTGGGTGTTTAGCAGTATGCCCTAATTCTTCAAAGTCACGAGTATCTCTGAGACGATATACTTCGCCATCAGTAGGATAGTCCGTAACATCAAAGTTTGTAACTACGTTCAGTCCCATAGCTCTGATAATGCCCATCTCATTAGTCCACGTAGGAACGGAATGAGGGAAAGCATCATAAGCTACAAAGACCAAAGGGCGAGTTTTGAACTCTTCAATGTCGTTCAAACCAAGCGACCCCGAAGCGAAGTTACGTGAGTTAGGAATACTACTAGGAGCAACGACTTCGCCAGTAATCTGCACAACTCCATTATATAAGTCTTTAAATCGACCTACACGATGCAGTTTAGTAGGCACTAGCTCTGCCATTTTGTCAGTAATATCTCTACCTTGTATACCATCTCCACGAGTTAAAGCTAACTCTAGTAGACCATTTACATATAACAAAGATACTGCTGCTCCATCTAATTTAGGAGTGCGGGTACACTCATTAACGTCGAGAGGAGCATCTGACAAGTCAAAACACTTCTGTAAACTATACATCTGATAAGTATGAGGTACAGCATCTGTAACCTTATACCCTACAGTATTATAGTTGTGTTTAGTAGCCAACAGATCAAACTCTACGTCTGAGAGTACCGGAGTACCTTCGTAGTAAAGTTTACTTGCTTGGTCTAAAAATTCTCGCATATTATTTCTCCTAAATTTGAAAAGATATTATACGCAATTTCACCAAGTTTGTCAACAACTATTTATAGATATCGTCAATTAAATCCATAAAATTATCTTCTATCAAGGACTTAGACTCTGCGAGGGATAGTATCTCTGTAAGCCCTGCAAAAAGCTCACGAGAGTTACTAAGGTCAAGGGGCATAGCTACACCTTCCGGTGTTGGCTTCCACTCCTCATCAAAGTCCATATAGTACTTGCGTAAGTGAAGATACTCAATACCTCTAAAAGTATTGATAGTTAGTCTGATCTGAACCTCTTTTACTGTATCATAATGTATTACACGAGAATAAGCCTCTGGGCTTTCGTGCAAGTCCATTATCGTCTGCCTTCATTCTTGAGAATAGATGACAGCGGCACTACGCTTGATACGGCGGAGGGGCGAAGTAAACGATAAGAGTCTGTGTCCCAGCAAAAGAAAAGAAGAGTATCTTCAGTCTCTTTAGCGCGATTCTTCTTGCCTTGAATATAAGGTGTTGAAAAGTCTAGGGTACAGACATTGTATTTTAACTTTCTGGAGTGCTCACTACGATAGGTAATGATAGCGTCTCCATAGTCTTGCACTAAACGTGCTAGTTCTTGCTTTTTCACTAGATTTTCCTTTTGTAGTAGTTAGCAATCATTATTGTAACTTACATACTTAAAGGTCATTATTCTAGGTACAAAGAAACCCCGCTAGACGAATCTAGCAGGGTGGTATTACAAATTAACCTTCGTCAGAAAGTAGAGTAGTAATGTACTGTGCGGCTTTACCAGTCAACTTAGAGATGATCTCTTCGTCAACAGACTTACCTGCATCAGTGATGGCAGCGATAAGGGCTTCTTGAGCAGCTGCTTTGGAGACACGAGTGCCACCAGTTGAGCTACTACCTGTAGATGCTTTTGCTGCAGGGGTTTTCTTGACGTATACGCCAGCTTTAGTCAAGATCATTCGGACACCGTTCGGTGATTGGTCTAGCTCGTCAGCAATGTCTTTTACAATCTCCATGCTGTTCTCTGGAGTAGGCTCTGCCTGTTCGTATAAGTTTACTGCTTCTGCTTTTAGCTCATCTGTCCAAGCCATGTTTCGTTTCCTTTTGTTAGGGTTTTTATTTCCCGGGCAGTTACCCAGGGTTGCAAGCTGTTGTTCGTAGAATCTTTGTCCCATATATTCCTCGATTTCAGAAAAGATATTATACGGGAAAAACAACCATGTTGTCAAGAACTATTTTTTATAACCTGTTTAAATCCACACCATACTTTTTCAAATGTTCTAGTTTACCTAGATCGTATGCTGTAGAGTAGGCACTGAAGCCGCCTTGGGTTACGCTCGAAAAGAAGGTATCCTCGCTATCAACCTTCTGAACAACATAGATTTGATACACAGGAGTTGAGTACTTACCTTCATAGTCTACAGTCGCAAGACCAGGCTTACTATCCTGATACTCTTGAGTCATACGCTTGCCTACCTTTACAGCACTATGGTAGATAGCAGACCATGCGATCTCACCATCATCGAAGTCCTCAGATACACACTCGTCAGGGAAGTAATCTATTGCTTTTCGTTCTTCGCCTGTCGGTCGTTGCGGGACTCCAACTCCCTCAAGAATAGCTCGTACGAACCCGACGGAACGAAAAAGACGCTTGGAAATATCTGTAACATTCGCTCCTGACAGATAGTCAGTAACTGCTTCAGAAATCTCTGCGTCAGACGCAGGGCGACCACGATTCTGTGCTTTACGCGTTTTAACATATGCTTTCTGCTCCAAATGACCCTCGATGATTGCATTCAATCGAGTGGTATTGTATGAGATGTTTAGAATCTCGCACGCTTCTTTTTTAGTTATTGCTTTTGGCGTATCCGTCTGGGAAGAACTGGGGTTTAGAAGCGCTATAACTTTCTCTATGTTTACCTTCGAGAGATTCTCGTGGCTCTTCTTCTTTACTCTCTTTGCCATACTCTAGCTCCAATAATAGTTCACAATAGTGTATAATCTTTTTAATGTCCTCTGCACCATTCTTGTTCTTGTGCCGAGTTGCATACTTAATAATGTTACCTTCTATAAAACCTAAATCATTCGCATGAATATATTGTATAGGCTGAATAGGTGTTTCGTAGTGACTACCGCCCTCTTGTCTGAGGATACCCCGTAGCGACTTAATCTCTGTTTCTTCTTTCCACACAGGCAGTTCTCCACTAGGTGCTATGTTGATCATCTTCGTCATGTACAAAATCCTTAATCATAGGAAACATGGGATTGATTTCATACGCACATGCTCTAGCAATATCCATGTGTTCCTTCTGTGTACCAGGCGTGGTACGAACGTCTATAAAATGAATCCAAGACCTGAGAGTTCCGTGCATATACAAACGAGTCTTAGTGAGTCCTTCTGGTAATACAGTACGAGCCTGCTCTTTAGCTATGCCGTTCTCAATAGCCCAAGCATACGCACCCGCAGCTGCATCAATTACTTTCTTCTGTTGTGCTACCCAGTGTTCGTGTAGCAACTGATCCTCAGATTGAATACTGTTCTGACGATTCTTGGTGTCCTGTAGTCGGCACTCCCGCATCTCAAAAGGGTATCCCATCTCTGCAGGGTCTGCATAACGCTGACTAAACTCCTGGAATGCAAAGCTACGATGACGCACGATCTGATGAGCGATGTCACGAGTGGTATTGATTTCTAGAGTAATACCACACATCTCAAAAGGAGACCAGTGCTTGTGTTTAATCAGATACGCTACTAACTTCTGAGAAGTCAGGCTGTTATTCTGGTTAGCTGGATTTGATACTCTAGCCATGTATGCAATGTCCCCAATCAAGTCAGGGCTAGAGGTTGAAATAAGTTTTACTCGTGTCATTTATCGCTCATCCTTATCAATACGGGTAGCATTACGTGCCCCCACTTTTTTATAAATTCTTCTGGTGTCATTTTATTGTCCTGAAATTCGTTTGTCATAGTCGGCTAGTTCCTCGTCCCACCACTCTGGTTTGTCTCTATGCTTCCACGCAGCAAATGTAGCTTTGTCAAGCATATAGAAGTTGCGGTAGGCCTGTATCGGATCATCATCGTCTTTCAACTCCTCAGTCATTGCAAGTGCAAACTGAGTAAAGCCGTGATCTTCCATGTGTTCTGGGTCTGGCAAGGCACGGAGCATTGCTAGACTCTTGTGATTACTACCATAACGATAGTGTGCTTCGCTACCGAGAGCAAAGGCGTAACAGTTTGTCCAGTAATAATTCTCTAGGGAAGAGCGTACCCACACACAAGAAGGGTGATTCTGCATAGTAGGAAGATACGGGAATGGTCTCTCCTCCATAGGAAAGTCCTTCCAGTACTTACGCGTAGTCTGTAATACAGCATTCTCTTCTTTAGTGATAGGACGTGGCACAAATCCGAATAGATGATCTATCCAGAGGTTTGTGTTGATAAGCTGAGCTGCTTCAAGGATCATCTTGTTGACGTGTTTGTCTACATGATACTCTGCACACTTGTCGAGGTCTTCGTCAAGGTAAAATAAATTCAATGGTACTCTCCCTAAATTTGAAAAGATATTATACGAGATTTAACCTAAGATGTCAAGAACTATATAAGGGTATGTTCCAGAAATTGTAGTTTATACTATGGCGAACCCCTGATGTGATTGCCTCGACCTCATGCCATATTTCGGGAGCGAGTAATACTAGCATACCTGTTTGAGGAACTACTGTATTCTCTCCTATAACTAGTCTGCCTCCTTCGAGGTCTTTGATATTTAGATAAAGCACACAACTACAAGCAGGAAAAGATAGCTCTCCTGTTGCAGTAAACAATCCTTCGTCTTTATCTTGGTGTATTGTTGGTAGCAGAGTATAGTCACTATGAAACGACCACTCTTCTACTAGCATAGGTTCAAGCTCTGGGTCTTCAAGAAAGTCTGCAACTGCACAGAGTGCTTTGAGATGTAGCTCTCTAAAGCGGTCTGCATATACAACTTGTGTACTAGTGGCGCACTTCACAGATTCCAGTTTTAATGTTTGTAACTCTGTAGGTGTGAGAAAGTTTTCTATTACTCGGTACATTCTTTAGTCCATATCGTAAGGGCATACTTAGTCCCAGACTTTAACTCTTTACAGCCGTGTCTATGTGTTATCTGACCAGGCCATATCAGTATGTCTCCTACTTCTATATCTTCATTAGTGAACTTCTTCTCAGGAAAATACAGTGCTGCTCCCTCATAGTTATTATTCAACTTTACACTACCTGTTATATAGCTGTCATCGTGGTGTAAGTCTAGGCTGGTTTGAGTATCGAGAGTATATCTTATTGCAAAAAGGTTTTCTACAACGGCACCGCTACACTTCCAGTGGTCTACAGCGGAGGGAAGTATGACATCATTTAGCTGATCTCTTAACATTTCGTATATATCAGGGACGTCTTTACTGAGATGTATGTCTTGTGTGAAGTACTCTTTATCTCTCGCATTAGGAGTCCAGGTATCTACAGCCTGTACGCAAGCACGAAGATACTCAGCGCCCGTTGGTGTTAGGAACTTAGCTAATAAAATGTCCTGACCTACAGGACGTAGATCAGGACGAGTGTGAAAGATTTCATTAAACATTTGTTACTTCTTCTTATTCATAAATCCAACAACTGAACGAACACCGAACGATGCGCTCACAATTACACTGAGTGTGTACTGATACCAGGACGGCATCTGATTGAGGGCTTCAAACCCCGCAGAGACGTAATCTACTGTCGAGGGAAAGAAACATAGTATCATAGGGATACTAAAGAGTATGGTTAACCACTCGTCTTTCCATGAACCTCCAGAGTTGCGAGCCATGATAGCTTCCCAGTCTGCGACGCTCTGAGAAGCCTGTACCATTACTGTTGCTTCTGCCTCTGCTTTGGCTTTCGACTTGGCATTCTTTCCTTCAAGCCAGGTTTGTCCTAGCCCTGTTACTGCACTAAGTATTTGTAACATTCTCCAGTCTTCCCATCAACCGTTCTGCACGGTTTCCTACTTGGCGATACCACAAGGAGTCTCTTCCTTCTGTAGCGGCAAGTTCCCAGCATCGGCTGTCCAATGCTTTCTTCATATTCTTAAATTTGGTAAGTCGAGGTCGTCCAAGATTAAACATCATATTGACTAGTATCTCCTGGACTTCCTCTGGAAAAGTATCCCACATATTATATAGAACCTGACATTCACTGACAGAGATCGCAACGTCATACTTAAATGCTTCGGCTACTCTTTCTTCGCTCACTGGCGTGCCTAACTCTAGACCTGACTCTAGGTCGTTTGTGGTTATTAAATGCCCGATACCGAATGTAGCGTAACCTAGGTGATCCTCATAAATCTTATACACCACCCCTTCATCAATCTCTAACTGCTTCTGTAATCTTTCTATATTCATGTGCTCTCCTCTTTATAGCTGGCTGACGTATATTGTTAAAAACGGCAAGGCTAAACAACCCAATGTTGTAACCACGTTGCAAAATATGCAAGCGGCCTCATTTCTTACTATCACTTTTCTATCTCCATAGCGCGTTAACGCCCTTCTTGGTTGGAAGCACTTGGCGGTGGCCTCCTCTACCGTTAAAAACTAGGGGCTTGCGCCCCCAGCTACTACTTCTCTTCTGGTGTTGTGCTGGAACTAACATCTTTCAATACTGTAGATGTGGTATCTAAAGTATAAGATAGAACTCCAGCAGTATCTGTAATTACTGCTGATACTAGATTCTTTCCACCACCAATAGTTGCGTCGATTGTTGAACACGCACCTAATAGAGAGAAAGCAAATAGAGCTGCTATAATACGCATACTGTACTCCTTTGTTAAGCCGATCTTCGGTCTTGCAGAGGGGTTTACTAGCATTCCTCTGGCGGGAAGGTGCACCTTCACACCCTGGACATGACTTCTTCGACTGGGAACTCCCAATCCTTAGGCTTCAGTCGTTGCCTGCAGTGGCGCACCTCGGCGTACTAACTCATTGCGAATTTTCTGCTTGCGAGGTCCACGAGTATTGTCGTCAGCTAATGTCTTTTGTAAAAGAGGAGTAGGCTGAGCGTGCATATAAAAATGCTGTATAGTTGACTTCTTGGTTTGACGATTTACTACTGTTTGTGACTCTTTAAATTTTACTGGCATTTTCTAACTCCCGTTGTTTTTAATGTAACCATATTTTTGTAGGTCTTCTAAGCATCTCTCTGCTAACGCCGCGCTAGTACATCTCATTACTACTGCATCCGTCACAGGGTCTACTAAGGTATACACCATCTCACCCTTCATGTTAAGCTCTCGAACTAATTCTACATTACTCATCATCTAACTCTATTTGTCCTGTCTCTGCCAGGTGCTGAATAACAGCACTCATGCCTTGTTGTTCCCCTAGTCTGTGACAAGTGATGCCACAACCAATGAGGCAGAATACAAAAATTGCGTACTCAATCATAAAATTTCCTTTTAGCTCGATTTCAAAAAGATATTATACGCGCAAAATAGCTTCTTGTCAACAGTTATTTAAGTGTACCTCAATTAAATTTCCTACTTCTTAGACACGAATTATACATGAAAAGCACCACTTTGTCAAGTATAATTTTTAAGCTACTCGAAATTAACTCTTGACAAAATACCTTTTCTGCTTTATAATACTCCCATGAAAAAATATAAAAAGAAGCCTTGGTCAGAGCAAGAACGCAAAAATCTGAAGCAGTATTACTTCCATGCTAGTATCGAGGAGGTGATGGACATGATCCCTGACCGTAGCGAGACAGCGATACGGAATCAGGTTTCTTATTTACGAAAAAGAGGAGTACGTTTTAAATGAGTACAGAACTTATAATTGTTACCATTGCCCTAATGTTGTGGATACTGGTACGAGATCGAGACGATTGGGATGATGAATAAATGCAAGTCAAAGTTAAAAACAATAATATTGAAGGGGCTTTGCGCCTTTTCAAACGAAAGGTCAATGACAGCGGAGTGCTTTTCAAGTACAGAGAGAAAGAGTTCTATGAAAAGCCAGCCCAGAAACGAAAGCGAAAGCAGTCAGCCGCAAAGCAAAGAGAAAGAAAAAGACGTAGCGTGGAGCCGTGACATCCGATTTTAGTTCTTGACAAAGTACCCAAAGTGGCGTATAATTCTTTATAAACTGGAGAACTAAGCAATGATTACATACTTTAATGAAAACCCTGCCTTCGACCCCTTTATTGTCGAGTGCCTGAATGCTTTATTTGAAGGCTCAGACCCTGTTGCAGACATCGAGATTACTTGGGTTGATAACATTGAAGACAATTATGCAGGGCTTTGTACAGGCGATACTAAAGAAGTTGAGATCTCACTAGCAAAGAACTACAAACTTGAGTGCGGAGAATCAATTCCTTTCTGTAACCAGGAGCTTGCTTCTAACCTAGCACATGAACTAATTCACTCTCGTCAGTTTATTCGTGGCGAGATTAACGCAGATGACTACTACTACAAGGGTAAAGACTACGAGTCGGTTGAGTACGCTGAGACCCCGTGGGAAATTGAAGCATATATGCTCGAACAGGTATTAGTCGATATTTTTTGGAGTAATGAAACATGATAGACGTAATATCAACTTTTTTAGGTTTAGTATTTGTAGGTGGGCTGTTCTATGGAGCGGCAGAAATAGTGATGGACAAACAAAAAGCATATAAGAAAAGGAACCTTGAAAAAAATGACTCCTCTAGAAATATCTGATTACAAGCGCAGATGGCAAACATCTACTCAGAAATACACATTTCGTATACACTCAGACAGACGACGTGAGGCACAAGAGTGGTGTAAGCAAACACTAGCACAAGGACAGTGGCATCTTCAACAATATACAGACGTGTATGAGGACTCAGTATCTTTTGAGAGCCGCGTACACTGTCTTTACTTTATCGAATGGTATGGGTGGAAGACTAAATGAAACAAACTACTAAAGAGTGTCCAAACTGTAAGAATACACACTTGATACTACTACATAGCATGAATAAGAAGCTGTGTAGTGATTGCAGGACTGAGATTCCTTGGTACTTAGATGAGGGACAAAAGCCCTTGCTAGGAAACTAAGATGCGAAAACTATGGCGAATATGGGCAAAGTCCCTAGGAGAAAAAGTTGGAGAAACTAATAAACAAGCGGACAGTGTTGCGATTGTCCGTACTATTTGGTGGCTGGTTCATATGGTCACTTGCATATTCATTATACTCAATGCCATAGCCAATCACGGCTGGAACTTATTGCCCTAACTACCTTAGGGCCGACCTGAGTATGTCACTAAACTGCTCACCCTCTTTTAAAAAATCTCTTGACAAACCCCTCTCTATCGCGTATAATACCTTCATAAATTAAAAAAAGAAGGATAAAAATTATGACGAACGATCTAACATGGTGTCTCTCACCACACGGCAAATCACTAACTGTAGCCCGCTGGGTTGTTAAAAATTACAAACAAGATACTTACGAAAATGGAATGCAAGAGACCTGGGTTACTGCGTCTGAGCAAATCATCGAGAAGCTTCTTAGTCGTAGACTTATCCGTAACTCAATCCAAACACCTGATGGGACTATCCTAGTCTCTCGTCGTCGTCATGACTTTGTATCTTACACAGATGCGAATGGTAAAGGGTACATGGTTGATGGAGGTCTTGAGTACCTTCGACGATCTGCTAACAACGACTACACAAGCCTAGACCTTTATGATGATGAACCACACGATGTACAACGAGATGTAGTCCTGTGGGGAACTTATGGTAAGAACAGCGATCAACCTCTAAGCTACATATCTGTGGCAGAGATGGAGACAGAACACCTTGAGGCTGTACTAAGATTATGTAACCCTGCAACTGTAATCAAGAATTGCATGGAAAAAGAACTGGAGCTAAGAAATGGTAACGTATA
>Ga0102816_1000991_pt1 | contig 9928 bp, 10 predicted proteins | sample ColrivemetaGS545_FD_84509 | JGI IMG/M metagenome (GOLD analysis project Ga0102816, IMG submission 84509) | Estuarine microbial communities from the Columbia River estuary - Flood tide non-ETM metaG S.545 | ecosystem: Environmental > Aquatic > Marine > Intertidal zone > Estuary | place: USA...
TAAGCTCCATAACGTAACCATAACGGGGAAGCTCCAGCATTATTTTCGGTTTGGCTATTTTTAACCCTTTCAGATCTTGACGACTCAACCATTCAATTTTGCTTCGCCACTGCAATGCGGTGTCTGGATTCTTATTGGTGAACCCCTTTATAAGAAGCTTAGGATGGTCTGTTCGATAGACAACACCCTGCCCACCCTGACTCAACTTATGTGTCAGTTGGTAGAGGCCTCCTTTAGTATCTTTAACGATACGGGCCGCTTTCGTTGTAGTATTCATTTTATTTTTATTCCACCCTGAATATTCCGGCAATTGTCTTATCATCGCCATGAAGTGGCGTTGACCACTGTTCCATTTCACGTTTCAGCCAGCGCTTCATCTGGCGTTTGTTCAGTCGACTCTGTTTCTGATAAATCGCATCAAAAAAATACTCTAGCTGATCTGGCATTAAATCATCTGCAATGCCATCCGTTATTAGCAAGACACCATCACCCGGAATAGAGATGCGAATATTGGTACTCACTTGCACGGCACTCTCATGCGAGAGTGTTTGTGTTTGGTTTCCGAAATTCGCACTTTCAGGGGTAAGTACGTGGAAACGCCCCTCACTTCGAATCAATAGAAGGCCGTCACCTATCTGCCCCGCTACACCATTACCATATTCATCTACCCAGGCCCAAAGACAAGTAGTCTCATATGCATCAAATTTGTCATTAAAAGCTGCCTTCCAATTTTTACTCAGCCACGGTGCTACTTGGCTATGGTGTAACTCTTTTGTACTCTGAAAAAGATCACGAACAAGACCTATCGCTGCCTTTGAACCAATGTGACTGAAAGGACGACTCCCTAATCCATCGGCAACGGCAACACACACACCCTTATGTGATTGGCATACTCTAAATGCATCTTGGTTTGGTAGGCGGTCTAATTTATGGCTTGGACCAATATGGCTCGCTCCGAATGCAACAAGCATCAGAATTCCCAATCCTCATCATTATTTTCAGGAATTTGGAGCGGAGTACTCTGATTCGGTTTAGCAGACTGGCTTCGTGCGCTAACACTCATGGTCACCGCTCGGAAAAAACGGTGAATATCCCTAGCATTTTCGCCACGAAACAAGGGCGCTTCAGGGTCATTAGCAAAATCACTCAACATCTCTTCATCTGCAGCGGGACCAATGGCCATTGCAAAGCGAGTGACTTTTGAAGATCGCTCATCCCGTTGAAAACGTTCAAAAGGACCTTCCCAGACATCATTTGGATAGCCATAAGAAAGTAGAATAACTAATGGCTTATAAGCCCTAGAAGGAATAAGTTCTTTATTCTCTATAAGTCCACTAGCCAACGTTAGTGCACTACCCAGTGGGGTCATACCTTCCGCTTTTAGCTGAAGGTCGCCTTCAACTTGGTGCGCTGGAGTTAGTGGCAAAATGATCTCTGCATTATCACCACCAAATGCAATCACCGACACATGGATTTCAGCACGTAACCGGCTTTCAGTTGCAAAACTGGCAATCATTTCTTTGAGACAACCATTTAAAACGCCAATATTCCCATCTTCAGACATACTTGCACTGGTATCGGCCAACACGATGACTGGTAGTGGGCGAGCATTTTGAACTTGAAATTTTTTGAGATCTGACATAAGTATTTATTTCCTTATCCAATTATTTTTTTGTTTTTATCATTCTGATTAATGCAAATGTCTATGCCGCCGCTTATTTGGACGAATGCCTCTTAAATCATGGTTACGGTACACCGTTAAAATGGCTAGGTTATCTCCGCCTGTAACCACCTGAATTCCATCTAACTTCTTGAGCTCTGGCACTTTCGAGCCATATTTTTGAATTTCTTTTCTTCCAACGACATGAAATACCGCTCTGCGTGAATGTATCTCTCGACCATATTTCAGTACGAGCTCTATTTGCCATTCATGTAAGCCTCTTTGGCACATTCTCTGAGCAGCATGTTCACTTAATTCAAGGTAATCTGATTGAGCATAAATTAGTTGGTTAGTCATCATCATCTCCTGGGTCGAATTATACTTAGGAGATTGCACTAGTTATGCCAATATAAAATTATCCATATAAAACAGTTAGTTATCATATTTCCAACAAATTCTTCAACTAACAAACATGATATTATTTACTTAAAGATAAAATTAATTATTCAACACATTTTTTAAACGCTGAACCGTATGACTCCACTTCGGCGTAGTTGGTTTGCAGATAATATTTTGATTTCTTAAATTCACTCTCTGCTTCTAACGGGCTGAGTTGATCATATTAGTTTTGTAATTCCATAGTAACCGCCTTCCAACCGAGTTTATTTTTGGTCTTATTAATGTCCTGAAAGCGCAGAACTTTAACCTTAAGGCCAGCATACTCTGACTTGATCAAACTGGGAGGAATAAATGTGTCATCCACGAAACCAAAACCTCCTGGAGCTACTCTTAAATCACCTTCGTAATGCTCAACCCCCGGTATATCTTGAGGTAAAGTTACTTCAACAATTTTAGGCTGCATGCCTTGACCATCATCCGTGTATTTCACACTTACATAATCAACTAATTTAGGTTTTTTACCGTTGAAAATTGCAAAAGGCGTTGAGATCACGACTCCAGCTTTAATATATATATGGCACCCTTGACCTGACTGGTGGAGATTTACCACCATTCCAACTTTTTCACTCAGCTCGCCATATAGGTATTGATCTGCACCTTGTTTGGCAGAATTAATAAATGCTTTTATTTTAGTTGTATCGCATGACGCGTCGTACCATGGCTGCTCTGTTAATGTCTGGATATCTTGTTTTAATCGCCAGCCATTCTTTTCGTAACAGACTACGGCTCTTTGAAGGCACATTGAAGCTTCCTGAGTTTTACCTGCACTAGCTAAAAGAGGAGCGATCCCTTTGAGAAGCTTTAAAGCAAAAACTTCATCACGTGCGTGACTGATACCTTCAGCAAATAATTTTATTGCCACATCACGATCTTCACGCATATAGCTCGCCGCCAGTGCTCCCCACGCCCAAGACTCTCTTGATTTTTTCTTCAACACCGGTATTAAAAACTTTCTTGCAGCATCGTAGCGTCCAGCTCGTATAAGGCATTTTGCTTCATCGTAGTCCAACCAAATCTTATTCTTTTTGTCGTTGCACTGATTTCGACTGATATCTAAAAATCTGAGTACGGCATCTACATCTAATGAATACTCCTGACCAAAATCCAACCATGCTTTGGCAAGTTGCCGTGCAGATCCCAGCATTAAACTACTTAACTCTCCATGCTCACCCATAAAAGGCTGCTTATCTTCATCACTGAATATATTCTCCTGCCCTTCAGCTAGCATGTGCACTAACTTCGGGAAAAATTCTAAGTTTTTTCTAAATAGGAACATTAACCGAGGGTATTCGAAGCCGCCGTAGGGAAGATTTAGCCAGATAACCCAATCAAGTAGAAAGTTTATGCGCTCCAATTCATCGTCAAATGGGCGATAATTACTACTCGTATTGGCACGTGCTTGGATTTTTTCTTGGATAGGCTTCAAGTAATCGTAACAAACCCAAAAGAACGATCCTTTTAGATAATTGTCATTTGGGTGTGCTTTAACCTCAGTAACACCTAAGTTCCAAGCCTCTTCAATCTGGCCAGATTTACGTAATCGTGTTATTTCTTTAAATGTTTGCACTGCCATATCATCCCTTTATTGGCTATTTTTCTAGTGTATACAGGCTACAATTCTGTTGTAATTATCGTTAGCACCTCATCGAGTAATGCCATTGATGAACAAAGGTGCCGTTGTTCATGACATCTGGTTATCTGCTTTTTACGATTGTAATTAATATCAACCACTACACTTTCACCTGCTTTTTCAAACGTATAACGTTGCATATAATTCTTCGATTTAACACCAGCAACGTGAACATCAAATCTTCTACATGATTCATCAAGCCTAGTGTGGAAATCTCTCAAAAATTCTTCAGGAAATTCAAAGGAATCCTCTGAATCTGCTACTAGCAACTTCCCAATTATTGGCTCAAGTAAGAATTTAATATTACTCGATAGTTCAGAGTCAATTGGAGCAACAATCGCTGTAACGCGGCTATCTCCATTATAGGTTAAATTTATTCGGGCTGAATCTGACCCACGCTGAAAGATATAACTCTCCATGTATTGCTTATGCTGGAGATCCACCAGTGCAATTCCTCTACCTGAAATAGCCTGTCGAACCTCATCCAATATAGCCAAAAGCAATGGTGTTGATGAACCAAAATTAGGATCAGTATTCGAATTTTGGTTGCTTAGACCAGGAGGTAATTCAGTTGATGGGGGCTCTATTTCGTGTTGTTGCTTTGGCTCCGTTAAAGAAGTCTGGTTGCCTGTGAATGAATGAACAGGAATACTTTCACTTATATGTGCAGGTTCAATTAATGGAATCGGCTTAAAATATTCAATTGAAGCACCAGGATTGACAGTCCTCTTAATTCCTCTACCAATTCGTATGTGAGGCTCATCCAGCAAATACAGTTGCTTGGCTGTACGGGTGATTGCCGTGTAGAGCCACCGGAAATAATCCTTACTCAACTGGCTCATATGGGTTCTGCATTTAACGAAAACGTGATTCCATTCACTGCCCTGTGCCTTATGGCAAGTAATTGCATAACCAAACTTAACTTTCAATGCATTGAAGTATGGGTCGGCCATCAAGGTTTGCTTAAATTCTGTTGTATTTGGTTTAAGTTTAAGGTCCTTAGCTCTGATTGCAAAATATACGTACAGGGCTTTATTTTCATCTGAGCTTAAATTAGCATTTTCAGAGTATAAGAGATTTTCTAGAAGCTTTACTTTAAGAAATACCGGATCACCATCTAGGTTTCTAACGCCGATTTCTACACTGCGAAAATGCAATGGCACTTCAATAGTTTCTAATCCCCGGCGCAATGGCACAACTATTGTTTCTCGTTCACCACATACTTGTCGAACCAAGACAAAATCACCATTTGAAATTAGGAACCCATGAGAACTGTTATTGGAGACAACCATTAATTTGTCACCGGGCGTCACTTCTTCTATACCAGGAAAAAAGTGTTGCCTGATACGTTTATTGAAGTCGAAGACATCGCTGTTTGAATAAGCAATTACAATAGCCTCGGCATTAATTTTTCCCTGGCACGCTTCCAAGTATGAGGGCATCAAGTCAACTGGTTCAATATGAGTTAAATCGTCGTAGTCCATGTTAAAATCTAATTCATTAAAAATGTTAGATTTTAACGACGTCCTTAATTTAATTGAATTCTCCATAACACCACTACCCGCTTTCTGCCTGACCACTTCAGTTAGCTCAAACTCGTCGGGAAGTAAATTATGTTCTTTAGCTAGGTAAGATCGGTCAAGTGCGGGCGAGAAAGTCATTCCAATAGGCGGAAGCTGTGCATCATCACCAATCAGTATTAATTTCTTGAAGTGATCGTTATGATCTAGATTAACGTATTTCAACAGATCGCGGAGCATGTAACCCGAGCCAAATCGAAAAAATTCTGACTCTTGGTAGATGTCAGAAATCATAGATGCTTCGTCTACGATATAAACGGTGTCACTTGAGTCTTCATTAACTGCAAGTTTGGCATAAAGCTTATAAGTTTCTGTTCCGTCGAGTCCTTCATCACGGTATTCAAGCAGGTCTTTAAATGAATAGATTGTTTTGTGGATGGTATGAGCATGGGATAGTGTTTTAGACGAAATTACTTTAGCCGCCTTCCCTGTAGGAGCTGCTAAAATATAACTGCGTTTAATAAACTGAAAATACTCTGTAAGACCTTTGGTAATAAAAGTTTTACCCGTACCGGCATAACCCTTTACTAAAAATACTTTTTTAGCTCGGTCCGATAAAAAATCTGCTAATTGGTCTATTAGCTCTTTCTGACCTTCCGTTAAATTGTATTCAGCAAAAATATCCTGTAGCACTATTCGCCGTAACGTTGCTAGAGGGTTCAAATTCAACTTAGCCGCAGTTTGGCTCCCGGCTAGAGCTAGTTGATCGAGTCGCTCGCCATACGAAATAGGTTCCCCAACCGGTATTTCATTTAACGCGTATTGGACCTCTTTCTGCGAGGCATTTAACTCTGAAAGGGCTTTTTCCAACTCCTCGGTCTGTAATATTAGATTTTCTTTCAGACGCTCATTGTCTTCGAGTAGCGGAGTAAGAGAATCAATAGGTGGTTTTGGTTCTACGTATTTTGGTAAATCTTCTATGCGTCCACCACCATAAGATACAAAATACCAAGCCGCTAAAAAAAATCCGTCTTCTACCAGAGCTAGAGCATCGACAATTGACAAGCCTTTTCCATGAGCGGCTTTATTTCCTTTCAGGCGAATATGATGAAATTTATCAACAACACTATCTTCGGCAATTCTTAAGAAATCTTCATTTTTTAGTAATTCAAGAAATGAATCATTCCGATCACAACGGATCCCGGCTGCTTTAAAAATTGCGGTAAGAATTTTTTCAGCTAAACACCTTAATTTAATGGCGCTGCTTTCAGGATCGACATGAGAATATGTCTCGGCTTGTTGACCCAATATCGCCAAATCATTCTGTGTATCCTTCAAAAATCGGAAGTTTGTTGCACTCACCCTTCTACCTCGCCATTAAATCCATTAATTTTGAAACAAACTCACTCCGACATACACAAAGAAATTAGGTGCCGAATGCTCTCTTTAGCAATAAATCAAAAAGCCTGAAATCATATATTCCAATACTCCACATCCTTGGATCACGATTTAGACACTTCGAAAATATCAGCGTGAACAAAAATAATCTACAAATTGAGATTAAATATAAATATTATGCGCTTCTTTAGGAAAGAGATTATAAGCCTAACGACAATTGACCATCCCACGCTACATGCGAAGCAATCATTGCTTCTAGGTTTCTGTCGCCACCAATGTCACACCCGTTTTCTTTTAAGTATTTCAACCAATCAACATTTTCTTTTGTCAATGTGAGTGTTGGCATACAGTAAAGCTCTATAGATTTTAGATTGGTTAATTTCATGATTTCATCCGGCAATTTCTCAATAGGATTACCCCATAGTGAAAAATATTTTAAACCCCTCAAATTTCCTATAGTTGCTGGTAATTCCGAAATTTGATTTTTCCATACCGTTAATTTTTCTAGATTTTGAAGAAATCCAATTTCATCTGGCAATGACTTTAAATTATTACCACCAAGCTTTAGAACATTTAAGTTTTCTAATAAGCCAATTGAACCAGGTAGTGAGGTTAAATAATTATTTTGGATATACAGAGATTCAAGGTTCTTCATTAAACCTAAGTTTTCTGGAAGCTCTGTTAATCGTGTTGCATACAATTCAGGCATACTTGCACTGCCCATTTCCAAGTACTTCAAATTAGATAACATCGTAAATTCATCAGGCAATTTATCGATTCTAGATTCCGAACCAAAATGAATGGAAATTAGGGCAACCTCTGTCATCTGCAATAAGCCTGATGGTGTACGTGGAAGATTTTGGAGATTATTCATGTCTTCCCAGTGCCACAGTATTTTCATCCAGTTAGGAACAACGTCGATAGTCAATCTCCTATTGTTGTATATTCTAATAACAGCGATTTGAGTTACAAATTTGTAGCTAAACTATCTGACAATAGCCAAATAGTTTTAAAAAAATTTATGCCCAAAAAAGTTAAATCTAATGTTTGACATTAATAGACCATTAAAATGGAAAGTCGTCTGTGTCGCTGGCAACAAAAGCTTCCCAGCTCTTATCAATTTCATCTTTTTTATCTAATGGCGTGCCTTCAAAAAAGTCATCTGGTGACCAATCACTAATGGTATTTTTAATGGGGGGAGTATTCTGGCTAGGTAAGATATCTGTTTGGACGTTAGCTTCCGATCCAAGCATTTGCATCGTATTAATATTGATCACAGTATTATATTTATTTTGACCAGACTGGTCCTGCCATTTCTGTGTGTGTACTCTGCCTTCTAAATACACCTTACTACCCTGCCTTAGGTATTGTGCTGCAATTTCCGCAGTTTTCCCAAAAAGAACACATTGATGGTATTCTAACTTTTCTTCCTGGTTACCATAATTATCGCGCTGGCCAAGTTCAGTTGTTGTTAAGTTGAGGTTAACAACCTGATTTCCATTTTGCGTAGCATTTACCACAGGATCATCACTTAATACACCAACTAAAATAACTCGATTTATCGTTCCCTTCGCCATAATTAATTCCCTTTCTATTAGTATTTTTAATCTTCTTATTAATATTGAGGTGATTTTTAAGTACCACCCTCAAGTTTATCTAGATAATCACCTTTTATCTTTTGGGGGTGGGGGCATTCCAATAGCTATTCCCTGCCCTAATTTGTCCATTATTCCCATGAACTTTGCTCTCAGATTTTGGTTCCTGTCAATACTTTCAGCTCTGACAATTGCTTCAGCTATAGTACTTGTTACCGCTGTCGCCTTGCTATTACCTTCGCCTTTTACTAGCCAACCGTGTTGGTTCTTACCTTTAGCCATTGTGACTTTCTTTATCTATGAAAACACAATAGCTACTACAATAGTTGTGCCAAATAGTTAAATTATAAATATCTATAAATTTCAACCACTTAAACACCATCAGCAATCTAGTTACTCATAAATAATAACTGTTATTACCTTTTGGTGGCAATAATTACCTAACACATCTTTTAACCGCTGAACGGTATGACTCGACTGCGCTGTGGTTGGTTTGCGCATAGTATTTTGATTTCCAAATAAGCCAACTTCTGAAAAAGGTCTTGTAATAGGAAGTGCTTTTTGCCACATAACGGGCACAACATATTCGGCTTTCTGGTCATTTCTACCCGTTTGCCCAAATCTAATAAAGTTCTCAAACCGTTCCCTGTTTATAACCTGTACCGAACAAACTGTTTGAAATAACCGATAACAGTACCTACTCATCATAGCGAGTTTTTTGGTAAATTAACCCACAGTCGATCAAGATTTTAGTAATGACAAAAAGATACAGAAACTCATTATTCTAGGGTTCTTTTTATATCACTATCGATCACTCTTTCTTGAGTTTCAGTTGGATCAATCATTCAGAAACGACCTGAATTTGGTGGGTTTCATTTAGGTCCAGATCATTCAAATTCAAACCATATTTTTGTTGAAATGCAATATAAGAGACAATCCTGGACATAAGTTCCCTTTTCACAATTCAACCAAGTGCTTGCTTTACCTGAGCTAAATGAAACCCTTCCAATGTAATTGGATATCTAAATTATTTAAACAGCTCCTATACAAGAATCTTTGGCTGTTCCTGAAATCTCGACCATGCTTCGGCTGATTCGCTACATACACCATCACCAGATTTTGGATCGTAAATTGCTTTAAGGAGTTTAATACCTGAAGAGATTTCACTCACGGTTAAAAAGGGCAAGTCTACTTTTAGCAGGTTGCAGCCAAAATTCGTCGAAGAATAATCCCTATATATTCGACGCCTTTGACAGCTTCGCTCCCATTCACTTTCATATTCTCGGATTCGCTCCCAAATTATCGCATTCACAAGTCCAATTTCGACAGCATGATTGGGCTCAAAGCCTCGAAGGTTATCGTGAATTAACGGCTTCAAAAGCTTATCTTCAACCTTAAATGGCTCTGCACACTTATCAGACTCAGACATCCACATTTAAACATGATTTAAGTCCACGCCTGGCCACGCATAACGAGCATCTAAATCAAAACCGAGGTGATAATCATGAAGCTGTTGCAAATATGCATAAATTTCAAATTTGGTGAGAAATGGCAGGTCCTGCTGTAACCGCGTCAAATTAAAATATTGTTCTATGACGTCAGTGGTTATCGTTGGGAAATGCATCTCATATTTTATTATTCTTCTTTTTATAATCGATTGCTCCAA
>Ga0102816_1001007_pt1 | contig 9857 bp, 7 predicted proteins | sample ColrivemetaGS545_FD_84509 | JGI IMG/M metagenome (GOLD analysis project Ga0102816, IMG submission 84509) | Estuarine microbial communities from the Columbia River estuary - Flood tide non-ETM metaG S.545 | ecosystem: Environmental > Aquatic > Marine > Intertidal zone > Estuary | place: USA...
AATTAAATGAAGGACGACAGGTCTATATCAACAATATTGAGGGCAGCGTGACAGTCGACGAAGACACAAGGCTTGACGAGCGCGATTCATTAGAGGTGATAGGACCCGCAGAATTGGTGTTCACCCTGGCAAGTAGCACTGCACACTTCATATTGATAGAAATGGCCGAGCGTCACGATTAACGTCGGCCAAGAATGCAATCTATAAAATATGGTGTTCTTTCTGCCTCATCAATATTGAAATTCTAATTCGTTCTGCGTTTTACAGAATCTAAAATAACGCTAGTGTTAACAACCAAACAACGTTGTAGAGTAGAGAGCAATCTAACAAGCAACGATTAGGGGATTAAGGTAGATTAAGTTTGAAATTGTTAACAAAATAAGGAGGGATTTAAATCATGACAAGATGCAACCATATTGATAGCAATGGAACTATCTATGAGGATGAGATTCAAGATCAAGATATGCAAAATCCTCTAGACATCTTGAAGGAATCTTTACGTGAATGTAGTGATGTTATAACGATAAATGATGTTGACAAAGAAATTTCTAATGGAAGTGGAAAAGTGGATTCGGTTAGTCTCCTCAATGTCAAGATTGGCGCTTTTGATTATTATCTTTACGTAGGGGGGATGAAATTTAGAAATAGGGGTGACCGGCAGAATGAAATTGGCTTGCAAATTAGCAGCCCCCATCAACTAAAACGAATAAATGAGTTTCTGGGACTGAATATAATTTGTGTTGGTGTTTATTCCAACCAAACCCAATTCCGAACAAGTGAGTTGTTGTTTTATTTCTTCAACCTGCACCAATGGTTTTTGTCCCAAAAGAATGAAGTTAAAATAATTGGCAATACGTCAGCGTCAAGTAGTTTGTTTGCTGACCATATACAAGACAGCCAGAATGCAATATCAAATGGGCCTCACGTTAGAGACAATAACGGCAGGATAATTTTGTCTTGTAAGAAAGACCAACTACACACCTGTATAAGCGAAAATTTACATACCAACTTCTTCATTACAAAGTCTTCAGTAAAGTTAAATTATAAAACAAAAGGTGTGGATGAAAATATTGAACTTTCAAAACCCTTCCTCTTATTAGCAGGTATCTCAGGAACGGGTAAAACCCGCTTCGTACGCGAACAAGCCGACAACCTGCAAGAAACCTATTGTTTAACGTCCGTTCGCCCTGACTGGCATGAACCCAGTGAATTACTGGGCTACATCTCCCGAATGAATGGCCCTAGCCAATATATTACTACCGATGTAATTCGATTTATTGCAAAAGCGTGGCGCCACTTGATTGATGGGGGGGTATCGATTACGACACAAAACACTGAATGGCATGGTAAGTGTTTGGCAGTTACAGGCAACAGTGATGAGTTGAAAGCAATCTTGCCGTATTGGCTGTGTCTTGACGAAATGAACCTTGCACCCGTTGAACAATACTTTGCCGATTATTTGTCAGTATTGGAAACTCGTGAGTGGACTTGGGAAGGCGACGCATTTACCTACATGAGTGACGCTCTGCTTACAAAAACTACTATTAATTTAGTTGATAAACGGGATCAATTGCGTGAGGATCTTGGGTTTACAGGTGAGCGCTATAATGTTGCTTGGGATCTATTTTGCCAGTATGGCATGGGCATTCCGTTTAACCTGATAGTAGCGGGCACGGTGAACATGGATGAAACCACTCATGGATTTTCACGGAAGGTTATCGATCGCGCATTAACTTTTGATTTTGGTAAGTTCTTCCCAAATAATTTTGCTAAAATTTTTGAGTCAGATACCACGATTAGGAAACTGAGTTACCCAGTTTTGTCGCAAGCAAAAATTTCGGATTTGCGTGGTTCAGCCGATAATGATGGTCAAAAAACGATCACATTTCTATCAAATGTAAACGCAATCTTGGACGATACGCCCTTTCAATTGGCCTACCGCGCACTAAACGAATTGCTGTTGGCAGTAGCAAGCCAAAACCCAACAACCGATCTTGAGCTGCAAGCGGTATGGGACGACTTCTTAATGTGTAAAGTTTTGCCGCGTATTGAAGGTGATAGCGATAAGTTAGGTTTGGAGGAATCGTTGTTACAACGACTAAGTGCACTTTTAGCAATAAAATTTAGCATCTTTTGGGAATTGCCTGAAACTGATGGTAACGCGCGCCCCGATCTATATCGCGAAAAAAAGGACAGTGATGATAAGATGGTTCGTATTGAGTGTCGCAGTAAAGCCAAACTCGAATGGATGCAGCAGCGCTTAGTCAAATCTAGTTTCACCAGTTTCTGGCCGTAAGTCGGTCGGTCATTTGAGGGCCAAGGAATGCCAGACATAATCAAGCAAAAAACTGAGCAGTTTGAGATGTTTATTCGAACAGAACAGTTTGAGTTATCTATATGGTGCAACGATATTTCAAAGCGCAGGGCGACCTATGATGCAATGCTTTCTAATAAGTCGAATGGTATTACATCACCTATCAGCCCACAGACTGAATATGTATTCCGCTTTGATCCTGAACAAACTATTTTAGAATTAACGTATGACACTGGCAATTCGGGATCGTTAAATTCAGTTATCCTGCCTGAAATGCATTGTAAAGAAATAGCGTTAAGCGAACCGCTCTTTTTCGAAAACCTACAATATCAATTTGAATGGGTATTTCTGCACTCGAGTCCTGTCGAATCCGCGAGGTTAGTGCATCGCAGTCATTCGCTCAACGAAGGTTTTCATTTTAGGAAAGGTAAAGAGGGAACTCCATCCAGGCTAATAGGCACCATAAACACAGGCAATGACGTTGGTTGGATGCGCGTGCCGCTTGAGTATAAAGTCGAAGGGATTACCTTGCTTAGCCAAATATCCTTTAAAGTTCTGCCAACTAAGATGGATTTACATCATGACTTGCCAGCCATGTATAAAGCCATTGATGCCGACTATCCACTATGGCGATTCAGTCTAGTTCAAAAAACAGAGCAGGATGCAGCAAAGAATAATCATCGCGGTAATTTCCCTTTAATGTGGCTCGCTAATTTTAAGCAAATGCGTTCTCAATTTGAAGTAGGCCTTAAAGTAATTGCTCGGGCTCCCCACAATCGTTTGCAGACCTTCGTTACCTTTAGCAAAGCAGACCGGTTACAAGGCCGTATTCCCACTAGGCTCGGTGAACTAGTGAAAGAGGATTTAGCAAACGGCCAATGGGATAAACGGTACCGTATTGAAAAGAAAAAATTAAGCGTTGATACACCCGAGAATCGCTTTATAAAAATGGTGGTGACGACAACCAAGAAGCGGATTGCTGACTTTGAAAATAAAATACGTAGCAGTAATGAAAAGGTGCCTGGTCAACTGCGCGTCTCAGATTCCTTCTTGGATGAACTGAATAGTTGGCAGCAGCCATTGCAGAAAATGATTGGGCAAAGCTTTTTGAAAGAGGTTAGCGGCTTTTCAGACATCAATGGTGAATCATTGGTTCTACAACAAAAAACTGGTTACAGCGCGGTCTATCGTTTGTGGCAGGAGTTGAAATTCTATTTGGATGCTTTTAACAACCAGTCCAGTATTTCAATGAAGTCGGTAGCTGAGATTTATGAAGTTTGGTGCTTTTTGTGTCTTAAACAGATACTAGAGCGCCTTGACTTTAAATTAGTTGAGAACGGTGCAGCAGAGTTAAAACAAAATGCCTTCTTTGAATATAAATTTAAAGAAGATGGCATGGGAGGCGCGTTTCGTTTTCAACGCTCCGATGGTGTTACCGCAAGGTTAGCGCATGAGCCTGTATTCAATAAAAATAGCAAAATACGTTCGTATTTGGTCAGTCAAGTCCCAGATATAGTTTTAGAAGTCACGCTCCCTAAAAGTGCAAATTCAACCGAAGAAAGGCAGTTTATTTGGTTGTTTGATGCCAAATACCGCATCAAAACAGACAAAAACCGCTTTGATGATAGTAGCGAAGATATTGAAAAAACCGACTACGTACCAGACGATGCCATTAACCAAATGCACCGTTATCGCGATGCGTTAATACGCTTGTCTAAGTCGCAATCAATTTCAACTACTGGACACCCAGCGAAGAAAAGTCGCCCAGTGTTTGGTGCCTTTGCTTTATACCCAGGATTTTTTGATCAAACCCAAACGCAAAATCCTTATGCACCTGCGATTGAGGAAGTGGGAATAGGCGCATTTGCATTGCTGCCAAGTCAAACTGAAATGGGCTACTGTGGCCATCAATGGCTGTTAGAGTTTCTAAAAGCGCAAATTGGCGGGGCGCCAAAAGCGCAAACAGGGCAAAGTAAAGAGTCTATGTATCCTGTGGCAGGCATGGCGGAGCGGCTCTACTTGCAAGAAGCCGCACGCATACCTTATCACGGCATGCGCCAAGTATTGTACCCAGACTTGACGATGACAGTAGCACTCGCTGGGCAACGGGGCCGAGACAATTGTTACTTTGAAGGCTTTCAGCAAGGATCGGCATCATGGTATCACCTACCACAAAGCACCTTTTTACAAAAATTTAAGCAGCATGTTGCAGAGGAGATCAGCTACTTAGCGCTAGCGTCAACTTCGGATGCCCAAAGTACAACTAAAAAAATTGACAAGCTTTGGCCTGTTAAGCGGGTGGCAGTAATACCTCGGTATGCCATTACCGAAGAACAAGCCGGTAAAAAATCTAGGTCGGCCGCCCTGTGTTATTTATTTGAGCTAGGCAAACCACTTACATTGCAAATCCCAGTCTCCAAAGTGCCACATCGCCCAATAAAAAATTCGATGAAATTAACTACCTTAACCCGCCTAGAGAGTGTGATGACGTTCGCTGAAGTAGAGCAATTGTACAAAGAGGCAATGGTTTGATGAGAATAGGGGATCACTATGTGGAGGTAATTCCATGTAATGCGCGTTTCACTAATGGTGATCATAAAGGGATGTCCATTGGTCATGCCTAGGGTAAGTATTTATATGATGCCTCTTATTTTATTGGCTGTATTGATATTTTCCCCCGCCGGTTTCAAGCTAATACTCATTGGTAGCAAGAGTTCTTTAAACGTCAAATCGTGTAGCGTACAAAACCCGCTATCGCGGTTGATTTTTGTTAAATACTTGATCTTAGATTTATTTATTTTGATTTTAAAATCAACATCAAAATATATCAGGCCATTATCATATGCTTTGTGGTGTAGGGTACATAAACAAACACCATTGCTAATGTCGTCTGTACCATCGTTGTGGGCGTGGGGGATTATATGGGCTGCTTCCACTAAATTTAGACCGATGCCACACATTGCGCATTTGAAATTGTAAGCCTCATTAACGTCACGCCTAAACCTATGGTCTCTATGAGCGCGTCCATGGTTAACCACGTAAACACGTTCGCCCACTTTTATTGGTTGTTCGGAGTCACTTTCAGGCATTGAGTCAGAAGCCTCAACGAGTGTTTTTAATTCATCTAGGTTTAACCCATGAATAGTTTTAAAGTTTTCTAGATACAAACCTAAGTAATCTGGTTTAAAAGTGATTACGTGCTGTGGTTGTTCTGGGTCATTGTCAATGTATAAAGCAATGCCATTATTTTGTGCTTCGTTTTGGATTCTAAATCTAGAATACAGTGAAATAGTCTCTTTTTGGTTGTATCTGGGCCTCATCCGAACAGGATCCCATGCAGTGAATACATTATCATCTACATAATACCCAAGCACCAACACATCAGTTTTTGAATTCAACGCACTACGAAAGCCGTCTGATTTAGAAACCTGGATTCGACATTCGTCAGCGTTAGGTCTATTTTTTCCAGATGCATGGACATTAGAAATTTTTATATAAACTCTATGACCATTTGACGAAAAAAGGTAGGGGTTGTTTCCTTCTAAAAATTCAACATTGGTTGAATACAGCCGCAGGCTATCAATTAACAAGTATCGAAGATCCGCTGGGTTTAATTTCGTAGTTTCTCTGGTACTCATCCGTTAATACCTCTGTACGTAATATCAAAAATACTGATCCATTATCGATTTGGCAAAGGACTGGGCTAAAAGTGGTGGTACCGCGTTCCCGACTTGCCTCCATTGGTCTTTATACTTTCCAAGTAGGACAAAGTCATCATCAAAGGACTGTATTCGTTTAATCTCCAATATCCTCAGAAACCTGTTTTTCCAATGAAAAGGGCCCATGTTGTTCGACTGACTTGCCTGAATCGTCCACGATGGCCTGTTTGGAGATAACTTCAACAAAAATGACCAGTACCGAGAGCGCCATTTGAATTGTGGCTCTGGGTGGCCGCGTTCCTTCGTAAAGAATAAATAATTGTCACCTGGCGGGACAAGTTTTAACAAGTCTTTGTGCTTTGAACCTGCTTCTTTTTCGACATCTTCATCTAAGTCAAAATCAATGTCATTCAAAATATCACCACAGGTGACCCACCTTTTTAAACCATGCTGCATTTTTTCGGGGGAACAATGTGTTATGTAAGGAAATGTAAAACTTGTTAGCGGCGTCTTTACCCCAATGCAGAAAAACCTCTCTCGAGTCTGTGGCACGCCATAGTCTGCAGCATTTACCACTCCAAACGTTAATGTATAGCCAAGTCGCAAACTTTCTTGCTTTACAAATTCCAGTGCCGACTGATGCGGTTTATATACAAAGCCATGCACGTTTTCAAAAAAAAAGAATTTAGGCTCAAGTTCTTCAACGGCACGAAAATAGTTTGATACTGTGTGTAGACCATGAGCATCATCTATTCCACGATCCTTTTCGGTTCTGTAGAAACGAGATTTTGAAAAGGATGGGCATGGGGGACCACCGATTAACCCATCGATTACTTCATGATTTTCTTTGATTGCCTTGAAGTCAATATTGACAATATCGTCAATTACCACAGTGGCAGATGGAAAGTTTTCTTTTAAAGATCCACATGCGGTTTCCCAAATATCGGTAGCAAAGACGGTTTCAAAACCTGCCTTATCAAATCCAGCATCGATACCACCTACCCCAGAAAATATACTTACGATTTTTGGCTTTTTCATAATTGTGATATTAAAAACTCAATGATAGATTTTCCCAAAACTGGGGGGACTGCATTGCCGATTTGTTTTTGTATCGATCGACGTGAACCCACAAAAACATAATCCTGTGGAAAAGTCTGTATCGCTGCAATTTCTGGGACACGCAACCTTCGATTATTCCAATGAAAGGGGCCTACCCAAGGACCTGGTTGTGCAGAAATTGTCCATGAAGATTGCAATGGATGAAGTTTTAACAAGAAATTCCAAAATCGTTTGTTAGCTTGAAATTTTGGATTTGGATAATTTTCTCTTTCAGTAAGTGCAAAATAATTCTGTCCAGGAGGCACTTCGGTAAGTTCATGACCGTAGGTTTTATTCGCTGTCGTTTCGGATTCCTCAAAGAACAACTCACTGTCAAATGGTGCAATCCAGTCGATAACTCGTTCAATGGGCAGTATTTTTGAAGAATTAAAGATATCCTGTTGTTTGCCGTGGGTTTTTTGGGGCTCACCAATGATCGTTTTTCTTGATGCAATGAAAAACACCCTTTTTCGCCTTTGTGGTACTCCAAATTCCGTGGCATCAGCTCTAAATTTTAGGAAATGATACCCAAGTGCATCGATAGCTTCTTCAAGCGCGGTTACAGCTTCAGCGTTCTTTGGGTGAAGCAAGCTTTCAACATTCTCAAGGACGAAGCCATCTGGTTTTACTTCGCCAATTGGTCTCAGATTCTGGCCATTCATATTCCGTGGGTCATCACTGCCAAGTCGATTTTTGTGGGTTACCCAATACCCAGCTTTCGAAAAGGGCTGGCACGGAGGGCCACCGACCATTATCAATTTCTCTGGATTACTTCTTTTAATGATTTCTTTATAATGCGATCCAGTTACGTTCTGGATGTCATCATTAAGATGTTCAGCGTTCTTGAAAAACCTATTTGCTTTCATTGTTGCGACGCTGTCATTGTCAAAATCCAGACTTGAGATAATTCTAGCGCCAGCTAATTGCGTTCCTACATCAAGACCGCCGGCACCCGAAAAACAGCCAATCGCATGAACTCTTCTGTTGATATCAAATTCAACATCATTGACTTTGTACCCTCTTGTCTTAATAGGTATGGACGTGGAATCCGACAATTTTGTGCCGTCGAGATTTTCATGAAAAACTTTTAACTTGTTTACTTGTAAGTTTGTCAGAACAGTATGGGCAAGGTTGTAGGAATTTCTATTCATAATATCAATATTCTAAAGGTAATTACGCTAAGGACAAATTCACAATACTATGGTTGCAGATTGTTGGCTGCAAATTGTTAGGTTGTATATGCAGGTAGTGAAAGCCTTACTATCACGCTCGAATAATCGGCGAGGTTGAATACTTGTGTAATATTTTGTAATTTGCAGATCGATTCGCATGTCATGTTATCAGCTTATAAACTTAGGTGGTATCCGATTTTAGTCACATTGATCCTGCTCGAAACAATGATGAGAATACCACACAAGGTTGACTAACTAAAAGGACACCCATCATAAGACTCCTTCGTCAGTTTTCGTTAAGTCGGAAGGCCTTCCATCAACCTCTCAAGTTCGAGCCCGTGTGTATGAATTTCAATTTCGTAATAGAGCGCAGCGATACAGTCTAAGAGTGATTGGTAGGCCTCGGGCTTCTTAATTGGTGAGAGGCTGTTGGCTTCTAGGTAAATGCCTTTGTTTATCTCAACCATGATCGACAACACCCGCGCACATTTTTGGTAAAACTTTGTGGGCACAATCGTGCCCACAAAAGGCCTCTTGATCTCAACGCGATGCCCATGACCGGCAAAGTGACTTACCAATATCTCTGTTATCCATACAGTTGTATGAAATGGGTCCGTTCCGATACAGACATCAGGACGATGTGCTGGCAGGGCAGTGTTGCTTGGCTATTAAGGGCCCGGCGGCCTTGTTCGTGCATGATATGGTCCTGTTTGTGCATCAGCGATAGAGGCGATTTTCGGAAGAGCATAGAGCGAACTTATGGTTCGCTCTATGCCTCAAAGTAGCCAATTACATCATTCAATGTCATCTGAATGTGATGACCGCGGAATCTGCACAAAAGTCTCGTTCCGCATCATCCATCGCATCAATGCAGCACCATCTTCAGCAAGCACTTCCGGGTCGTCATCTACCAGTTGGGCTAGTAACTCGTTACTGTCTTCTCGGCTGATCTTGATGTGCGGATTGGGGGTTATTTCGCCATGCGCTTGATGGGCCAGCGCGCCCATAGCAGTAATGTCGAGGCCTTTACCAGATAACTGCTCGATCAGCATCTCGACTTCTTGTTTCGAATCGACAGCGATTCCAAACAGATAGGCGTCTTGTATTACTGCAGGGTATTGGATCTTAAATGCAGGGATTCCGCCTTCAAAGTGTCTTTGAATGGCACTTTTCTTTAGTACGAGGGTATATGCTTGAATTGAAATTGTCATGTGTTGGCACCTTTACTCCCATTGCTAAAGGATTGAAGCTGAGCGAAGTGGGGGAGTGTGCCAATCGCCGCTTTAGCTGCATTTGTATCCCGCCCGCAAGTTGGTTTTAAATCGGCGGCTTTTGGTTACTTTAAAGCGCAAGGTCGGGGTTGTAAATTCCCACCCTGCGAATTTCAATTTCTATCAGTTCAGCTTTAACTACAAGCTGGCATAGCTTTCTTTGTCTAATGTCGTTGTGGTTCCGTGGTTCATGCGCACAAGTGAAGTTAATAGCGCGTAGGTAGCCGCCAATATTCCCCGGTGGAGTAAATAGGGCGGGGCATCACGGTATAAGGCGCTTCTGGGTGTCTTAGCCGATATTTAGGCTGTTCATCATCTTCATACTCATCGGCGAGCCTTCGAA